>Ga0156022_1030_pt1 | contig 16948 bp, 15 predicted proteins | sample RifCSPlowO2_02_FD_107676 | JGI IMG/M metagenome (GOLD analysis project Ga0156022, IMG submission 107676) | Betaproteobacteria bacterium RIFCSPLOWO2_02_FULL_65_24 | reverse complement strand
CGGGCATGTACGGCGTCACGGTCGCGCTGCCGCTGATCCAGCAGGAATTTTCCGTCGCACGCTCCGAGGCGTCGCTCCCTTACGCACTCACCATGATCGGATTCGGCATCGGCGGCGTCCTCATGGGGCGCCTTTCCGACCGCTTCGGTGTCATCGTGCCGGTGCTGATCGGCGCGGCGGGATTAAGCGCGGGCTATATTGCAGCGGGCCTTGCGCCGAGCCTCTGGCTGTTCAGCCTCGCCCAGGGACTGCTGATCGGTTTCCTGGGCACGTCGGCCACTTTTGCCCCCTTGGTGGCGGACATTTCTCATTGGTTCACCCGCCGCCGCGGCATCGCCGTGGCCATCTGCGCGAGCGGCAACTACGCCGCCGGCGCGATCTGGCCGCCGGTGATGCAGTACTTCTTCGAAACGGCCGGTTGGCGCGCGACCTATATCGGGATCGGCGTGTTTTCCCTGCTGGCCGTGATCCCGCTCGCCTTCGTGCTGCGCCCGCGTCCCCCCGCTGAACAGTGGATACCGGAGCTCGGTACAGCGCCGGCGAAAGCCGCCGAGCCGTCGCCGCAGCAGCTTGGACTTTCGCCCAAGGGGCTGCAGTCGTTGCTGTGCATCGCCGGGATCGCCTGCTGCGTCGCCATGTCGATGCCCCAAGTGCACATCGTGGCCTACTCCCGGGACCTGGGCTATGCGGCGGCGCGGGGCGCCGAGATGCTTTCGCTGATGCTCGGCTTCGGCATCGTCAGCCGGCTCGTCTCCGGCTGGCTTTCGGACCGCATCGGCGGCGTGCGCACGCTGCTCCTGAACTCGCTTCTCCAGTGCACCGCTCTGCTGGTCTTTTTGCCGTCCGACCAGCTCTCGTCGCTGTACCTGGCCTCGGCGCTGTTCGGCCTGTTTCAGGGCGGGCTCATTCCGGCCTATGCCATCATCGTGCGGGAATATTTCCCGGCGCGCGAGGCCGGGTGGCGCACGGGCACGATCCTGATGATGACGCTTTTTGGCATGGCGCTGGGCGGTTGGATGGCGGGCGCAATCTTCGACCTGACCGGCTCCTACACCGCCTCGTTCGGCAACGCGATCGGCTGGAACCTGCTCAACATGTCGATCGCGTTCTTCCTGCTGCGCCGCTCGCGCCCGCGCCTGGCCGCGGCGCTGTAGGACCGAGCGTCATAACCGCAGCAGCTTCTCCGCGTTGCCGTGGCAGATCTTTTCCTTGTCGGAGGGGCTGACCGGTATGGAATCGATGAACTTCGATCCCCGTTCATTGGACTCGTACGGATAGTCGACGGCGAACATGATTCGATCCGCACCCAGGGTGTCATAGACGTACATGAACGCGCGCTCGTCGAACATCCCGCTGGTGGTGACGAAAAAGTTTTCCCTGAAGTACTCGCTCGGCTTCCTGCGGGGGAAGGTCTGTGGCGTCTTCAGCCACGAGTTGTCGATTCTCCACAGCCAGAACGGGATCGCCTCCCCCAGGTGGCCCAGCACGATCTTGAGCTTCGGGTGGGCGTCGAACAGGCCGCTGCAGATCAAGCGCATCGCATGCAGGCCCGCCTCGGCTGCGAAACCCCACATGGCGGTCGGCAGCCCGGGGTAAGGCGAAAGCAGCTCCAGCAGGCCGCGCGGCGGCTCCTTGGGATGGAGGTACACGGGAACGCCGAGCTTTTCGGCGGTCTCGAACAGGGGCCAGAACTTCCTGTCGTCCAGATATTGCCCGCCTACATGCGAATTGATCTTGGCTCCGCATAGCCCGAGCCGGGTCACCGCGCGTTCGAGCTCCGCGGCGGCCGCACGCGGTTCGGCATAGGGAAGCGCGGCAAACCCGGCGAACCGGCCGGGATGCGCCTTGATGGCTTCAGCGAGTTGATCGTTCGCGCTGCGCGCCAGGCGGACGCTGTCGGACGGGTCGAGCTCTTCGACCCCCGGCCCCGAGAGACTGAGGACCTGCATGTCGATGCCCGCGTTGTCCATTTCGCTCACCCGGCCCGCGCCGATATCGAGCAGCCGGTTGACCTGTTCTGCGCCGAAGGCCTGCGAGCTGTTCGGCGCGCGGAACAGCCGTTCGACCTTCTGGTGCCGGTCGTCTTCGCCCGTTTCCAGCCGCGGGTAGCTCTGGCGCGTGCGCAGGTGATCCAGGTGCACGCGGGTGAAAAAATGCTCTTCCACGGCGATTTTCTTCATGGCGCTCCTTTCGTGAGGGCTGGCGAAGCGTGCGATGTCGTTCGTCTATGTAGGCATAACGAAATGCCTATTCCTTGATCTGGATTAAGTTCGGCGCTTGCGGCCCCGGTTAGCTTCAACAGGCTTGGCGCGATGGCCGGTTTTCTGGAGGAACGCTGTGCTTCTTGGATTGCCCGAATTCGAATGGCTCTCGACCTACAGCGTGGAGCAGACTTGTGCGCTGCTGGCCGAATCCGGCGACGATACGATGGTGATCGCGGGCGGGACGGACCTGCTCACCAAGATGAAGCACCGCAGAACCGTTCCCCGGCGCATCATCAACATCAAGCAAATCCCGCATCTGGACCGCATCAGCTACGACGAAACGGACGGGTTGCGCATCGGGGCGTTGGCCACCGTCCAGGCGATCGAGACTGCAGCGGTCATCGCGAGGAGGTTTCCGGCATTGAAGCAGGCGGCGGCGGTGCTGGGCACGACGCAGATTCGCAACACCGCCACCCTCGGAGGCAATCTCGCCAATGCCTCGCCCTCGGCCGAGTTCGCACCGCCGCTCATCGCTCTGGGGGCGTCGGTTCGATGCGTGGGGCTCGGAGGAGAACGCCGGGTTGCCGTGGAGGAGCTGTTCGTGGCACCCGGGAAAACCGTCCTGCGCCGGGACGAGCTGCTCACCGAAGTGCACGTGCCCGCCTTGCCGGCCGGGGCGCAGAGCGTCTATCTCAAGCACAGCCTGCGCAGGATGGACGTGGCCATCGCCAGTGCCGCGGTCTTCCTCTGGAGGGAGGGCGATCTGTGCCGCGAGGTCCGGATCGCCCTCGGCGCGGTAGGACCGACGCCGTTTCGGGCAACGAAGGCCGAGGCAGCGCTGCGCGGACAGCGGCTTTCAGCACAACGGCTGGAGGAAGCGGCCCGCGTGGCTTCGCACGAATCGGTGCCCATCGACGATCTGCGCGCGTACGCCGCCTACAGGTGCAAGCTCGTGGCGATGCTGGTCGGCGAGGGCCTGGATTCTACTGCTTCTCGAACTTCACCAGCTTGAACACCTCGTTCCAGCGTTCGCGCTCCGCACGCATGAAATCCAGCAGCCCGGCAAAACGCATGATTGCTCCTTCATGTGTGCATCGTGGTGAATTCATTGCGCACGCGGCACCGGCAGATATCGCGCCAGCCACTCCAACGTGATTCCCTGAAGCAGGGGATCGCCCGAACCGAAGTGTTCGCTGGTGTCGATGATGTGCAGCTCGCACGGCTGGCCCGCCGCGCTGGCAAGGTGCTCCGATTCGGACTTCGGCACCACGTCGTCGCCGCGCGGATGAATCAGCAGCAGCGGCCGGGGCGCGATCCGGTGAACCAGGCTTTCGGGGTTGAATTCGAGCAGGCTGATGGCCGTCTCGGCCGGGAATTCCATGATCGCACCCGGCGGCATGCCGGCGCGGCGTTGCTCGGGTATAAAGACGATGTCGTAGCGAGGAATCATCACCCATTTGCCCGTCTGCTGGCGATGGCGTTTCGCCTCTTCGAGCCGCTCCAGGAAACGCTGCCAGGCGGCCTCGTCGGAGTACTGAAAGCGGCAGAATCGCGCGCCGTTGCCTACGGCGCCATTGGCGGCGCAAACCTTCACTCGCTGATCGGTGGCCGCACCGTAGAGCGCCACCGCACCGCCCAGGCTTGCGCCGATGACGCCGATTTTCTCCCTGTCCACGGCATCCTGCGCCTGCAGGAACGTAATGGCGTTGCGCAGATCCTCGACCTCTTCCAGGCAGATGACCCGCCCGCGCTCGCCGCCGCTCGCGCCGCAGCCGCGGAAATCGAAGCGCAGCACGACATAACCGGCTTGCTCCAGGGCCCGTCCGAGCTCCGGGTGGCCGGCGCCGTTGCTGCCGCCGCCGAAACCGTGGCAGGTGACGATGCCCGGGCGTTTAACGGCTGAGTTTCCCGGCGCATGCAGCGTGCCGCGCAGGGCGATGCCTGCCGAATCAAAGCAGACCTGTCGTTCCATCCGGCACCCTTGAAATGAATTGAAAGAGTATAAGCAACATAGGCTGCAGCGCGTGTCGGTCGTTCCTTGATGTACGTCAAATCTTGTTTGCATTGCTGCCCTTAGGGTTGGCTTCGAGGTCTTCTGAACCAGGCCAAAAGGGACATCCGTGCAAGCAGACAGCGACAAGCGCTATTCGACCGGCGACGAACAGAAATTCGTGAATTGCACCTTGAGCGGGCCCGTATCGGTCTACACCCGAAACGGAAAGATCGTGCGGGTCGTGCCGCTCTCTTACGGCAAGGACGATGCCGAGCCGTGGAGCATCGAGGCGCGGGGACAACGCTACACACGCCCTGACAAGGCGGCCGTGTCGTGCTGGGTGCAGGGATCGAAGCAGTACGTGTATTCCAAGCAAAGGCTGCTCACGCCCCTGAAGCGCGTCGATTTCGACCCGAACGGCAAGAGAAATCCGCAGAACCGGGGGAAGTCGGGCTATGAGGCGATCAGCTGGAACGAAGCCCTCTCCATCGTCGCGAACGAAATCGTGCGCGTCAAGCAGACCTACGGCCCTTCGGCGATCGCGGTGACCGGTTCCTCCCACGATTCGTGGGGCAATATCGGCTACCGGATGAGCGCGCTGGAGCGGTTCTGGAACCTGGTGGGCTGCACCTGGATCGATCACAACCCCGAGAGCTGGGAGGGATTCTTCTGGGGCGCCATTCATCAATGGGGCTACTACTGGCGCCTCGGCCAGCCGCCCGCCTACGACCTGCTGCAGGACACGTTCCAGAGCACCGACATGATCGTGTTCTGGGGCGCCGATCCGACCACCACCTCGGGCGACTACGCCTGGAACGAAACCGACACCTGGCGCTTCCACATGAGGGAGCTCGGCATCAAGTTCGTGTTCATCGACCCCTTCTGCAACTACACCTCGGTGATCAGCGGGGACAAATGGATCGCGCCGCGTCCCGGGACGGACTGCGCGCTCGCGCTCGCCATCGCGTTCGTCTGGATCACCGAAGGCCGCTACGACAAGGAATACGTCGAAGCCCGCACCTATGGGTTCGACCAGTGGAAAGCCTATGTCCTGGGCGAGGACGACGGCGTGCCGAAGACGCCGCAATGGGCCCAGGAGGTCTGCGGCGTCGATGCCCGCGACATCATCGCCCTCGCCCGCGAATGGGCCTCGAAGCGGACCACGCTCGCCGCCGGCGGCCGTTCGGGCATGGGCCATCCGGGGCGCGCCGCCTACGGGCATGAGTGGGCGCGGATGATGGTGCTGCTGGTCACCATGCAGGGCCTGGGCAAGCCCGGCGTGAACATGTATTCGACCACCGGCGGAGCGCCGGCGGACTGGAGCTTCTACTTCCCGGGCTACGCCGACGGCGGCATCGCCGGGGGCAGCTCCGGGGCAAGGGAACTGGGCCCGCGCGGCTTCCCGGACCGGCCGGTGCAAGGCCAGATACGCCAGCGCGTGAACCGATCGGTGTTCCCCGAGGCGGTCATGGATCCGCCGGTGAGCTGGACCGGCGTGTACGGCTACTACGGCCAGAGCACCCAGCAGCAGTTCATGCGCTGCACCTTTCCGTTCGAAGGTCATTCGCCCATCAAGATGCTCTTCCGGCAGGGGTCCTCGTACATCGGCACGATGATGAACACCAACCGCTGGGTGCGCATGTACCGGCATCCCAACCTCGAGTTCGCGGTGAACCAGACGATTTTCGACGAGCCCGAGGCGCGCCATGCCGACATCGTGTTTCCGGTCTGCACCAATTTCGAGCGCTGGGATATCGGCGAGTGGGCGCGCATTTCAGGTTATTCGCGCCACCTCAACCCGGTGAACGCGCGCGTGATCGTGCTGCAGCAGAAGTGCATCGAACCGCTGGGCGAATCGAAGCCCGACTACCAGATCTATTCGCTCCTGGCCGAGCGCCTGGGCCTCAAGCGCGAGTTCACCGAGGGGCGCGACGATCTCGAGTGGGTGAAACGCATGTACGAGGTGAGCGACCTGCCGAAGGTGATGAGCTGGGAGCAATTCCAGAAGAAGGGGTATTACGTCGTCCCGGTGCCGAAGGATTACCAGTACAAGCCGGCGTTCCGCTGGTTCGCCGAGGACCGCGCGAAGGACAACCCGGACTGGGGACCGAGCGTGGTCGACCGGCCGATCAACGACGGCAAGGGGCTCGCGACGCCAACGGGCAAGATCGAGTTCGAATCCCAGAGCCTGAAGGCGTTCGATCCGAACGACGAGGAAAGGCCGCTCGTTCCCCACTACATCCCCTCCTGGGAAGGGCACACGAGCACCGAGCTGGTGAAGAAGTACCCGCTGCAGCTCATCTCGCCGCATCCGCGTTTCAGCTTCCATTCGCAGTTCGACGCCAAGGATCTCTGGAACGACGAAATCCCCCATCACCGAAGGCTCAAGGACGGCTACCGCTACTGGGTCATCCGGCTCAACCCCAAGGATGCGAAGGCGCGCGGCGTTGCCGACGGCGACCTCGTGAAGGTGTCGAACGATCGGGGGGCGATCCTCGCCATCGCGACCGTGACGCCGCGCATGCTCGCCGGCGTCGCACATTCGTACAGCTCGGGAGGCGGCTACGACCCGATGGGCGAACCCGGCAATCCCAAGACGCTCGACAAGGGCGGCACGGTCAATCAACTCACTTCATCGCGATTTAACTCGAAGCACTGTTCAGGGATGGCGCCCGGCTCCTGCCTGGTGGAAATCGAGAAATGGGAAGGAGCGCACTGAAATGGCACGCTATGGCATGGTGCTCGATCTGGATCGCTGTATCGGCTGCTACAACTGCCAGATCGCCTGCAAGGACGAGCACGTCGGAAACGAATACCCCGGGTTCACCAAAGCGCAACCCACCTTCGGCCACTTCTGGATAGGCATCGACGAGGTCGAGCGTCAGCTCGACCCTTCCCGCATCCGCGTTCATTACATCGCCACGCCCTGCCAGCAATGCGCGGACGCGCCTTGCATGAAGGCCGCCAGGGGCGGGGCGGTCTACCGGCGCGGCGACGGGATCGTGATGATCGACCCGGACAAGGCGCGCGGCCAGAAGCAGCTGGTGGAGTCCTGCCCCTACGGGGTGATCTTCTGGAACGAGGACGAGAAGCTCGCCCAGAAGTGCACTTTCTGCGCACATCTGCTAGACGACGGCTGGGCGCAGCCCCGCTGCGTGCAGACTTGTCCGGCAGGCTGCATGAATTTCGGCGACCTGGACGATCCGAAAAGCACGGTTTCGCGGCTCCTGCAGGAGAAGAAAGCCGAGGTGCTGCACCCCGAGCTCAAGGTGAAGCCGAACGTCTTCTACGTCGGCCTGCCGAAACCGCACTTGTCGGGGAGAGTCCTGTTCGCAGACAGGAACGAATGGGCCGCGGACGTCGCGGTCACGCTCATCAGCCAGGCGGGCAGCCAACGGGGTGCCAAGACCGACGTCTTCGGGGATTTTGCCTTCGACGGCCTGGACGAGAAGGCATACACCCTGCGGCTGGAAGCGCCGGGCTACCGCTCCGAGAGCCAGGACGTCGTGCTGAAGGAAGACGCGAGCTACCTCGGGGAGATCGTGCTGCGCGCTCAGTGAGCGCTCATCTCATGAAACCATCGGGTGGGGTTCCAGGTTGATCGCCAATGCCATAGAGTACGAGCCCGGCTCCCATCGTTGCCGTTGAACAGAGTGGAAGGACGAAGCATGGAATTTGCATTCACCCCGGAACAGGAGGCATTGCGGCGAGAGGTCCGCGCCTTCATCGCCAAGGAAATGACCCCCGCGGTCCTCGCAGAGATGGAGGAGCACAACGACGGCCATCCTTTCCCCCGGAACAATTGTCACTCGCCTCACCTGATCGCCCTGTTCAAAAAAATTGCCGAGCGGGGCTGGGTGGGTATGAGCTATCCCAAGGAATACGGCGGTCAGGGCGCCGAGCGCATCAGCCAGTATATCGTCGAGGAGGAGTTCCATCGGGCCTACATCAACGTGTCGCTGGGCGGCAGCGGCGCGGCGGCGATCCTGGCCGCGGGTACGGAGGAACAAAAGCGCTGCTACCTGCCCAAGTTGATCAGCGGCGAATTCTCTTTTGCGCCGGGATTTACCGAACCCCGGGGCGGCGCCGATCTCGCCTCGCTGCAATGCCGGGCGGTCCGCGACGGCGATTACTACGTCATCAACGGCCAGAAGATGTTTACATCCTTTGCCCATCATTCCTCGCACATTTACCTGATGGCCCGGACCAACCGGGATGTGCCCAAGCACAAGGGTATCTCGATCTTCCTGATCCCCATGGACACGCCCGGCATCACCGTGCGTCCGTTGTGGACCATCCAGAACGCCCCCCGGGCCCCGGTGGGGACCACCTATGGCGCGTGCAGGACCAACGAGACTTTCTTCGATGACGTGCGCGTGCACAAGTCGACGATGCTGGGCGAGGAGAACAAGGGCTGGAACATCGGGTCGATGGGCCTGAACCTCGACCGGGTCGGCGCCAACCGCTACCTGATGTCGGTGCAGCGGGACGAGGACATTATCAACTGGATCAAGGAAAGCGGCGGGTTGGGCGGGTACTCTCCGGCGCAAGACCCGGCGATCAGGGACAAGCTCGCCGAGTTGTGGATCGAGGCCCAGGTGTGCCGGCTGATGACGATGCGCAGCATGTCGATCGTCGAGCACGGCGGCAACTTCACCTACGAGGGCTCGGCGGAGAAAGTGTGGGCCCCCGAGCACGGGGTAAGGACCACGGAGGCGATCACGCAGATGCTGGGGCCCTATGCCCAGTTGCTGAACGGCTCGCCGCGCTCGATCAGGAGCGGGCTGTTTGCCCACAATCTAATGGGCGCCTTCCAGTCCGGGATCAACCACGGCAGCGTGCAGATCATGCGCGATCAGGTCGCCCGCCGTGGCCTGGGCCTGCCCCGGGGCGCCAAAGGGTAAGTCGCAACACGTGCCTTGCAAGAAAACAGAGGAACCGCCATGGACGTGCTGCTGAACGAAGAAGAGAAGATGATGCGGGACACCGCCCGGGAGTACCTGGCGGCCGAGTGCACGCCTGCCCTGGTGCGCCAGATGGAGAAGGACCCCAGGGGATATCCTCCCGGGATGTGGAAGAAGGCCGCCGAGCTTGGCTGGCAGGGCATGGCCCTGCCGGAAAAGTACGGTGGCCTGGATTTGCCCCTGGTATGCCTGGGACTGATCCTGGAGGAGGCGGGACGCGCGGTTGCACCGCTCCCCCTGCATAGCACGGTGGTGGCCGCGCTGGCGATCGCCAGGGATGGCACCGAAGCTCAGCGCGAGGCGGTTCTACCGGGCGTGGCCAATGGGGACGTGATCATGACCTGGGCGTTCCAGGAGCAGGACCCGCGGCTCCTGCCGGAAACAGTTCAGACGCAGGCCGTTGCCAACGGCAACGACTTCGTCATCAATGGGACCAAATTGTTTGTGGACAATTTTGTCGTCGCCGACCAGTGCGTCGTCGCGTGCCGCACCGCGCCCGCCTCGAAAGGCAACGCCGGCCTGTCCCTGTTCCTGGTGGATGCCAGGAGCGCGGGCATCTCCCACGCGCCGTTCGTCACCCTGGCGAAAGACAAGCAAAGCGAGGTGGCGTTCAACAACGTGCGAGTGCCGAAGGCCAACCTGATCGGGGAGCTCAACCAGGGATGGCCGATCATCGAGCGCATGCTCGATCGGGGAACCGCGCTGCTGTGCGCCCAGATCCTGGGGGCGGCCAGAAAAGATGCCGAGATGGCTATTGAGTACGCCAAGTTCCGCGTGGCCTTCGGACAACCGATTGGCGCCTTCCAGTCGGTCGGGCACATGTGCGCCGACATGATCCTGGGGATAGATGGCGGCTCTCTGCTCACGTATGAAGCCCTGTGGAGGTTGGATCAGGGGCTGCCGGCGAAAGTCGAGGTCTCCCAGGCGAAAGCGTTCTGCAACGAGAAATGCCTGGCGGCCGCGCGCAATTCGCAAAGCATCCATGGCGGCATCGGCTTCATGATGGAGTTCGATCTGCATCTCTGGTACCGTCGGATCACGGCGTGGACCATGCGGCTGGGGACCAGCTACGAGCATCGTGCCCGAGTCTCCGCGGCGTTGCTGGACACCCCGGGGCGTGTGGTGCTGGGCAGACCGGTGCCAGTGGTAGCTGAGGGCTGAGGCGGACGAGCCGGGCGGCATTCAAGCGCAATCAACGACAGGAGAAGTGAGGATGACCATCAAGTGCCCGGTATGTGGCAAGAGCATCGACGAGGCGGCGGCAAAGGCGACGACAGGCCAGACCAAATACGGCGCTCAGGAGGTTGATCCGGCGGTGGGCACGCGTCAATTCTACGATGGCAAATGGTACTACTTCGACTCGATACAGTGCCGCAGCAAGTTCGTGGCCGAGCACAAGGACATCTAGGCGAAGGGAGGAACTTATGGCATTGCTGACTGAAGCCTTGAAGAGTTATATCGGCCTGCAGACCGAAGCCGAGACCGCCTGCGATCCGGTCGAGCGCGGCGCGGTGCGCCGCCACGCGCAGGCGATTCAGGACGAAGACCCGATCTTTCGCGAGCCTTGTCCGAACAACGCGCGTTTCGGCGGGCCGGTGGCGCCTCCCTTGTACCCTACCCACATGTTTCGCCGGGCGTTCGGCGCGCCAGACCCGCTGCAGGAGCGCGCGCACGATCCCGACTACGACGGTCTGGATTCGGGCGTCTCGGGTGGGCTGCCCGAGCTCGAGCCGATCAAGCATCTGGCGCTGCTCAATGCCGGCTCGGAGATAGAGTTCTTCCGCTACGCCCGTCACGGCGAGACGGTGAAAATGCGCTCGCGCTACGCCGACATCGTGGAAAAGGATTCCAGCAAAGGGCCGATGATCCTGGTAACCATCGAAACCGAATACCGCAACGGTGACGACGAGTTGTTGATGAAGACGCGGCGCACCCTGATCAGGAGATGAGCCATGGCCATGGGCGGCCCCCGTTATTTCGAGGATGTCGAAGTCGGCACCACGCTGCCGGTGCTGAAAAAGGGCCCCCTTACGAGCGCGCATCTGGTGCGCTGGTCGGCGGCGATGGAGAACTGGCACAAAATCCATTACGACAAGCCGTTCGCCATGGAGCACGACAAGCTGCCCGGCCTGCTGGTCAACGGTTCGCTCAAGCAGCAGTACATCGTGCAGCTGCTCAAGGACTGGGTCGGCCCCACCGGCTGGGTTTGGAAAGTGAGTTTCCAGTTCCGCGCGATGAATCTCGTCGGCGAGACCCTGTCGGTGTGGGGCAGGGTGAGCGCCAAGCGCGACGGCCCCGACTACGGCCTTGTCGACATCGAGCTTGGCATTACCAACGATGAGCGCAAGGAGTCGACACCGGGCAAGGCGACGCTCGCGGTGCCGTATCGCGGCGGCAAGCAGGTGCCCTATCCTTTCGTTGCTCCGCAATCCTGAAACCGCAACGGAGCGCATCATGTCCGACTTGCCCAAATCGGTACACATCAATGAGGAAGGGCCGCGCGAAGGCTTCCAGATCGAGAAGGGGTCGATCAGCACGGCTCGCAAGATCGAATTGATCGACAGCCTGTCGAAGACCGGGGTCAAGCACATTCAGACCGTCTCCTTCATGCCCGCGAAAAACGTTCCGGGCATGGCCGATGCCGACGAGGTGGTGAAGGGCTTCACGCGTTTCCCCGGAGTCACCTACACCGGCTTGTGGCTCAACGAAAAGGGGCTGCAGCGCGCGATCGCGTCCGGTAAGCTCGACATCAGGGGCATGCTCTTGTTGTGTGCCTCCGAGAGGTTTCTGCTGCGCAACCAGAAGCGCACGCTGAAGGAGAACCTGGAGGCGCAGCACGCGATCGTCAGGATGTATCAGGAGTACAAGGTGCCGGTCGAACGCGCCGGGGTGATGGCCGCGTTCGGCTGCAACTTCGAGGGCGATATTCCCATCCCGCGCATTCTCGAGCTGATCCAGCAGATGCTCGATATCGGCACGCAGTACCAGCTCGACATCAAGGTCGTTTCGCTGGCCGACACCATGGCCTGGGCGACGCCGTTGTCGATCAAGCGGGTGGTGGGCGCGGTGCGCGACAGGTATCCGCACCTGGAGATCTCGCTGCACCTGCACGACACGCGGGGCATGGGCATCGCGAATGCCTGCGCCGGCATGGAAATGGGTGTTTCCAGGTATGACGCGGCGGTCGCCGGTCTTGGCGGGTGCCCGTTCGCGGCGCACAGCGGCGCAGCCGGCAATGTCTGCACGGAGGATCTGGTCTTCATGTGCGAGGAAATGGGCATCGAAACCGGCATCGACCTGGACAAATTGATCGAGTCGGCCGTGCTGGCCGAGGAGATCGTCGGCCATCCGCTGCCGGGCAGCCTGATGAAGGGCGGCACGCTCGACCGGCTGCGCCAGAAGATCCGCGAGGCGGTCTGAATGAATGGAAGATCAGGCATGACTGTCATGACCGGTGCGCAGGCTCTTGTTCAAGCCCTGAAGCACAACGCGATCAACACCGTTTTCGGTCTGCCGGGCGTGCAGCTGGACCATGTCTTCGACGCGCTGTATCAGGAACGAAGCGCAATGCGCGTGCTGCATACCCGCCACGAGCAGGGCGCCGCGTACATGGCGTACGGCTATGCCCAGTCCACCGGGCGGCCCGGGGCCTACCTCGTCGTGCCGGGACCGGGCGTGTTGAATACCGCGACCGCGCTATGCACCGCGCATGCGGCCAACGCGCCGGTGCTGGCGCTTACCGGGGAGATTTCCACGCGCTACATCGGGCGCGGATTCGGCATACTGCACGAGCTGAGCGACACCGCGGCAATGCTCGCGCCCATCACCAAGTGCCAGGTGTTCGCCGACAGTCCCGCCCGGGTGCCGCTGGCGATCAACGACGCGGTGCGCCAGGCGATCAGCGGGCGTTGCGGACCGGTGCTCGTCCAGGTTCCCGATGACGTCACCGCGCAGCGGGGCGAAGTGTCGTTGGGCACGCCCGCCGTGCGCGATCCGGACCCGGCGCCGGACCCCGACTTGATCGAAAAGGCCGCGACCCTCCTGGGCAGGGCGCAAAGGCCGGCCTTGTTTGTCGGCGGTGGCGTTCTCGGCGCGGAGGAGGCTGTTCTCGCGCTCGCCACGATGCTCGAGGCGCCGGTGATCATGACGCGCCACGGGCGCGGCGCGCTGAGCGACAGGCATTACCTTGCGCAGACCCTGATGGGCGGGCACCGGTTGTGGCCGGAAATCGACGTCGTGCTTGCCGTCGGAACGCGCTTCCTCGAGGGCGGGGAGGCATGGGGCCTGGATGGCCGCATCAAGACCATCCGCGTCGATATTGATGCCATACAGGCCGAAAGACCCTGCAGTCCCGACATCAAGATCGTTTCGAGCGCAAAGCTGGCGCTCGCCGCGTTGGCCGATGCGCTGGGCCGGCACAACCGAAAGCGCGCCTCGCGCGAGGCCGAATTGGATGGCGTCAAGCAGGCCGCTCTGAAGAAGCTATCGCTCCTGGAGCCGCAGAAGTCGTATTCTGACGCCATTCGCGAGAACATTCCCGAAGACACCCTCGTGGTAACGGAAATGACCCAGGTGGGTTTCTATACCTGGATGGGCTTTCCGGTCTACGCGCCGCGCACGCTGATCTTCCCCGGCTATCAGGATTCCCTGGGGTTCGGATTTGCCACGGCGCTCGGCGTCAAGGTGGCGCATCCCGACCGCGCGGTCGTCTCCATTTGCGGCGATGGAGGATTCATGTTCACCATGCCGGAGCTCGCGACCGCCGTGCAGCACGGCATCAATCTCGTGACGATCGTGTTCAATGACGGCGCATACGGGAACGTGCGCCGCACCCAGAAGCTTCAGTTCCAGGAGCATTTCATCGGCAGCGATCTGAAGAACCCCGATTTCATGACGCTTGCCAAGGCGTTCGGCGCAGTGGGCATGCGAGCGAACTCGCCCGCAGAACTGGGCTCTCTGTTGCCTCAGGCGCTCAAGGCCGGGGCGCCGGTGCTGATCGAGGTGCCGGTCGGGCCCATGCCGGGCTGGCAGGCCTTGATGCCGCGGGCGGCGGTGCGCGGGCCCCGGGCGTGAAGAGAAAGCCGGAGTAATTTGAGGGAGGGAGGACGCTGATGGATTTCGGTATTTTGACCGCCAAGATCGACGAGATCGGCTACATCACGCACGCGGAGAATCTTGGCTATACCCACTGCTGGGTAACCGACAGCCCGATCATCCGCTCGAATTGCTGGGCGGTGTTGGCACTGGCGGCGCAGCAGACGCGCACCATGCGCATTGGCATGGGGGTCAGTGTGCCGGGGCTGCGCCTGGCGCCAGTGGCTGCCAACGGCATTGCCACCATCAACCGGCTCGCCCCGGGACGTTGCTTCATCGCATTCGGGACCGGGCACACCGGCATGCGCATGCTGGGACAGAAGCCGATGAAACTGGCGCCGTTTGCCGAGTACATCCGCGTGGTGCGCTCGCTCCTTGCCGGTGAGGAGGTGCCCTATACCCTGAACGGGGAGACGCACCCGATACGCTTCCAGATGCGCGAGCACCGGTTCATCGATCTGGAGCATCCGATCAAGCTCTACGTATCGGGGTTCGGTCCCAAGACCCAGGCGCTCGCCGGAGAGCTGGCCGACGGCCTGGTCGCGAACCTGCGGGACGGCGCGTCGGTGCCGAACATACTGGCCAATGTGCGCCGTGGAGCCGAGCGCGCGGGCCGCGCGTCCGGCGATTTCTATCTCACTGCGCAACAGACGCTGGTATTGCTGCAGTCCGGGGAGCCGCTCTCCTGCGAGCGCGTCATCGCCGAATGCGGCGCTTCGGTCATCACCCAACTGCACTCCCTGGTGGCCAGATATCTTGAGACGGGCGAAGAACCGCCGGAGTATGCGAAGTCCATCTGGAACGGCTATCTGGCGTGGCTGAACGAATATCCGCCCGAAGTGCGCCATCAGCGCCTGCACGCGAGCCATTTCAGCTTTCTGGACCCGCAGGAGGCACGCTTCATCAGCCCGGAGCTCATCAAGGCGAGCTGCCTGGCGGGCAGTCCCGGGGAGATCGTCGAGCAGCTGCAGGAGCTCCAGCGCCAGGGTTTGAACCAGATTACGCTGTATCCGCCGCTCAACAAGCAATATCGCATCATCGAGGATTTCGCCGAGCAGGTGATTGCTCGCATGTGAGGAGCCACCCCGGCATTTTTCATAGGAGATCGCAATGAAAGTTCGGTTCTTTCGCGCCGCGACCCTGCTGACTGCTGTCCTTGCCTGCGCCCCGGCGTTCGGACAGGTGGCGAACTATCCGCTCAAGCCCGTGCGCATGGTGATCCCGTATCCGCCGGGAGGTGCGGTGGATGCCCTTGCCCGGGCTGTAAGCTACGAATTGACCAAGGTCTGGGGACAGCCGGTCGTAGTCGAAGGCAGGCCAGGAGCCGCCGGAGTCACCGCCGCCGTGGCCGTGGCGCGCTCGCCTGGCGACGGTTACACGATTTTCTTCACTGACCAGGTTCCGCTCGCCATTGCCCCGTTCATTCAGCGCGATCTTCCCTACGATCCGGCCAAGGACTTTGCGGCGGTGATTGCGCTGGTGCAATCGTCCAGCATGTTCGTCGTGGCGCGCAATTTTCCCGTGAACACGATTGCCGAATTGATCGCAGCGGCGAAAGCGAAGCCCGGTGCCATCAATTTCGGCAGCTGGGGGATCGCCAGCACGGCGCATCTGGACACCGAGGAATTTTCTGCCGCGGCCGGAATCAGCATGACCCACGTACCCTATAAGGGCGCAGCCGACATGTTTCGCGGGTTGCTGAGCGGTGAAGTCCAGGCCGCGTTCATCAGTCTCGGCGCAGCCAGCCCGCAGATCAAGAAGGGATTGCTCAGAGCCATTGCCTACGGAGGGCCGAAGCGCGCGCCGCTCATGCCCAACGTTCCGACCATGGCGGAGTCCGGGCTGTCCGGGCTGGGCGGCTTTGCAGTCGGTTCGGCCCTGGGGCTCGTGGTTCCTTCGGCCACCCCGCGAGCGATCATCAACAAGATCGCCGCGGACGCGGCACGGGTGGTTTCCGCACCGGCATTCGCCGACAAATACATCAATGGCGTGGGATTCCAGGTCTTCAACCTTCCGCCCGAACCGTTCGAGAAGTTGATCGGCGAGAACCGCGTGAAATACGGGGCGCTGCTGAAGCGGCTCAAGCTGCAGGCGCAGTAAATAGGCGCCGCAGACTGCGTCCTTACCCTGGTCCGTTCGTTGCCCATCGCCCGAGCGAGCGCGTCCACCCGCGCCGCCCGGCGGGAAGCCGCGACGCCGCCACTGGCTATTCCACTTTGATCCCGGCGGCCTTGACCGCGTGGCCGGTAGCCTCCAGCCCCTTCTTTATCATCGCCGAGAATTCCTCCGGAGAATTGGCGATCGCCCTCTGGCCATTTCCATCCAGCGTGCGGCGTACATCGGGGGTACCAAGGGCTGCCTTTATCTCGGCGTTCAGGCGCAGCACGATCGGTCTGGGCAATTCCGCTGGCCCGAAGAATCCTTGCCACGCGGGCGGCTTGTCGAATGCGGGAACGATTTCCGCGATGGTCGGCACGTCGGGCAACCCGGGGTACCGGTTGGTGTTGAGAATTCCGACTATGCGCACCTTGCCCGAACGCATGAATGGCAGCTGTGACGAGACAGTCGAAAAAGTCATCGAGATCTGTCCAGCCGCAGTGCCGGGCAAAGCCTGGGCAGCGCTCTTGTACGGCACGTGCAGTATGTCGACGCCGGCGGCCTTCTTGAACAACTCCCCGGCGAGATGGAACTCC
>Ga0156022_1268_pt1 | contig 17050 bp, 11 predicted proteins | sample RifCSPlowO2_02_FD_107676 | JGI IMG/M metagenome (GOLD analysis project Ga0156022, IMG submission 107676) | Betaproteobacteria bacterium RIFCSPLOWO2_02_FULL_65_24 | reverse complement strand
AGCGCCGACCCATGCGCCAGCGTTCGGCCAGTTGCAGCCGGCCGTGCTCGAACGGGGCTTCGATGACTTCTGCGATTTCCGGCATGCGGGCGAGCACGGGCGCCGTCCAAGGCGGCGCCAGCGCATGGAGCACCGCGCCGGGCAGGCGCTGGCGCAGGCGCATGAACAGCGGCTGGGCGAGCAGCGTGTCGCCGACCCAGTTGGGGGCGACGATCAGGATCTTAGGCACTGGCCTGTCCGGAACGGGGCGGATCGCGGAATGAGCAACGCGGAGCACCGCTTTGCGGGCGCTGCGTTCTTCACTCGGCGTTCTGTGTTGCGCCCTTTGTCAGACCCGCCAAACAGGCATTGCGTTCAATGCCCTTTCGGCGGCGGGCCGGAATATACGTATCTCGTTCCGCAGTAGGGACAAAGCACTTCGCCCGCTTTCGCCACATCGAGATACACGCGCGGGTGCATGCGCCACAGCGGCGCGTCCGGCGTAGGGCAATGCAGCGGAAGATCGCTGGCGCGCACCTCGACGGCCCGCGACCTGTCCCGTGTTTCCGGCATCATACGTTCGCCTTTGTAGTTTTCGCCGTCTTGGTCTCGTACACCGGCGTCAGCCAGTCCCGATGTTTGGTCACCTTGCCGCGAACGACATCGAAGAACAACTGCTGGATCCTGGCGGTGACCGGACCGCGCCGGCCTTCGCCGACGATGCGCCCATCCACTTCGCGTATCGGGGTCACCTCGGCGGCTGTGCCGGTGAAGAAGGCCTCGTCGGCGATGTACACATCGTCCCGTGTCAGGCGTCGGGAAATCACCTCGTAGCCCAGTTCCCGCGCGAGCTGAATGACGGTGTCGCGCGTGATACCCATCAAGGCGGAAGCAATTTCGGGCTCGTATAGCGTTCCGTTGCGCACGATGAAAAGGTTTTCCCCGGCGCCTTCGGCGACAAAGCCGTCGACATCGAGCAGCAGGGCTTCATCGTATCCATGGTCCACGGCCTCGGCGTTGGCGAGAATGGAATTGGCATAGGTGGCGGAGAACTTTGCGCGCGCCATGGTCACGTTTACGTGGTGACGGGCATAGGACGAAGTTTTCACGCGTATGCCTTTTTCCAGCCCCTCGGCGCCCAGATAGGCACCCCAGGGCCAGGCGGCGACCGCGACATGGACCTGCGCGCCCTTGGGCGATACGCCCATTTTTTCCGAACCGTAGAAGGCGATGGGGCGGATGTAACACTCTTCGAGCGCGTTCGCCCGCACCGCTTCCCGCTGCGCCTCCATCAGGGTGGCCCGATCGTAGGGCAGGCTCATCATGTAGATCTTGGCGGAATTGAACCAGCGCTCGGTGTGCTCGGCCAACTTGAAAATGGCTGTCCCATCAACGGTTTTGTAGGCGCGCACGCCTTCGAATACCGCCAGACCATAGTGCAGCGAGTGGGTGAGGACGTGGGTCGTGGCCTCCCGCCAGGCAACGAGCTTGCCGTCGTACCAGATCAAACCATCGCGGTCGCCCATGGACATCGTGCAACTCCCAGAGTCGGTAAAACAGCGCGCATTTTACACCCCGAAGACAAGCTCCCACAGCTTGCGCGTCGCTTCGATATGGCCATGGAATTCCTCATGCGGCGCCCGTGCATACTTTGCTCCGTTGAGCCGCAACGCATGCTGGCGCCTGCGATAGTCCCGGTAGGCCGCGCGGACGGACTCGGCCAGATCCGCCGGGATCAGCCGCAGATCGGCTGCCATCCGCAGCAACGCGATGTTGCCGTTGTTTGCCGTGAGTCGCGGATGATCGTGGGCGTTGGCCAGAACCAGGTACTGGACGATGAACTCGATGTCGATCATTCCGCCGCGGTCGTGCTTGAGGTCGAACTGGCCGCTGGTGTTCGGATGGCCTTGCAGCAGGCGCTGGCGCATTTCGAGGACGTCGTCACGCAGCTTGACCGGGTCCCGGCGGATGCGAAGGATGCGGCGGCGCTCCAGCTCGAAGTCTGCGCCGACTTGCGCGTCCCCTGCGCAAAACCGGGCGCGAGTGAGCGCCTGGTGCTCCCATGTCCAGGCCGACTCGTGCTGGTAGCGCCGGAAAGCGTCGAGCGAGCAAACCATGAGGCCGCTCGCGCCTTCAGGCCGCAGCCTCAGGTCGGTCTCGAACAGCACGCCCGCCCCCGTACGGCGGGAAAGCCAGTTATTGATGCGTTGGCCGAGGCGGGCATAGACCTCGGCCGCCTGCTCATGCTCGCCGTCGTAGAGGAAAATGATGTCCAGATCCGAGGCATAGCCCAGTTCCTTGCCGCCGAGCTTGCCGTAACCGATCACCGCAAACCACGGGAAGCGGGCCGGAAATTCGCGCTGGCGCGCGCGAAGCTGCTTCTGCAGATCGATCCAGCACAGCTCCAGCGTCACCTGGAGCATCGCGTCGGCCAGATCGGACAGTTCATCTGCCAGGCGCTCTACGGTCAGCGTACCGGCCAGGTCCTGCACCAGCAGCCGGAACACCTGCGCGTGGTGGGCTTCGCGCAGCAGGTCCATCTGTCGCTCGGTGTCTCCTTCGCAATCCATCAACTGGCGGCGCAGCGCATTGGCGAATTCCAGCCAGTCGCCCTGCGCCTCGAGCACGCGTGGATCGAGCAGCTCGTCCAGCACGATGGGGTGAAGCAGCAGGTACTCGGAGGCCCAGCTCGAGGCCGAGAGGAGATCTGCCACGCGCGCGAGGGCCTGAGGGTGCTCATCCAGCAATGCGACATAGGCGGCGCGGCGGCTGATCGTTTCCACCAAAGCGAGAAAGCGGCACAGCGTTTCATTCGGGTTCGGGCGCTTTGAAGATTCGTCGATCAGGCGAGGCATCAGCGCCTCGAGGCGCGCCTTGCTCGATTCGGGCAGCTCTGCATAGCGCGCACCGGCCCGCACGGCAGCCAGGCGGTCGGCCGCGGAGCGCGCGTCCTGAAAGCCCAGCGTGGCAAGCTGTGCCGCCACTTCGGCCGGCGAAGTCGTGGACCATACATGCGCCAATGCATGCCGGGGCGTGTCGGACGTCGCGAATATCCGCTCGAAATGGCGCGAGACGCGCTCGCGGTGTTGCTGCAGCGCTGCGCTGAACCGGTCCCAGTCGCGAAAGTCCATGGCTCGCGCAAGAAGGCTGCGATCTTCGGACTGAGCGGGCAGCGTGTGGGTCTGCGCGTCCTCGAAATACTGCAAGCGATGCTCCAGGCGGCGCAGGAAGGTGTAGGCCGAGGACAGCTCTTCCACCACCTGCGCCTCCATGAGGTTCTTCGAGGCGAGCAGCGCGAGCACTTGCAGTGTCGGGCGCACCCGAAGCGTGGCATCGCGACCGCCCCGGATGAGCTGGAACGCCTGCGCGATGAATTCGATTTCCCTGATGCCGCCGGGACCCAGCTTGATGTGGTCGGCCAGATCGCGCCGCGCCACTTCAGCGCGCACCTCCGCGTGCAGCTCGCGCATTGCGGCAAAGGACCCGTAGTCCAGGTATTTGCGATAGACGAAGGGGCGCACGATGGCTTCCAGCGCCGCGTGCGCCTCACCGGTCAGCGCGCGCCCCTTGATCCAGGCATAGCGCTCCCATTCGCGTCCATGCGCAATCAGATAGTTTTCGAGCGCGTCGAGGCTGCTGGCGAGCGGTCCCGATTCGCCCCAGGGCCGCAGGCGCATGTCCACGCGGAAGACCCGCCCTTCGTGCGTCGGTTCGGCCAGCAGGTGGATCAGCCGCTTTCCGAGCCGCACAAAGAATTCATGATTGCTGAAGCTCCGCGCCGCGCCGCGGGTCTCGCCTTCCTCCGGATAGACAAAGACCAGATCGATGTCCGAGGAGACGTTCAGCTCGCCGCCGCCGAGCTTGCCCATGGCGACCACGACGAGCTGTTGTGCGCCCGCCGTGTCCGCCGTCAGCTCTGAGCGCGGTTCGCCGAACTCTGCCCGAAGCGTCGCTTCGGCGAACGCCTGGGCCCGCCCGATGGCGATTTCTGCCAGCGCGGTCATCGTCCCGCACACTTCGGCGAGATCGGCGAGGCCGGCCAGATCGCGTGCCATGGTCCGCAGCAGGACGCGGTTTCGCAGCCGTCGCAGCGCCGAGCTCAGTTCAGCGTCTTCAGCGCTCGCTTGCTCTGCCAGACAGGCTTCCATGGCGGCGCGCGTCCACGGTGCGCCCGCCGCTTCCTGCGTTTCCACCATCATCTCCGGCGCCGCCTCGACCAGGCGGCGTGCGAAGCGCGAATATTCGAGCACCCCGGGGCCGTTTTTGTGCGCGCGCAAACTCCTTTTCATCGGCTGGCGCGCCTGGACACGGTCGCTTTACGGGTACAATGCATTGCAGAAAGCTCGATGATTTACAAGTTCTTATGGGCACCCGGCGCGCTGCGGTCGCGCGCTCGGCTGGAGCAACGATGCTGGGGCGTCTCGGTCTTATTGTAAGGGGGGCCGAAGGAAGTTGACGGCTGAAACGCTACCCGCTCATGGCAGCTTGACGAAACATCCGCTGAAGCGACCACGGCATTGACTCTCACCCGCACCGCCGAGCCCCAGCCGAAGCCAGGCCGCACCAGGACCGCATTACGCACCTGGCTGGTCGCCCTCGGGTGGGCGCTCAGCGCCGCCTACTTCCTGCTCGCTCTCGTGATAGTGGGCTTGCGTTACTGGGTGCTGCCGGACATCGACCGGTACTCCGCAGCGATCGAGCAAGCGGTATCGCAAGTGCTGGGCGAGAGGGTCAGCATTGGAGGCATCCGCGCCCGCTGGGTGGGCCTGCATCCGGAAATTGAGCTGACTAATGTGCGGATCCACGACAGGGAAGGCAGGGTGGCGCTGTCGCTGCCGGCCGTTGACGCCGTGGTCGGCTGGCGATCGTTGCCGCTCATGTCGCTGCGGCTTCAATCCCTGTCCATCGACCAGCCGCAGCTGGACGTACGCCGCGACCGTTCCGGGCGGCTTTTCGTGGCCGGGATCGAAATCCGATCTGACCATCGTGGCGCGGGTCCGTGGCTGCTGTCTCAAAGCGAAATCGTGGTGCGCAATGCACGTGTTTCCTGGGACGACGAGTCCCGGGCAGCGCCCAGGCTCGACTTGCACGGCGTTACGGTGGTTCTGCGCAACAGCGGTTCGCTCCACCGTTTCGGCCTGAAGGCGCAGGCCGCTCCGCAACTCGCTCCGGCGCTCGACATCCGCGGCGAGCTGCGCGGCGCAAGCCTGGAGAATCTTTCCGACTGGACGGGTCTCGCGTATGCCGAGATCGATTACGTCGACCTCGCGGCATGGAAACAATGGATCGATTTCCCGATCGAGATCGAATCGGGCAAGGGCGCAGTGCGCTTGTGGCTCGCATTCGACCGGGAGCGCATCACCGAGGCCACGGCCGACGTTGCGCTCGCAGAGGTGCGCGCGCGGCTCGCCCACGACTTGCCAATGCTGGACCTGGAATATCTCCAGGGACGCCTGGGGGGCGCGGACATCGGCGGCATCATCGATGCCCAGGGACGGCGTATTGCATTGAAGGCTACGGGAGGCGCAGCTCTGCCCCCGGCCGACTTCACGCTGCACTGGGAACGCGGCGCGGGCGAGCGCCCGGCGAAAGGAGAATTGCGCGCCGCCTCGCTGCAAATCGAGCCTCTGGTCCAGCTGGCGGAGTACCTGCCCTTTCCCGCGCCGCTGCGCCAGCGTCTTGCGCAGTACGAGCCGCACGGCGCCGTGCAGGACTTGCGCGTCAGCTGGACCGGTGAGCCGGATCGTCCGCAGCGATACAATGTGCGCGGCCGGTTCTCGGGCATCGGCATCAAGGCACATCGATCCTTGGGCGGGTTCGCAGGATTGACCGGCAACGTCGAAGCCACTGAAGCCGGTGGATCCCTGCGCATCGATGCTGAGAAAGTCCAGATTCACTGGCCGGGGGTGCTCGCGCACGAGCGCACGGAGCTGGACAAGCTTGTGGCCCAAGTGAGCTGGAAAGGCTCGCCGGGACAGTGGCAGCTCAAGTTTTCCAATGTCGCGCTTGCCAACGCCGAGCTGGCGGGAAGCGTGCAGGCCGCCTACTCGACCCGTTCCAGGCACGCTGACAGCCCGGGAAGCATCGATCTCACAGCGACGGTGGAGCGCCTGGAGGCGAGGGCGGTGTACCGCTACGTCCCGTTCCTGCCGGAGGCTGTCCAGAATTATCTGAGGGGATCGATCCTTGCCGGGCAGGTGAGCGATGGGCGTGTGCGCCTCAAGGGCGACTTGCGGGATTTCCCCTTTCCGGACGGGAAAGCGGGGCTGTTTCGTGTTTCGGCCCGGCTGGCGAATGGCGAGCTCGCGTATGCCGATGCCTGGCCGAAACTGTCCGCGATCGCGGCCGAAATCGCGCTGGACGGTACGCAACTGCAGATCAATGCCGCCCGCTCCACCATGATGGGAGCGCGCATTTCGAATCTGCGCGCTCATATTCCCGATCTCTACCATGGCAACGAGCGCTTGCGACTGGACGGTCAGGCCGACGCACCGACATCGGAATTCCTGCGCTTCATCCGCTCCAGTCCAGTGGAGCAGCAGGTGGGCGGCTTCACCAGGAGTCTCGTGGCTGCCGGCGGCGGACGCCTGCAGCTGACGCTCAATATTCCCCTTGCCGAACCGGCGCAGACTCAAATTGCCGGGAGCTACGAGTTCACCAACAACCAGCTGACTCTTGCGCCGCAAGTGCCGCCGTTCGCACAGGCGAGCGGACGGCTGGACTTCACCGAAAGCTCGCTCTCCGGCAAGAACCTCTCTGCGCAGTTTCTGGGCGGGCCCGCGACGTTTGCCCTCACTACGCGCGGCGAAGGCGCATACACGGTCACCGCGCAGGGCACGGCCAACGTAGCGATGTTGAGAAAACAATTCGACCTGCCCATCCTGGAGCGCGCGAGCGGCAACGCCGGCTGGCGCGGCACCGTGAACGCCTCTCAGGACCGGGTCGATCTGCTGGTGGAGTCGCCCCTCACCGGGGTCGCCATCAGCCTGCCGCCGCCCTTCGGCAAGACGGCCGGCGAGGCGCTTGCGCTCCGGCTCGAGCGAACGACCCGCGCCGATGCCGAATTTCTGAAGCGGGCCCAGGTGCAGCGTCTGCCGCGTGAGGGCGACGCCTTTGCGATTTCTCTGGGGCCGCTCGCCTCGGGCGTGTTCGTGCGGCGCCGTTCCGGCGACAGCTACGTGCTGGATCGGGGTGCTCTGGGGTTGAACGAACCGCCACCGCCTCTCAGGGCGAACGGGCTTGCGATCACGGGGCGTTTTCCCCATCTCGACCTCGATCAGTGGAGGGCGCTGATGGCGGGCGGCGGGGACGCCGCGGGGGACTCAGTAAACAACGTCAGTCTCAGAGTGTCTGCCCTCGATCTGGCGGGCAAACGGCTGAACGACGTGACGCTGCGCGCAGCGCCGGCCGGTGGGGCGTGGAACGCGGAAGTGAGCTCGCGCGAGCTGGCCGGAACGCTCAGCTGGCGCCCGGAGGGACGCGGTCGGGTCGTGGCGAGACTGAAACATCTGGTCGTCCCCGAGGCGTCGCCGGCGCCTTCCCGGAATACGCAGGGCAGCGAGCTGCCCGCCCTGGACGTCACTGCAGAAACGTTTGTCTTGCATGACACGCAGCTCGGTCGGCTGGAACTGGTCGCGGTCAACGACGCGCGGGACTGGCGCATCGAAAAGCTCACCCTCGCGAGCGCCGACAGCACGTTGAGTGCAGAAGGGACCTGGCAAAGCTGGGCCACCCGGCCCAGCATCAGCATGAATGTCAGACTGGACGTCAACAACGTGGCCGCATTTCTTACGCGCTTCGGCTACGGCGGTACGGTGCGCGGCGGCACGGCGCGACTGGAAGGCAAGGTCGGCTGGGTAGGCAGTCCCCAGTCGATCGATTACCCGACTCTCACGGGGCAGGTTTCGTTGTCGGCCACCAAGGGCCAGTTTCTCAAGGCCGACCCCGGCATTGCCCGGCTGCTTGGCATCCTCAGCCTGCAGTCGTGGATTACGCTCGATTTCCGCGAGCTCTTCGGCGAAGGGTTCGCCTTCGAGACCCTCGCCGGCACCGCGCAGATTTCCAAGGGCGTCATGAGGACGGAGGACTTCTCCATGAACGGCAAGTCGGCCCAGGTGTCCATGACCGGTACGGTCGATCTTGCCAGCGAGACCCAGAACCTCAGAGTTCGGGTCGTGCCTTCGCTCGGCGACAGCGTTTCCGCGGGGTTGCTCCTTGCCAATCCGGTGGCAGGCCTGGGTGCCATGGTGGCGCAGCGCATCCTGAAGGATCCGCTGGGGCGGATCTTTGCGTTCGAGTACGCTGTAACCGGAAGCTGGAACGACCCGCAGGTGGAGCGGCTGGGCGGCGAATCGCAGGCGATCGAGACGCCTCCGTGACGTCGGCTACGTTTACTGAATCTGCCCGATTTTGCATATGACGCGGGGCGTCGCTCGAACTTGTTACCAAAGCCAAACGCGTCATATGCAAAATCGGGCAGACCTATTACGTCCAATTTGGCAAGATTCCTCAAACTAAAGTGTAAGAACCGGAGCGAGCAGCATGCCTGAGAAATACAGAGTGGCGGCCGTCCAGATGGTCTCGGGTCCCGAGGTGCAGGCAAATCTCGCCGCTGCCGATCAGTTGATCGCCGAGGCGGTGAGCCAGGGTGCGAGTCTGGTGGCGTTGCCGGAGTACTTCTGCGTGATGGGCATGCGGGACAGCGACAAGGTTGCGGTGCGCGAACCACTGGGGAGCGGGCCTGTCCAGGACTTTCTCGCAACCACTGCGGCCCGTCACGGTGTATGGCTCGTGGGCGGCACCACGCCTCTGGCCTGCCCGGACCCGGGACGCGTGCGCAACGCGTGCCTCGTTCATGACGAGAAGGGCCGGCGCGTCGGCCGATACGACAAGATCCACCTGTTTGGATTCCAGAACGAGGCGGAACGCTACGACGAAGCGGCCACCATCGAGCCCGGCGAGGCGGCTGTCGCGATCGATTCGCCGTTTGGAAGGCTGGGCCTCTCGGTCTGCTACGACATACGATTCCCCGAGCTGTATCGCTCCTATGCGCCGGTGGACGTGATATTCGCGCCTTCGGCATTTACCGTGCCCACCGGTCAGGCGCACTGGGAAACGCTGCTGCGCGCGCGGGCGATCGAAAGTCTCGCCTATGTGGTGGCCCCCGCCCAGGGTGGCACGCATCCGAGCGGGCGGCGCACCTGGGGCCACAGCATGATCATCGATCCGTGGGGCGAAATACTGGCCAGTCTGGAGCTCGGCCCGGGGGTGGCCGTTGCAGACATCGACGCCGCACGCATAGCGAGCGTGCGCGCGAGCCTGCCTGCCTTGCAGCACAGGAAGGACTTTCTGTCCGCAACCCGCCCGTCGCCCTCGGCCGTTCTATCGAAATAGGGAGGGGTGGGGCGTTCGGCTAGAATCTGCGAAGGCGTCCCGCCTGGCCACTGTTTCCCACATGAATGCTCCCGACACGCTGTTTCGCACCGCGCAGTCGTTTCTGCTGACTCCGCACGATCTCGAGGCAGGCCAGCTGGAACGCGTTTTCGGCGCCATGGCCAGCCATCGGCTGGATTATGCGGACCTCTATTTCCAGTACTCGCGCAGCGAAGGCTGGAGCCTGGAGGAGGGCATGGTGAAGTCCGGGAGTTTCAACATCGACCAGGGAGTAGGCGTGCGCGCCGTATCGGGCGAGAAGACCGCCTTCGCCTATTCGGACGAAATCAGCTTTCCGGCGTTGCAGGACGCGGCCCGGACCACCCGGGCCATGGGCCGCCGGGGCAGGGCAGGGCGGGTGGCGCTCCCCCGTATGAACGATCGCAAGGAGGTGGAAAGGCGCGGCAGCTCCCTCGTGCTCTATCCCGACGTCGACCCGCTGGCCTCCCTCGCAGACGCTGAGAAGGTGCAGCTCCTGGAGAAGCTCGAGAAGATGTGCCGTGCGCGCGACCCGCGCGTGGTGCAGGTCATGGCGAGCCTGGCGGGTGAGTATGAAGTGATGCTGGTGGCGCGCTCCGATGGCCTGGTGGCCGCCGACGTTCGGCCGCTGGTTCGGGTGTCGGTCCAGGTGATTGCGGAGGCAAACGGGCGCCGCGAGCAAGGGGCTTCCGGGGGCGGTGGCCGCGGCGACTACTCCTTTTTCACCGACGAGCGGCTCGCGAGCTATGCCGAACAGGCGGTCTCGCAGGCTCTGGTCAACCTGGAGTCGCGTCCGGCGCCCGCGGGCACGATGAGCGTCGTGCTGGGTCCGGGTTGGCCGGGCGTACTGCTGCACGAGGCCATCGGCCATGGACTGGAGGGTGATTTCAACAGGAAGGGCAGCTCGGCGTTTTCCGGCCGGATCGGCGAGCGCGTAGCCGCGCCCGGCGTCACCGTGGTGGACGACGGCACCTTGCCGGGACGCCGCGGCTCTCTCAACATCGATGACGAGGGCACCCCCACCCGCTGCAACACGCTCATCGAGAACGGCGTGTTGCGCGGCTATCTGCAGGACAGCCTGAACGCGCGGCTCATGGGTGTTCCGGTCACCGGGAACGGCCGGCGCGAGTCGTTCGCGCATATCGTGATGCCGAGGATGACCAATACCTACATGCTGAACGGCGAGCGCGATCCGAGGGACATCATGGCTTCGGTGAAACACGGGCTTTATGCCGTGAATTTCGGCGGCGGGCAGGTGGACATCACGAACGGCAAGTTCGTTTTCTCCGCGTCCGAAGCGTACATGATCGAAGACGGCAAGATCACTTTTCCGGTCAAGGGCGCGACCCTGATCGGCAACGGGCCCGACGCGCTCACTCGTGTTTCCATGATCGGCAACGACCTGGCTCTGGACACGGGCGTGGGCACGTGCGGCAAGGAAGGCCAGAGTGTGCCGGTGGGCGTCGGGCAGCCCACGTTGAGAATCGACGGCCTCACCGTCGGCGGCACGGGGTAGGACACGCGACGCATCAATCCGGCGGCGCGTCCTATTGCCGCGCCCAATTTCTTGAGCGCTCCACCGCGCGGCGCCATTCCGCCAGCCGCCGTTTCGCTTCGTCCGCCCCCACGCGCGGCTCGAACCGCGCGCCGGCTTTCCAGTGGCGCGCGATGACGGTTCGATCAGGCCACACTCCGGTTGCGAGCCCCGCGAGATAAGCAGCGCCCAGCGCCGTCGTTTCCAGGATGCGGGGCCGAACCACCGGGATGCCCAGCAGGTCCGCCTGGATCTGCATGAGCAGGTCGTTCGCGGCTGCGCCGCCGTCGACTCGCAGTTCCTTAAGCTCCAGACCCGCTCCGCGGCTCATGGCATGCAGCAATTCCGCCGACTGGAAAGCGATGGCTTCCAGGGCGGCGCGCGCAATGTGCGCAGCCGACGATCCACGGGTGAGTCCCAGTATCGCGCCCCGCGCGTGGGGGTCCCAGTAGGGCGCGCCCAGACCGGTGAAGGCAGGCACGAACACCACGCCGCCGGCATCGGAAACGCTGGAGGCGAGCCGCTCCACGTCTCGGGCGGTCCGTATGATGCGAAGCCCGTCGCGCAGCCATTGCACTACTGCGCCGCCGATGAACACGCTCCCCTCCAGCGCGAACTGCGGCAAGCCGGCCTGCGCGGCGGCGGTGGCTAGCAGCCCCTTGGAAGGGCTGACGGGCTTCGCGCCCGTATTGAGCAGCAGAAAACAGCCGGTGCCATAGGTGTTCTTTGCCATGCCTCGCCGGTGGCACGCCTGTCCGAACAGCGCCGCCTGCTGGTCGCCTGCGATGCCCGCGATGGGAATCGCCGCCCCGAGCAGCGCCGCCGCAGTCGCTCCATGGACATGGGACGAAGGCAGAATCCGCGGGAGCATGGACGCAGGCACACCGAAAAGCTTCAGCAGGTCCGGGTCCCAACGGCGCGCATGAATGTCGTAGAGCAGCGTGCGCGAGGCGTTGCTCGGATCGGTGACATGCAGGCGGCCTGCGGAGAGCCGCCACGCGAGCCAGCTGTCGACTGTGCCGAAGGCAAGCTCGCCGCGCTGCGCCTGGCGCCTCGCGTCCGGGATGTGCTGCAGTATCCAGGCGAGCTTGGTCGCCGAAAAATAGGGGTCTATCACGAGCCCGGTGCGCGCGCGCACCCACGGGCCCAGCCCTTGGCTTTTCAAGCGCTCGCACATCGGCGTGGTGCGGCGGTCCTGCCACACGATGGCGTTGCACACGGGCCGCCCGGTCGCGCGGTTCCAGACCAGCGTGGTTTCGCGCTGGTTGGAAATGCCCAGCGCGGCGATGCGCGTGGCGTCGATCGACGCACGTCTCAACACGGCGCGCGCGCAGGCAAGCTGGCTGCGCCAGAGCTCCTCCGGATCGTGTTCGACCCAACCAGGTTGCGGATAGATCTGGCGCAATTCCTTTTGCGCCATGGCGCGTATCGCGCCGCGTGAGTCGAACAGAATGGCGCGCGAGCTGGTGGTGCCCTGGTCGAGTGCAAGGACGTATTTCATGGCGTTCCCGACGCGGATTTTAGCGGGGAGGCAATGGTCGCTGTGCTAGAATGCGCTGCCCAAAAAATGGGGCCAGGCGTGCGTGTTCATGGCCCGCCGTCCTAGAAACTCGAATTCAAATCCTCATGAAAATTCACGAATACCAGGCGAAAGAGGTCCTGCGCAAGTACGGCGTGCCCACGCCGCGCGGCGTTCCCTGCTTCACGGGGGAAGAAGCTGTGAACGCCGCGGACGCGCTGGGAGGCAAAGTATGGGTTGTCAAGGCGCAGATACACGCGGGCGGCCGCGGCAAGGGCGGCGGCGTGAAACTCGCCAAGTCCAAAGAAGAGCTGCGCGAGCTTGCCTCGCATATCCTCGGCATGCGGCTGGTCACCCACCAGACCGGTCCGCAGGGCCAGACAGTGCGCCGGCTTCTCATCGAAGAGGGCGCCGACATCAAGAAGGAGCTCTATGTCGGCATGGTGGTCGATCGCGGCACCCAGCGTGTAGCGCTGATGGCGAGCTCCGAAGGGGGCATGGACATCGAGGAAGTGGCCGCGAAAACGCCCGAGAAGATCCACAAAGTGTTCATCGACCCGGCCACCGGGCTCAAGGACAGCGAGGCGGACGATGTAGCGCGCAGGATCGGCATTCCGGAAGCGGCCATTCCCCAGGCGCGTGCGGCGCTCAAGGGGCTGTACCGCGCCTTCGATGAGACGGACGCGAGCCTTGCCGAGATCAATCCGCTCATCCTTACCGGCGACGGGCGCGTCGTGGCGCTCGATGCCAAGATCAATTTCGACGATAACGCGCTGTTCAGACACCCGGACATCGCCGGGCTGCGGGACCTGGACGAAGAGGATCCCGCCGAGATCGAGGCTTCCAGGCACGACCTGAGCTACATCCAGCTGAACGGCGACATCGGCTGCCTGGTCAACGGCGCGGGTCTCGCCATGGCGACCATGGACATCATCAAGTTCTATGGCGGAAGCCCTGCGAACTTCCTGGACGTCGGCGGCGGCGCCACCACCGAACGGGTGACCGAGGCGTTCAAGATCATGCTTCGCAACCCCGAGCTGAAGGCCATCCTGGTGAACATCTTCGGCGGCATCATGCGATGCGATGTCATCGCGAGCGCGCTCGTGGACGCGGCGCGGCAGGTGAAGCTTGGCGTGCCGCTGATCGTGAGGCTCGAAGGCACCAACGTGGAGCTTGGAAAAGAAATCCTCGCCGAAAGCGGCTTGCCCATCATCTCGGCGGTCAACATGGCGGATGCCGCACAAAAAGTGGTCGCGGCCGCCAAAGGGAAGTATTGATCATGTCCATTCTTGTCGACAAGGACACGAAAGTCATCACGCAGGGGATCACGGGCAACACCGGGCAGTTCCATACGCGCATGTGCCGCGATTACGCGAACGGCAGGAACTGCTTCGTGGCGGGGGTCAATCCCAGGAAGGCCGGCGAAAGTTTCGACGGCATCCCCATTTTCCGCACGGTGAAGGACGCCAAGGAGAAAACCGGCGCGACGGTGTCGGTGATCTACGTGCCTCCCGTGGGAGCGGCCGCCGCGATCGACGAGGCCGTCGATGCCGGCCTGGACCTGGTGATCTGCATCACCGAGGGTATCCCGGTGCGCGACATGATCCGCACCAGGGCCCGCATGCAGGGGAGGAAGACGTTGCTCCTGGGCCCCAATTGCCCCGGCGTCATCACCCCGGACGAAATCAAGATCGGCATCATGCCGGGCCACATCCACAAGAAGGGCAGGGTCGGGGTGGTCTCGCGCTCGGGCACGCTCACCTACGAAGCGGTCGGTCAACTGATGGAACTGGGTCTCGGGCAATCGAGCTGCGTCGGCATCGGCGGCGACCCGGTGAATGGACTGAAGCACATCGACCTCATGAAGATGTTCAACGATGACCCGGAAACGGATGCGGTCATCATGGTCGGCGAAATCGGCGGCTCGGACGAGGAAACGGCGGCCGAGTGGGTGAAGAAATACATGAAGAAGCCGGTCGTCGGTTTCATCGCCGGTGTCACCGCCCCGCCGGGAAAACGCATGGGCCATGCCGGCGCCATCATTTCCGGCGGCAAGGGTACGGCGCAGGAGAAGCTCGCTGTGTTGGAGGCGTGCGGCATCAAGGTGACCCGCAATCCGGCCGAAATGGGACGCCTGCTGAAAAGCGTGCTGTAGCGTCCGCTCGTGCGCGGAACCCGATTATGGACATGAGAGCGCCGGCGCCCTAGGGCATCGGCGCTCATTTCCGCGGTGAAAAAACCCTGCTATCATCGCGGCCATTTGCGCGCGGCCGCCTGCTTTCAGAACAAGGCCGAGGACGCCATCCAAGGGAGAGGTTCGCAATGGAATTGATGCAGTGGCTCGCGCTTGCGGTGTTCGCCATCACCATCGTGGTGGTCATCTCCAACATCATCGACAGCACCCTGGCCGCCCTGCTGGGCGTCGCGGTCATGGTCTGGGCGGGTTTCATGACCGAGGTGGAGGCGTTCCAGTTCGTGGACTGGAACGTCATGGCCATACTGGTCGGCATCTGGCTCATCGCGCATTACTTCGGCAAGACGGGCGTGCCGAGCTGGCTTTCTGTGCAGGCCTTGAAGCTCTCTGGAGGACGGCCTGGGCTGCTGGTGATGATCCTCGCTTTCCTGGCGGGGGTGATCTCCATGTTCGTCGATAACGTGGTGACCATTCTCATGATGGCGCCGGTCGCCCTGCCCTTGGCGCGGGCGCTGAAGCTCTCGGCGACCCCTGTCATATTGATGATCGGCTTTGCCGCCAACTTCATGGGAACGGCGCTGCTGCTGGGCGATCTGCCGCCGCAGATGCTGCACAGCGTGTCGGGCGCAGAGTTCGGCGACTTCATCTGGCAGTTCGGGCGCCCCTCGTCCTTCCCTATCCTGGTGGTGACGTTCGTGATCACGCTCGCCGCGATGTACGCCTACGGTTTTCGCGGCCGGCAGGCAGTGTCCACCGCGGACGTGGAGGCGGTGAAATTCGAGATTCCCAACCCTCTTCTTGCCACCGTGGTGGTGGGATGGTTTCTGCTCACCGTCGTGGCGATGTCGCTGCGTGAATACCTGGGCGTAAAGCTCGGCTTCATCGCCATGACAGGCGCGGTGTCCCTCGTATTGATCCTCGAAATATTGGGCGACCGGGTGAAGAAGGAGGCGGGCGAGTTCGAAGAGGCGATCCAGGGACTGGAGTGGCGCGCGATCTTCTTTTATATCGCGCTGTTCGCGCTGGTCGGCGCTCTTGAAAAAATGAAGATCATCGAAGAGCTGGCGCACGTCATAACGCCCATTTTTTCTCAGAACTACGCCTGGGGCGCCACGTTGCTCTATTGGCTGACCGTGCCCATCGTCGGCCTGGTGGAGCACGACGCCTACATCCTGACCTTCCTTTACACCATCCGCGATCTGCAAAGCGCCGGTGTCGAGCCCTGGCCGCTGTGGTGGATGCTGGTGTGGGCCGGAACCCTGGGGAGCAACCTCACCATCGCCGGAGCGCCTGCGTTGTACGTGGCTCTGACACTTTGTGAAAAAGAGGAAGACCGCAAGGTGTCGCTGCGGGAATTTCTCTCGTGGAGCATTCCATTTACGCTGGTAGCGGCCGGGGTTTGTTACGTCCTGGGCATGCTCATCTGGGTACTGCCCTACGCGGGCTGATTGCGCAAACCGCCCAGTAGTGACAAGGAGAAAAGACATGTACAAGAATATTCTCATCCCGACGGACGGTTCCCCCGTTTCGCGCAAGGCGATTCTCGCCGGCGTGCGCCTGGCCAAATCCCTCGGAGCGAAGGTGACGGGACTCTTCGCGGCGCCGGCGCCCACGCCCGTCGTCTATCAGCGCCTGATGCCGGTCGGTTACATGACCCCCGAGGAACACGCCAAGCTCATCGAGCGCACGGCCAAGAAATACCTGGGCGTCATCGAGGAGGCGGCGCAGGAGGCAGGCGTGGCGTGCGAGGTCGTCCGTGTCACCAATGACTTCCCCGCCGACGCCATCATCTCGGTCGCCAAAAAGAAAAAGTGCGACCTGATCTTCATGGCCTCGCACGGCCGCAAAGGCATCGCTGGCGTGCTGCTCGGCAGCGAGACACATAAGGTGGTCACGCACTCGCCGATACCCGTCCTGGTTCACCGCTGAAAAGCAAGGTCCACGACCTCCGGGGAGTCCGATTCGCGCTCCCCGGCGGTAACTGCGTCGCCCCTGTTTTTGCTGGCTTTCCCACCGGGCCTCGGTCGCGAGCCGCCCGCCCGTGGGACGTTCGCCGTGCCCGCCACCGGAAAAGGGTTGACTGTTCTTATATCGAACTGTAAGAATGGCGACTATATCGCTGTTTCTACAGAAAGTTGTGCGGACATGGCCTAGCGCGTGACCGTCGGGGCGTTCCCGGCGGACACGAGAGAACCGAAGGCTGTCCTTGCAAAGCTGCATTCGGCTCCGTCTCCCGCCACAGGCCGTTTTTGTCGGGATGCGGGGAGCGTGCGTAAAATGGCCCGTCTGGCTGGGTGCGCGGCACGCTCAGAACAGCAATAAAAACAAGGGCAACAACGGTAACGGTCGGGAGGACCCATGAAGTCGGGATTCTGGAAGAAGGACTGGTTCCTCGGTCTGGTGATCTCGCTCG
>Ga0156022_1270_pt1 | contig 17566 bp, 19 predicted proteins | sample RifCSPlowO2_02_FD_107676 | JGI IMG/M metagenome (GOLD analysis project Ga0156022, IMG submission 107676) | Betaproteobacteria bacterium RIFCSPLOWO2_02_FULL_65_24 | reverse complement strand
CGACCCTGACGGCATTGGCCGCGACCATACTGGCGAAGCGAAATGCCTATTACGCTGCGCTGGAAGCGAACAACAAACATCAGGAGATCACGCCTTGGCTCACCTGGTTCGCCGCGACCGTAATCGAGGCACAACGGCGGTCGATTGCGCTGGTGGATTTCCTGATCGACAAGACCCGCTTGCTTGACCGCTTGCGCGGTCAACTCAACGAACGCCAGAAAAAAGCGCTCCTGCGCATGCTGCGCGAAGGTCCGAAAGGTTTTGAAGGGGCATTAAGCGCCGGCAAATACGCCAGCATCACCGGCGCGTCGCCAGCCACGGCCACGCGGGATCTTGCCGATCTGGTCGCCAAGCACGCACTGCTACGTTCAGGCGAACAGCGCCATACGCGCTATGAGATCGCGATTCCGCTGCGTCCCGTGCCGCCGGTGGCGATAGACGAGCACGGCAACCTCAAATAGCCATCGATTGTTTCGGTATGGGTTTCAGTGTAGATCGCGGTATAGGTCGCCGGTTCAGCCGCCCGGAAACCCAATGAATCCGAGGGCCTTACGCCCATGCATCATGGGCGTGTGGGGTGAAATTTCGGACGAAGCCGACCCCTTGTTAAAGTCTTGTCGCTGCAAGAGAAATCAACCTTGATCGATGGCTTTTCTGTTCTTGGCCAGAATACTTGGGAAGTGGCGCAGTGGGGGCTTCCTTTTACAACCGGCGAACAAATTCCGCCGGCGTCTGAATCGGATACTTCCCACGCAACTCAAGCAGGTCGCGATCTCCGCTTACGAGCGCACCGGCGCCGGAAGCGTTGAGCGTTGCGAGGATCGGCGTGTCCCGGGGATCGCGCGGGACTTCGACTGAAGTCGAGCGCAAATCGACGACTTCTGCCCGGATGTAGAGCTGGCGTATGAATTGCTCGATCCGCTGCTCGTCCCATTTCAACTTGCGGTGGATCTTCGGATAGCTGAGTGCCCGTCCGATCTCCGCCAGCTGCTCGATCGACATCGCGACATCGAAACGGGCCTCGAACCACGCGGCCAGAATGCGGCCCGGCGTGCCCTCGGGTGCCATCAAGCCCGAGAGCAGCACGTTCGTATCGAGAACGACCTTCACTTCTTGCGGCGACGGGTGCGCGCTTCCTTCACGGCCTCGTCAACCAGCGCTTCAACCTGCTTTTCGGGCACGTCGGCGAAGGCCCGGGCGAGTTCTTCCCGCATCTGGTCGAACTCCTCATCCAGCTTCCGGATGCGCTCGAACAGCGCGATGTCCACCAAGGCAGCTACCGGTTTACCGGCCTTGGTGATGATCACCTTTCCCTTGCGGTATTGAACTTCACTGAGCAAATCGCCCAGGTTCTGGCGGACCGTCATGGCGGGGGCTTCGCGGATCATGGTCGTCACCTCAATTGATATGGTTGATGTAATTATATCTATTGATCCCGCGACCACGCAAGCTGGGGGTAATCCCAGCGGGCTAGGCACCCAAAGAATCAAGCCTCGCCCGATTCACGGCCTGAGTACCGGCAGGCCGTCCTTGTGACAATTCCGGCGGGGATGCGTCCATGGCTGTCATGCCACCAGCCTGAATCCGACAACGGAGAAGTGGTGATCGAACGCAAACGCAACCCGGATGCGCGCCCGCTTCATGATGACAAAGCTCGTCGCATCGACAGCCGAGAGCTTGTGCAGATCCGTGCGCCGGAAGTATTCCCAGGACTGCTCCAGATCGCGTAGCTCGCACGGAAGAATCTTGACCGTGCCGGGCTTATAGACCGCCTCTTTCCATGCGAGCGCTACGTCACGGTTGGCATTGCGTTCGAGGAAAGTGAACGTCTCGATGACAACGGGGACGGAGGTATGGAGCTTGGCGGCCGCCCCCTGCAGAATGTCCCATTGCTCTCGTGCCTGCGAATGCAAGGGATCGCGCGACAGCGCAAGCGCGATCCAGGCCCCGCTATCGACGAAAGCGGCCTCTCGCTGCCGCATCAGGGCTCGTCGTGAACGCTATCGTGTTCGATGGACGTGCGGCGCGGCTCGCCATCCCAGATCGCGACCGGGCCGGCGGCCTGGGGCTTGAGCACGACCTTGCGGATTGCGTCACGGACAAGCTCCGCGACACTGCGCCCCGACCGCGCCGCGGCCTTGCGCAGCGCCTCGAGCTCTTCCTTGCGCAGGTAGACTTGAGTCTTCTCCATGTATGTCACTTTAGTGTAGCAAGTGACATATGTCAAGCCATCGACGTGCGCATCAGGGAGAAGCCGAAATTCCTTGATCGATATCAAATACTCTGGTGAAGCCGCAACACCAATATGTCACAGCGCGTGAATGCATGTCTCACGCGCTTTCTTCTTCGCAAATCGATCTCGTCGAAAGGGAGGAGCTTCACGAGGTAGCCCACCGAGAATCAAGCTGTATCCTTTGCCTCCTGCGCTCTTGCGTGAAGTCTGCAACCAGCCGAGGCAACCTCAATTAGCACTCTCCGAAGGGCGCGGGTAACACCAACGAAAGAGGAGATCGAGCATGCCTACGCGACGATTTTTCATGATGGCGGCCCTCGCGGCCCTGTCCTTGCCTGTGAGCAACGCATTGGCGCAAAGCGCGAACTGGCCGACCCGGCCGATCCACATCGTGGTGACCCAGCCCCCGGGCGGCGGCAATGACGCCGTCGCGCGCCTGATTGCCACCAACCTCCAGCCTGCGCTCGGGCAGCCGGTGATCGTGGAGAACAAGCCGGGTGCGGGGGGCAACATCGCCACCGTATATGTGGCCAAGCAGCCGGCCGACGGCTACACGTTGTTGTTGACCCCCAGCTCGCACGTGGGCAACGTCTATTTCTTCGCCAAGCTTCCCTACGACCCGATCAACGATTTCGAGCCGATCTCGCAGGTGAGCACCACGCCGTTCATTTTTGTGGTGAACGCGAGCACGCCGGTGGCGTCCATGAAGGAGTTTCTGGCGTATGCCCGCGCCAATCCCGGCCTCACCTACGGCAGCGCCGGCATCGGCCAGCCGCACCACACCGCCGGCGAACTGCTCAAATCGATGGCGCGAATCGACGTCGTTCACGTGCCCTACAAGGGCGCCGCGGGCGTCGTTCCCGCCCTGCTTTCCCGCGAGATCACTTTCACCATTGGCGCAATAAACTCGCTGCTGCCGCATATCCGCTCGGGCAAGCTCCGCGTGCTGGCTGCCGCCGGCGGCCAGCGCACAGCCCTCCTGCCAGACGTCCCGACCATCGCGGAAGCGGCGGAACTTCCCGGATATCAGATGAGCAGCTGGGCCGGCGTATTGGCACCGGCAGGCACGCCAAGGGCCCTCGTGAGCCGTCTCAGTACCGAGATCAATCGCATCATCCAGGGTTCGGAATCGGTAAGGAAAAAGCTGACGGCGAGCGGCATCGAGCCGCTCGGTACCACTCCGGAGCGTTTCATGGAGGTCATGAAGGCCCAGTTGGTGCAATACGCGAAGATCACCAAGGAAGCCGGCATCAAGCCGGAGTGAAGCAGGACCAAGAGGGCATAACGATGGTATTCAACGATCTGAGAGAGTTCATTGCCGAGGTTGAAAAACGCAACGACGTCAAGGTGGTCGAAGGCGCCGACTGGAACGAGGAGATCGGCCTGATCACCGAGTGGCAGATGTCGGAGCCCAACAACCCTCTGCTCCTGTTCAAGAACATCAAGGGCTATCCCCCTGAATATTCAATTGCTACAAATCTCTTCGGTACTCCGGCCAGGACGGCCCTTGCCCTTGGCATGGACCCGGCAACCAGGAGGCTCGATATCGTCAGGAACCTTCGCAATATTTTTGGCGAGGGCTTTGCACCGATTGCTCCCGTCGAGGTCGACTATGCGCCCGTGAAGGAGAACATCCAGAGGGGCGAGGAGGTCGACCTCTACAAGCTTCCCGTTCCCAAGTGGCACGCAAAAGACGGTGGAAGGTATATCGGAACCGGGTGCGCGGTCATCACCCGGGACCCCGACGATGGCTGCATCAACCTCGGGACCTATCGCGTCCAGGTGCACGACAAGTCCATTGCCACGATCTACATGTCACCGGGCAGGCACGGCAAGAATATGAGGAACAAGTACTGGGAGAGGGGCGAGAACTGTCCCGCCGCTGTGGCGATTGGAATGGATCCGGTCCTCTACATGGGTTCGCATTCCGATGTTCCCAAAGGACTGAGTGAATACGACTATACGGGAGGATTTCGCAAGAAAGCGGTACAGGTGACACGGGGCGTGGCGACCGACCTGCCCATACCGGCCATGGCGGAGATCGTCCTGGAAGGCGAGATCATCGAAAAACAGACGGTGCAGGAAGGGCCGTTTGGGGAATGGACGGGTTACTACGCGAGCGGGGAAAGAGAAGAATCGGTTTTCAAGGTGAAGTCTGTCTGCCATCGCCATCGGCCGATCCTCCAGGGCAATCCACCCCTCCGGTCCCCGTATTTCGCCCTGGCCCACAATCTGCGGCGCTCGGCATCGGCATGGGTGGATCTCGATAAAACGATTCCCGGCGTCAAGGGCGTGTGGCTCCTGGATGACGCCGCTTTCAACATGATCGTGGTCGTGTCGCTGGAGCAGAAGTATCAGGGCCATGCCATGCAGGCCGCCATGGGCGTCGCTTTCTCCCATGCAACCAGTTACATGAACCGCTTCATCATCCTCGTGGACGAGGACATCGATCCTTCCAATATGAAGGATGTTCTCTGGGCGGTGGCCACGAGGTGCGAACCGGAAACGGACATCGATATTCTGCGGGGCATGCGGGGCACTCCCCTGGATCCGGCCCTGCCTCCGCACAAGAGGGCGATGGGCGACTACACCCATTCCACCGCAATCCTGAACGCCTGCCGGCCCTACGCGTGGAAGGACGAGTTTCCCGTGACCATCATGAGCACCCCGCAAGAGCTGGAAGCCGTGAAGAAGAAATGGGGGAAGCTCTTCGCACGCTAGCGAGCGAAATTCTTTCCGTTCGCCAGGGCGTGGAATATGCTCGAGCCGTTCGGCTCTAGGTCTTCTTGACCCAGGCCGAGCACCAGCCCTTCGCGTTCACCTCCCTGCCGGCGAAGATGTCGCACGGCCCCCAGGCATCACCCGCCTTCCCCTTGAACTGATTGCAGTTCGAGCAGAGCTGGCCGCTCTGGAAGCTCTTGAACTTCGCCTTGTCGACTTTCGCCACGTCGTGCTTATAGCCGAGCCCCTGCGCCTGCGGCTCGTTCTCGTCGACCCGCTTCGGCTGCGCCCCCGGCTTCGGGGCCTGGGCAAGCACCGTGCCGCCGCGCCACGCGGCGATGGAAACCACAGCGAGCGAGCTGGATTTCAGCCAGCGGCGGCGTTCGGGATGGAATGACTTGCGCCACATAGTGCCTCCTTGAATTCGCGCGCCTCGCGCATTCACAACGGGATAAGCAATTGCTGTGCCGGGCGGCGGTGCGGCAACCGCCGCGCGACCAGTCCCGCGCCGCCCAATCGCGCTGCAACATCTACAGCGCTGGATGCAAGACTTGCAGGTTCGAGGCGAACTCGTGCCGGCGATCGCGAATGCTGGCCCAACCTCGCCGCTGTATTACCTGGAGGATCGGGCGCAACGCAGCCGTGAGGGTCTCTGGGCCGACATCTCGCCGGCACCGCCCTGGAGGTGGCGCGCCAACCGTGCCAATCGGCGTTAGCATAGACATCCTGATGCTCACCGCCAGGAGGAGGTGCCTTCATGCCGAACATCACGCGTTTCATCGTCGTCAAGGCTTCGCCGGACAAGGCCGCGGAAGTCGAGCGCCTCTGGAAAACCGAGTGCGGCCCGCTCATGCTCAAGCGGCCGGGATGCCTGAGCGAAGAGCTGCTGCGCTGCATCGAGGATCCCGGCGAGTACATCTCGGTGGCCGAATGGGAAAGCCAGCAGGCCATCGACGCCTACCTTGCCAGTCCCGAGCACCAGGAGATCAAGCGGCACACCCGGGGCGTGACGGGAATCGCCGCTGCGGTGAAGACCTACCAGGTGATCGCGAAGGAGTAGGGGCCGGCAGCGCGCGCTCTAGCGCCTGGGCGCTGTCGCCTCCACCAGCATGAACGCGATGCGGCAGATCTGGTCTGACCGGTTCGCCCACGCGTGGCTCGTGCCGCGCTGAATCAGCACGTCGCCCGCCTTGAGCAGCCGCTCCTCCTTGTCCAGGACGGCGTAGATCTCGCCCGAGAGCACGATCGAGTAATCGATCGAATCGGTCTCGTGCATGCCGGGATGCGGGCCCTCCGGGTAATGACGCACGCCGGGCGTCGGATGCAGCACGTGCTGGCGCGCGAGCTCGCGTCGCGCGCCGTAGGCCTTTTGGCGCTCGAGCGGGTCCTTGGGCTCGGGCGGAATGTCCAGGATGTGCAGCACCGAGCCGCCCGGCAGCGGCAGGATGCTGCTCAGCTCGCCGGAGCGGTCCGGCTCGTCTGCCGCCACCGGCAGCTTCCCGGTCGCCCACACATGGAAGTGGCGGAAGCCGGGGCGTGCCGGCACGGTCGTGAAGCTCGCCGTGCCGTCCTCGCTGAAGATGGATTTGCCGTCCTGATCCAAACCGGTGATGAGGCGCCGCACCGGCGCCGGTTCGTTCGCCATGGCTTTCCTTCTGGAATGAATGCGAGCCCACGCATGCTATAGGCGAAGGCAACGGCAGGCAATGCGCTCGGGCACGATCGCGGGGGTACGATATCGGCTTGCGATAATCGCGATTCACGCATGGCCGTTGCGAGCTTCCTGTTCCACGGCGAGCTGTCGCAATTTCTCGTGCGCGAGCGCCGGGGCGTGCGCTTCGCCTACGCTTGCGCGCGCGCCGCGACGCTGAAGAACGCCATCGAGGCGCTCGGGGTCCCGCACACCGAGGCGGGCGTCGTGCTGGTGAATGGACATCCCGCGACGCTCCCGCGCATCGTGCGCGAAGGCGACCGGATCGACGTCCACCCGGGCCCGGCCCCCGAGGAGCCGCTCCAGCAAACCGCGTTCGTGGCCGATGCGCATCTCGGCGGGCTGGCGCGCTTTCTTCGCATGCTGGGCTTCGACACGCTGCACGACAACCGCATCGCTGACGAGCACATCCGTCGCCTCGCGTGGGAGGAGGGGCGCATCGTGCTGACGCGCGACCGCGAGCTGCTCAAGTGCCGCGACATCGCCGTGGGCTGCTACGTCCATGAGCGCAAGCCCGAAGCCCAGCTGCGTGAAGTCGCGGCGCGCTACGGCCTGGCTGCGCGGGCAAGCCCGTTCACGCTGTGCCTGCTGTGCAACCTCGCTCTCAAGCCGGTGCCCAAAGCGGCCGTCGCTGCACGGCTGCCGCCCGAGGTGGCCGCAAGGCATGAGAGTTTCATGCAGTGCGCGGGCTGCGAGCGCATCTACTGGCCCGGCTCGCATTACGCGCGCATGCGCGAGGCGCTCGGGCGGCTGGTAGAAGCCCGGTTCGAGGCCCCATAATGCTTGTGTCCCATAATGCTTGTTGACGCGGCTCTTTATTGGGCGGATGATGCAAGGGCAATCGACGTTCTGGCCGGTCCTTCCGTTACTGCCCTTCCTGGGGCTCTCGTCTAGCCACCCACCCACCACGCTCCGTTGTTCGCCACCTGCGCCCGAATTGCGCGCGGGAACTACTTTCGAGGTTACAAAATGGCAATTGGTACGGTCAAATGGTTCAACGCCGCCAAGGGTTTCGGTTTCATTCAGCCGAAAGACAACTCCAAGGATGTGTTCGTGCACATCAGTGCAGTCGAGCGGGCGGGGATGGGTACGCTCAACGAAGGTCAGTCCGTGAGCTACGAGGTCGTGAACGAACGCGGCAAATTGGCCGCCTCGAACCTCAAGGCTGTCTGACAGTCTGCGTGCAAAAAAAGCGGCCCGAGGGTCGCTTTTTTTTCGTGCCTGCGGAGGCTATTCGGGCTTCACCCCTGCCTCTTTCATGAGTTTCGCCCAGTACGGTGGGCGGTCCGTATAGGGAAACGGTACCTTTATAACGTCGCCCTGCCTAAAGCTTGGCATAGGCTTTCGCGTCCGCCTCGGAGCTCCATTCGCTGAATGTGCGGAAAGGGTCGTCGGTCTTTCGGCCGCGTTTCGCCTTGGTCAGAATGACACGTGTTCATCGACGATCTCGTAAGCCAGCTCGTCGCCGGCCTCGAGGCGCAAGGCCACACGTACCGGTTGAGGAATCGTCGTCTGCGCCTTGGTGGTCAGCTTGCTGGTGATCATGTCGAACTTGCCTGTAAGGAAGTTCTTTATCGTAAGGAACCTCCTTGCGATGGTCAAACCCGCAATCTGTCCTGTTCTTCGGGCATAGGTGCGACGCCCGCGTCGATCCAGCGCTTCACGCGATCCTTCAGTTCCTGCCGGTTCGACCTCCCCATAGGCTGCGGGTCGAAACGCAGCCGGTAATGCAGCCGGGCGATCGCCGCGAGCTCTTCGAGCGCGGCCGAATCGAGTCCCGCCCGGTCCAGCCGCGCCAGCCATTCGAACACCGCCTCGCCCGTGGCGCGCCCCAAGCCGCGTTCGGCGAGCGCGTGCTCGATCGCGCGGAACTCCGAATCCGCACCGGGCGGGTCGGGCCTGGCGCGCAAGGGTGCAGCCGGCGCTTCGCGCTTTCGCACGCTGCGCATGACACGCCAGGCCAGCCACGCGAACAGCACCGCGAGCGCGCTGAGCAGCAGCGGCCGCGGCAGCGCGTCCTGCTCCGAGGTCTGCATCCTGCCCCAGGCGAACTTGAGCCACGCCCAGGCGTCGCCCAGCGTTTCCCAGGCGCTCGCCTGCGCCGCCTCGAGCGCGAACCACTGTCCAGGAGTCGTATCGATGTCGACCCAGGCGCTGTCGAGCCACGCGCGCGCCCAGGCGTGCGCGTGGCGCTCGCGCACCACATAGTCGCCCCGGGCGCCGCGCTCCTGCACCGAGAAACCCGTGGCATAGCGCGCCGGGATGCCGGCCTCGCGCAGCAGCAGCACCGTGGCAGTGGCGAAATATTCGCAATGCCCCGCGCGCGTGCGGGTAAGGAAACTGTCCAGCGGAGTGACGATGCCCTGCGGCGAAGCTTCCTGCCAGGTGGAGTAGCGAAAGTTTTCGGCGAAAAAACGTTCGATGCGGCGGCGCGCCTCGTTCTGGGGAACGCCGTAGAGATCCAGCCGCGAAGCGATCTGCCGTAGCGTCGCACGCTCGCCATCGGGCAATGCGGTATCGGCCTCATCGGGCGGTCCTTCGACGGCGCCGCCTGGCGAACGGTAGGCGCGATAGCGCAGGAACCCCGGTGCTGTCTCGACCATCACGCTGCCGAGGCGATTGCGCCGCACGTGCGAAGGAGGCAAGCCCTCGACCTGCGCCGCACCGCTCGGCAGGGAAAGAAGCGCCTTGCCGCTGCGCGTATGTTCGAGCACTTCGATGGCCGCCTCTCTGTTCGCGCCCTCGCGCAGCGTCCAGCCGGACGCCGCATCGCCGGCGAGCGTTTCCAGGCCCACCCGCGGCGCACTCCAGGCCTGCGAGGCGTAGCGGTTGTAGCTCGCGCGGTGCAGGAGAACGGGCGTCGGCTCCCCTGCAGGCAGGCTTACGCGAAACAGGATCCTGTCGGAAAGTTTGAGCTGGCCGATGTGCCCGATGTCGGTCCGCGCGCGGTACGGGTTGGTCTGCGCCGCGCTGTCGGCGAGCTCGCCCGCCCATTCCGTGAGCGCCGCCTGCAGACGGTTCAGCGACACGTGGCCGGCGTAGCCCAGCACGCTTGCGCCGAACAGCAGGATGAACGGGGCCAGGCGCGGATAGCGGCGGGAGCGCAGCTCCCATAGCGACCAGGCCGCGAACACCGCGACGCCCGCGTAATACATTTCGGTGCGCAGGTTCGCGCCCGCCGCGCCGATCACGCAGGCGATCACGTACAGAAAGCCGAAGTCCACCTGGATGCCGGTCGAAGGACGGGTGCGCAGCGTGATGAACAGGACCGAGACGTCGAGCGGGGCGCGCGTCGCGTACGCTTGAACGAAGGCGAGCGGCGCGAACGTGAGCGGCAGCCACTGCGCCATGCCTATGACCGTGCGTGCGGCGCGCGGCGCCTCGAGCGTTACCAGCAGGTACGCTCCGAGCGCAATGAGCGCGAGCGAGCACAGATCGGCGACGCGATGAATGCTCTGCGCATCGAGCGTCCACGCCGGCCGCATCGCGTGGCGCAGCTCGAGCGCGACCGCGAGCGGCACGGCGATGGCGAGCCAGCCGGTCTGCCAGCCCCAGAACGCGAGCGCCGCGCCCACCAGGCCGAGAGGCGGGGTCATAAAGCGGCCAGATCCTGCTGGACGTGCCCCAGGCGCACCTTGCGCACGCCTTGCGAGGGATCGATGCGCTCGCTGACGTTCCTCTCGTCCACCACTGCCAGCGCGAGCACCTGGAGTCCCGAGCCGCGCAGTGCTTCCACGAGGTTTCGGCGCGCTTCGTCCCATCCGGCGAGCACCAGGATGCAACTGGTGAGCGCGCCGCGGCGCGCGAGCACCGCATGTTTCAGGCGCTCGATCGCCGGGCCCTCCTGCATGCGCACCGCGGCCAGGACCTCGAGCAAATGCTCGGCGCGCAGCAGCCCCCTTCCCGCGGTCTGGCAATGCACTTCGCCGCCGATGAACAGCAGGTCGAGCAGGCATTCCTGGGTGTCCAGGGTGTAGACGAAGGAGGCGGCGATGGACACCGCGGCCTCGAAAGCAGCTTCACCCTGCGGCGCGTACGCCGTGTCGAGGGCAAGCACGTGGCGCTCGAAATACTCGTCCTGGTATTCCTTCACCACCGGACGGCCTACGCGCGCGAAACTTTTCCAGTGCACGCGCTGCAGCGGATCGCCCGGCCGGTATTCGCGCAGGCTGACGAACTCTTCGGAGTCGCCGACCGAACCGGCCAGCGCCACGCCGCCCTGCTGGTAACGGCGCGAGCCGGGCAGGGCCAGGAGCGGCAGCGGGTAACGCCGCGGCAGCACCGCGAGCGACTGCGGCGCGCTCGTGCGGAAGAACGCGCGAAACAGCTGCAGCGGATCGGGCCGCGCGATGCTGGCGCCGGCCAGACGCACCATGCCACGCCGGCGCGGCGTGAGCCTTGCGGTAACGGTCGCTTCGCCACGCGCCGGTATCACCGGGAGCGGCGCAGGCTCCACCGACGCGTTGCGCCGCTCGGCCACGAGCCAGGTCCAGCGGTAGAACCCCAGGAGCTCGTCCACCCAGTTGCGCTGTACGCCCGGCTCGCGCGCGCGCTGGAACTCCGCCCGGGTGGGCCAGGCGAATTCGATGTCTTCGAACAGCGTAAGCCCGGTCTCTGCCCGTTTGCCGAGATTGCTGATCCGAACGCGATATTCGAGCGGTTCGCCGGCGCTCGCGAAGCGCGGCAGATCGCGTCTGACGGCGAAGCGGCTGCGAAACAGCGGCGCCGTCGCGACGGCGAGCGCGATCAGTGCCGCGAGATAGGTGAAGGCCTGGTAAGCGGTGGTCTGCTCGGTGTCGACGCCGAAAATGGCGGCGCCGATCGCCGCCGCCAGCGCGATCCGCCCCACGCCGGTGAAGCGGCGCTCATACCAGTGATTGAAGCGCGAAAAACGCCGGTAGGAATAGTAGAGGAGGCTTTGCATGGCTTTGAGGAAGCTTTGAATGAAGTCCCGCGAAGATATTGCTTCGTGGATGCTTTTACCGATCGACCCGTTTTTTTGATGGTTGGCGTGAAGCATGCCAACCATCAAAAAAGCGGGTCCCTATGACGTCAAGATCCAGATCGAAGCTCATTGGGGCCGCCTCAGGCCGGAACGGGCAGCTTCTCGATCAGTTCCTCCACCAGCTTCCTGCCGGTGACGCCGGAGAATTTCGCCTGGGGATCGATCGCCAGGCGATGCGCGATGACCGGCACCGCCATTTCGCGCACGTGCTCGGGGTGCACGAACTCGGCGCCCTCGCCGAGCGCGAGCGCCTGGGCGCAGCGCGACAGGGCGATGGAGGCGCGCGGTCCCGCGCCGAGCAAGACGCCCGCCGCGGTGCGCGTCGCGCGCACCAGCTCCACCGCATAGCGGCGCACCTCGGCCGCCATCCGCACGGCCCCGACAGCGGCGCGCAGGGCGGCGATATCGGCCTCCGAGACGCAGGGCTTGAGCGAGGCGAGGGGATGCAAGCGCTCTTGGGAGGCGACCACGGCGGTCTCCGTGTCGGCATCGACGTAGCCCAGCGACAGGCATACCGCAAAACGGTCCATCTGCGCCTCGGGCAGCGGGTAGGTGCCGCGGAACTCCACCGGGTTCTGGGTGGCGATGACGAAGAACCGCTCCAGCTGAAAGGATCGTCCGTCGATCGACACCTGCGCTTCGGCCATCACTTCGAGCAGCGCCGATTGAGTGCGCGGCGAAGCGCGGTTGATTTCGTCGGCCAGCAGGATGTCGGTGAACACCGGTCCCTGATGGAATTCGAAGCTCTGGTCGCGCGGGTTGTACACAGATACGCCCAGGATGTCGGACGGCAGCAGGTCGGGCGTGAACTGCACGCGCTTGAACCGCGCACCCGAAGACAGTGCAAGCGCCTTCGCCAGAGTGGTCTTGCCGGTTCCGGGAGTGTCCTCCAGCAACACATGGCCGCCGGCGGCGTAGGCGGCAAGCAGGCGCCGCAGAACTGCTCCCTGGCCCCGGATGACCTGCTCGATGTTGCTGCGCAGCGCGCTGAACGTGTCCCTGGGCGTGCGGGCTTCCTGGAAATCCTCTGATACGACCAACCCGGCGAAACGTTCGTTCGCCATGTCAGCTCCTTGTACAGGCTGCACGCCGCGAGCCGGCGGCACGGACCGCTTTCATGCTATATGTTACGGGCAAGAGGAGGCAATGCGTAGCGGCACGGGACCGCCTGCAACCAGACTGGAGACGCCGCATGACCACAATGCTGCTGGATATCAAGAATTCCACCAGGAAGATCGTGCTCGATCACGACATCGACATCCCCATGCGCGACGGCGCGAAGCTCAAGGCGAACGTCATGCGCCCGCAGGCCGAAGGCAAGTACCCGGTGCTCATGACCCTGGGCCCGTACGGCAAGGACCTGCATTTCAGCAACAACAGCCCGGCGCCGTGGAAGAATCTCACCGAGAATCATCCGGAGGTGTTCGAGCATTCTTCGGGCAAGTGGATGGCGTTCGAGACGCCGGACCCCGAGGTATGGGTGCCCCACGGCTATGTGCTTGTGAGGGTGGATTCGCGCGGAGCGGTCAAGTCCCCGGGCAAGCTCGATGTGAATTCGCCCGCGGAATTCCGCGATTTCTACGATGCCATCGAATGGGTGGGCGTGCAGCCCTGGTGCAACGGCAAGGTGGGTCTGCTCGGTATCTCGTACTACGCCTGTGGCCAGTGGTTCGTGGCTTCGCTTAAACCGCCGCACCTTGCGGCCATCCTGCCCTGGCAGGGCACCTACGATTTCTACCGCGGCCGCACGCGCCAGGGGGGCTTGTTCTGCAACGGCTTCGTGCAGCGCTGGTGGAACGGGATCCTCTCCAAGCAGAACGGCAAGGCAGACTGCCCACACAAGGACATGTTCACCGGCGAGCGCCTCACCGGCCCCGTGGAACTGTCGGAAGAGCAGCGGCGGGCGAACCGCGAGGAATATATCGAGAACGTGCTCAAGCACCCGCTGATCGACGACTGGTACGCCGCGCGCATACCGGACGTTACGAAGATCGACATTCCCGCCTTCGTGGTCGCCAACTACGGCGGCCTGGGGCTGCATTTACGCGGCACCATCGAAGGCTGGCGCTGGCTCGCCTCGAAGGACAAGTGGCTGAAAATCCAGCGCGGCTCGTACTTCGTGTCGTATTTCATGCCGGAGAACGTCGCGCTGCAGCGCAAGTTCTTCGACCGCTACCTGAAGGGCCTGGACAACGGCTGGGAGCAGGAGCCGCGGGTCGAAGTCCAGGTGCGCTCCACCGACGACAAGGTCGCGCGCTCGGCGCGCGGCACGCAATACCCGCTGGAAGGCACGAAGGCGACCAGGTTGTATCTGGACGCGTCGGCGAAGTCGCTGAGCCCGGCCGCGCCGAAGGCGGCCAGCTCGGTGAATTACAGCGCGACCAGCCCGGGTGTCGCGTTCACGACCGTGCTCGATCGCGACCTGGAGCTCGCCGGCCCGCTCAAGGCGAAGCTGTACGTGGCCTCCAGCACGCCGGACATGGATATGTTCGCGACAGTGCGCGCCTACGACCCGAGCGGCCAGGAAGCCACTTTCTTCGCCGCGGACGAGCCGGCCTTCCCCGCATCGATGGGTTGGCTGCGCGTGACCAGCCGCAAGCTGGATACCAAGCGTTCCACAGACTGGATCCCTTATCACACGCACGACGAGTACCAGCCGCTGGATCCGGGCAAGATCTACCCAATCGACGTGGAGATCTGGGCGGCGAGCCTGCGCCTGCCCAAGGGATCGAAGCTCGAGTTGCTGCTCGCCGGACGCGACTTCGAGCGGCCGGGCGCGACCGGCACCCACAAGGGCTCCGGGCCGTTCATCCACGCCGACCCGACCGATCGGCCGCCGGAGAAATTCTCGGGCGATCATGTGATTCATACCGGGCCGGGCCGGGAGTCCTACCTGCAGCTGCCCGAGCTGACAGCCTAGCGATACGCTTGGCCGCTGGAGCGGGTTGGCGCCCCGCTCCGGCAGTAGAGTTCGGTGGAACCATCCTCCGCGGCCCGATTCAAAACGGCCTCAGGAGGTTTCGATGCCACAGCATCTCAGCGACAGGACCCCGCGCGTCTGGGGACGCATTGATCTCGGGAAGGACTACGAGGTGCGCTACTGGGCCCGCAAACTCGGCGTCACCGAGCGCGAGTTGCGCGAGACGGTGCAGACCGTGGGGCCCATCATCGAAAAAGTCAGAGAACACTTCGCGCAGCACAGTCGCGGTCACTGACGCCGGCCCAGCAAGCTGTGTGCCCGGCCCTCGAGCTTCGCATGCCGAGGCTCGCTGCTATACTGCGGCCGCCTTCCCTTCGGCCCTCTGGTGAACGCCCGCCTGCCGCAATTGTTGAGACATGCCAGCGAATCTGAAGCCGGTCCTGGCCGGCGTTATCGCCGCCGTGGAGGAGGAGGGCAAGCAGCTTCAGGCCGAGTTCTTTCGGCGCAAGGGGCCGCGCGGCAAGAATGCCAAGGCCCCGATCGATACAGAAATCGAAGAGCGCCTGCGCGAGTCGCTGCAGGCCCTGGTGCCGTGCGACTTCATCGGTGAAGAAACCGGACTGACGCCGGGCGTGCTGGAAGGCTGGGTCTGGCTGGTTGACCCTCAGGACGGGACACGGGAATTTCTTGCGGGCCGCCGTGGCTCGTCCATTTCGGTGGCGCTCGTGCGCGGCACCGTGGCCGTGCTCGGCGTGGTGCACGCTCCGCTTGCGCCTGACCGCGGCCGCGACACCATTGCCTGGGCGGAGGGCTGCGGGCCGCTGCTGCGCAATGGCGAACCGGTCGAAGTCGATCTTTCGCGGCGGGTGCTGGCCCGCGGAGAACGCATCTGGGCCACCGCCTCCTCCGCGTTTCGCCCCGAGCTCTACTCGCGCGCCGCAGCGCCCGCGCGCTATATCGCCATGCCGAGCATTGCCTACCGGCTCGCAAGAATCGCGGCCGGCGACGGCATCGCGACGCTCTCCATTCATCCGGTGAGCGAGTACGACATCGCGGCCGGGTTGGCGCTGGTGCGTGCCGCCGGGGGCGTCGTGCTCAATGCCGAGCAGGAAGAGATCGCTCTGCAGGGCACGCCGGATGCGAAAGTCAGCGGCTGCTTTGCCGGCGCTCGCGAGGCGGCGCAGCAGTTGGCGCGCTTCGACTGGTCGCTCATTCAAAACGAGCCTCGGAAGCTGGCGCGCGTGGTGCCCGGTTTCCCTAAAAGGCACGACGAGACCCGGCTTTCGCGCGCCCAGGGCTGCCTGCTCGGCCAAGTCGTCGGCGACAGTCTCGGTTCGCTTGCGCAAGTTGTCCCCAGGCCCGAGGGCGCACGCGATCTGGCCGATGGCGGCGTCTGGAACACCATTGCAGGTCAGCCGACCGGTGCGAGCGAGCTCGCGCTCGCGCTCGCGCGGATGCTGGCGCGCGAAGGTCAGTACAGCACTGGGGCCGCACTGGAAGCCTACCGCGAATGGATCGCGTCAGAACCGTTCGAAATCTGCAAGACCACCCAGCAGGCAGTCGCGGGCACGCCGGATTCTGAAAGCCAGACGAGCGGTTCGCTCATGCGCGTCTCGCCGCTCGGCATCCTTGCGGCCGGGAATCCCGAGCGCGCTGCCAGCGATGCGCGTGCCGATTCGGCGCTCACCCATCCGAACCCGCTATGCGTTGAAGCCTGCGCGGCGTATGCGGCGGCGATCGCCGAAGGAGTTGGCGGAGCCGGGCGCGAGGCGATGATCGATGCGGCGCTCGCACGTTGCGCGGGCCTGGCGCAGGACGCCATAAGCCGCGCCGTGAAGGGCGAGCGTCCTTCCGATTTCCAATCCAATCCCGGTTGGGCATTGATCGCATTGCAAGAGGCGTTTTACCAGCTCGCGCATGCACCGGACTTCGAGGACGGATTGCTCGCAACCATCAACGCAGGCGGCGACAGCGGCGCGAACGGCAAGATCGTGGGTGCCCTGCTTGGCGCGCTGCACGGTCGAAATGCCGCCCCGCCTCGCTGGATACTGCCGGTACTGGCATGCCGTCCCCTGAGCGAAGCTGGCGCTGCACGGCCGCGGCCGATGCATTACTGGCCCGACGACGTCCTGGAACTCGCTGAAGCGATTCTTGGTGGGTAAATTGTTTTCTAGCGTAACAAGGGTAACAAGCGAAACATGTTATATATCAATGGCTTTTTGGCCGCATTCTGTTACGCGGTGTTTCGCTCAGGATAACAAGCCTTGCGAGTGCTGACTTTTTGGTACAGGGGGTGATAGTCCGCACTATCCCCCCTGATCTCACCCTGAAGTACCCCTGTATAGGACCGCACGGACTACTGCTAATCAAATAAGCGACGATGAGGAACGCAAAGGGCCATAAGTAGATTGCCTTGGCGGAAACAGGCAACGATACATTCTGGAAAACGGGTCCCCGCACATGATAGGTGTGTTCAGAGCTATCCGAAGCTTCCTAACGGAACAAAAGGGAGCTAATGGTGTTGAGTACGCCCTTTTGGCGGGTCTGATAGCGATTGCATTCGTCGTCGGTGCGGGTGGGCTGGGTATTTCGCTCAACACGTTCTTTAGCAACACCTCCAACTGCGTACGTACCCCGGGCAACATCACTAACTGCTTAACGTCCTTCGACGGCAGTGGCAGCGGCACTGGCAACGGCGGCAACGGTAACAACAACGGCAGCGGCAAGGGCAACGGCAAGGGCAACGGCAAGGGCAACGGCAAGAAGTGAGGTCCTCCCCTCTGAAGACCCCCTCGGGCTGACCCCTTAATCCTTCCAGAACTCGCGCGAAGCGATCCTCGCCCCTTCGGCGAGCGCTGCAAGCTTGGCCCAGACGACGTCGGGGTCGACCGCGGCTTGTCCCACCCAGGTGCCGTAGCCGCAATCGCTGCCGGCAATGACGTTCTCCCGCCCCACCAAGTTTGCGTAGCGCGAGAT
>Ga0156022_1245_pt1 | contig 17714 bp, 18 predicted proteins | sample RifCSPlowO2_02_FD_107676 | JGI IMG/M metagenome (GOLD analysis project Ga0156022, IMG submission 107676) | Betaproteobacteria bacterium RIFCSPLOWO2_02_FULL_65_24 | reverse complement strand
CAGTTCAGTCCAACGAGGTTTATCCGCCGCCATCGCCGCCGCGGCAGGATTCAACGTTCGTGCGGCGGCGGATAAACGCTATTCGTTAGGTATCGCTTAGTCCAAACGTGGCCCGCGGTCGTCGGCACCAGCTCTGGAGGACATTCCGCGTTAGCAAAAAAGGAGTTGCTCTTCAGGCCCATTGGCCTACCATCAATTTCTGGGTGCGACTCGTCCCGAATCGCATCACAAGCCCCAGTGGCGCATCAACAACTGGAGATTACTCATGTCAACAGACGACGAAATCCGCAAGGCGTCAGAGCAGTTCTACGCCGGGTTGAACCGTATGGGTAACGGGGAAGCCGGCGCACTTTCAGACATCTGGTCGCACGGCGCAGGCGTCACGACCATGCACCCGATCGGTGGCCGACAAGTCGGCTGGGATGCAGTGAAGGAATCATTTGACGGAGTAGCCAAAGTGGCTTCAGACGCGAAGATTGGACTGAAGGATCAACTCATCCAGGTCGCTGGGGACATGGCCTACGAGGTGGGTATCGAGCATGGCCAGTTCAAGATGGCCGGGCACCAAGTCAGTCTGGAGCATCGAGTAACGAATATCTATCGACGAGAAGCCGGAGCCTGGAAACTTGTCCATCACCACACGGATATTTCGCCTGCGATGCTGGATGTTCTCAGCCGCTTGCCGCCCCCGTCAGCCTGAGCCGGCAGAGGGTTCGACGCGAAACCAGTAATCCCCCGCCACATGCGCCGGGATGACCAAAGAACGAACAGTCGTTACTTGGCAAGAGCGATGCCTAACCCGTCGTTGCAGCGCCCCGTGCTCTGAGCGCCGCCTCATGGTAGATTTGGGTCACTGATCGTTCCCTGGAGGCATCATGCCAGTTACCGCAAAATCCCTTGGTGTTGACAAATTGTCCGTTGAGGATCGCATGGCGCTAGCCGAAGAGTTGTGGGAAAGCGTCGTCGCCGATGGGGGTCCTTTCTTACTTTCCGATGCGCAGCGCAATGAACTTGATCGACGCATCGCCGAGCACGAGGCCGCTCCCGATGACGTGGTTCCTTGGGTCGAGGTCAAGGAAAAGGGTCTCGCCTCGCTTAAGCGCCCCTGATGCAAATTGTTTATCGCCGGGCAGCCGAAGGAGAATTCTACGAGGCTGCTGTGCGGTACGAGGACCGGTCCCTGGGATTGGGGCGTCGATTCATCGCAGAAGTCGACGCATCGCTTCAACGTGCCCTTGAGCACCCCGCCATTTACGCAGAGCTATATCGTGGCATTCGCGGTGTCAGCGTCCGCGGGTTCCCCTACACGGTCTACTTTCGGGCTGAAAGGGATCGGCTTGTTGTCATGGCGGTATTTCATGACAAACGCGATCCGAAGGTTTGGCAAGGCCGGGCATAACCGCGCGGTGGACGGCGACACTTCGCTAGCGGCGCTTTACGCTTGCTCGTGCGCGTCACCGCGGACGTTCGGCGGCATGTGTTACCGCCGGGAAATAAGAATTGATGGTGGTCTTGTGAGCAACGCCGAACAAAGGCGAACTGAATGCCGACGATCAAGGGTATTCCCGGACCGTATCGGGTGTTCTTCACCAGCTTCGACTGCAACGAGCCCGCGCACGTGCACCTCGAGCGAGAAAACAGCACCTGCAAGTTCTGGCTCGAACCGATCGAGTTGGCTCGCAACCATGGCTTCAGCGCGCGAGAGCTAAACGTCATTCGCCGACTCATTAGCACCCACCGCACAGCGATTCTGGAGGCATGGCATGAACACTGCGGCTAGCGTCGATCCGCGCATCCAAGAGGTCCGGGTCACCGAGGATGAGATCATTGCGCGGCTCGTAGACGGCCGGGTCATCAGCATCCCTCTGGCCTGGTCTTGGCGTCTATCGGAGGCCACGCCCCGACAACGAGCACGCTTTCGCCTCATAGGCTCCGGCCAGGGCGTCCACTGGCCCGACGTCGACGAGGACATTAGCGTCGAGGGCATGCTTCGTGGTGTCCCGGCGCATCGGCCGAAGTCCGTGGCAGCTCCGAAGCGAGGCGGTTCTACACGCGATCAGGATGCGCCGAACAAGCGCATCCAGCCGACGCGCGGCAGGCGTCGTGTTCAAGTCGGAGGTCGAGGCGCGCGCGGCTGATGCGCAGCGTCAGAGAGCATTTCTAATCCGGTAGCAACGTCTCGATTTCGTATCAGTACAGCACTCTTTAGCCAGGTGCCCACGCTACCAGCAATGAATCATTCATTCCAATACTCGACTATTGCAAATGCCCAGGGCACTGATCTATCGCCCGAAGAGGCGGCGAGCATCCTGGCGTCGATGCAGTCGCGTCCTTCGTGGGATGAGGTTTGCGTCTTCTCCAGAGACGCCCAATTCCCTCTCCTCAACCTTTCGTGGCACGCAACCCATGGTTTCGTTGTTCAGTGCTTTGAGGCCGCCGAGTCCAGGAGCGACTTTCTTGTGGTTGACGAACCCCTGTCACCACCCACGATCGACATCGTCCTTGGCGGACAGACTCAAGAACAATGGCCGCGCCAACTGTTCGTTCCCATCGGGCTCGCGCGAGAAGCTCTGGAGTTTTTTCTGGAGTTGGGGCGTCAGAATCCGAGTCTTCGGTGGGTTCGCATTGATCGCTTTCCGCGTCGCACCATCTGGGTGGGGCAGCGGGGGAAATTGGCATGGGAAGAGAAGAACTCTCGAAGGTCATGATCGAAGAAACGCCTAACCCGCCGATGAACACACACCCTCACCAGCGGTGCTTCGCACCGCCGGCTCGGGCCGGTTATCGGCAACGTTGCGGAGGAAGCGTCCGTGCCAGTGCGAATACCGTTACCGACCGTCACCAAGACGGCAGGCGCAACGCCCCCTCAGCCGGATCGTTAGCCGTCATGCCACGCCGGTGCCACCCTTGCTGCGCATCTCGAGGTAAACTCCTGCTGTCCAACATAGGAGGCTTACATGTCCAGTCTGGTCGAAGAACTTTCCCAGAAGGCTCGTGCACTGCCAGCCGAAGATCGTGTGCGTCTTGCTGAGGAACTGCTCGCCACCGTCCAGGAAGTTGACGCGGAGGTTGAAGCCGCCTGGGAGGAAGAGATCAGGCGACGAATCGCTGAGATCGACAGCGGTACAGCCAAGCTGATTCCCGCCGACGAGGTATTTGCCGAGGTCCGCCGTCTGCTCAAGTGAAGCCTGTCCGGTTTCATGACGCAGCTCGTGTCGAGTTGGTGAGCGAGGTTCTGCACTACGCTACCATCAGCCCTCGGCTCGGCGAGGGACTCGTTGCTGCAGTGGAGAAGGCAGCGCAGCTGGCATCAGAGTTTCCCGACATGGGCTCGCCGTACAAGTATGGTACGCGGAGGGTCTTCCCGAAGAAGTTCCCGTTCTCCCTTGTGTACGTAGTCCGCGAATCGGAGGTCTACGTTCTCGCGCTTGCCCCCTTCCGCCGCAAGCCTGGTTACTGGCGCTCACGCAAAGAATGACGGCTAACCCCCAGCGGCGCGGCGAGTACGATGCCCTACCCGAGGAGATCCGTGCGCTCGCGGACAAGAACCATCTTCTCCTCAAGGACGATCCGAAAACACCCGTCCCTTCACTTCAAGCGCCTCGGCGAGCTGTGGTCGGTGCGCGCTGGTGCGCACCCAAACAACCGCTACCGATCAAAGGAAACCCGTCATGAGTCACCCGTCGAATCCCTCCTGGCGAGAACAGCTCTCGACACCGGACCACGAGGTGGGCGCGTGGGAGCTCGATGTGCCGATCATCGCCCGCGACGGCACGAAGCTTTACGCCGACGTGTGCCGGCCGCGCAGTCCCGGCAAGTTTCCCGCATTGATGTCGATGTCCGCCTATGGGAAGGACGTGCAACATCTTCCTGTTCCGGTCGGCGGGGCATCGGACTACTCGCGCGGAACCGGGGGCATCGAGTCGGGAATGACGGACTACTTCGTCTCCCGCGGGTACGCACACGTCATTCTCGACCCGCGCGGTATCGGCAAGTCCGGCGGCGAGTACGACATGCAGGGGCCCAAGGAACAGCAGGACGGCTACGACGGCATCGAGTGGATCGCCGCACAGCCCTGGTGCGACGGAAACGTCGGCATGCTCGGCATGTCGTACTTCGCCTGTATCCAGTACCTCGTGGCAGCCCAGCAGCCGCCGCACCTCAAGGCGATCTTCGCCCACGACGGCTTCACCGACTGGTATCGGCACAACTACTACCAGGGCGGCATGTGCAACTGGGGCAAGGCGCATCACATCTGGCGTCTGTACGATACCCACACCACGCGCACGCTCAGCGAGCGGCAAATGCCGCGCGAGGAGTTCGAGCGGCGCCTGAAGGCACTGCGCGACGACCCGGCAGTGCGGACCTATCCCTACCTATGGAAGTTGACCAACAACGCGCACAACAACCCGATGGTGCTCGACCTGCTGCTCAACCCGTTCGACGGACCGTTTTACTGGGAGCGGTCGGCTTCGCGGGTGTTCGAGCGCATCAAGATCCCGGTCTTTCTGCTGTCGCGCTGGAGCGCCTGGGCGATCCATCTGCCGGGGGCCATCGAGGCCTTCGAAAAACTCCCCGGACCGCGCCGCATGATCATCACCGAGACCCACTGGGAGGGCGGCTTCGGGCGGCCATGGTACGAGAACCATGACCTGGTGCTGCGCTGGTACGACCACTGGCTGAAGGGCATCGCCAACGGGGTCATGGACGAGGCCCCGGTGAAGATCTTCGTGCGCGGCAGGAACGTCTGGCGCGACGAGCAGGAATGGCCCCTGCAGCGCACCCACTGGGTCAAGCTCTATCTGCGCGACGGGGGTCGCCTCGACGCTACGCCGCCGGGCCCGCATGAGCGCCCCGACAGCTTCATAAACAAGCCCTGGCAGGAATCGAATACGGCGAGCCCGTGCGCGACCTACACCACGACGCCGATGTCCGCCGATACGGAATATACGGGCCCTCATACCCTCTACTTCTACGCAGACTTGAGCTGGAGCGATGCCAACTGGATCGTGGTGATTTACGACGTCGCTCCCGATGGAACCCGCATGCAGGTCACCAAGGGCTGGCTGAAGGCATCGCACCGGGAGCTCGATGCCGAGCGATCGAAGCCCGAGCGGCCCTACCACCCTCACACGCGTGCGGTCCCGGTCGAGCCTGGCGAGGTCAACGAATACGCGCTCGAGATACGAGACAGCTGCCACGTTTTCAGAAAGGGCCATCGGATGCAACTGTTGATCCGTGGCCAGAGCTCGCCATGGGAAGATTTTCCGATCTGGTTCCACCTCAACATCATGGAGCCGGTGCGCCACCGGGTGCACCACAACCAGCAATACCCGTCGCACCTTGTTCTGCCTCTGGTCGAGACCGTCGAGCGGCGCGAGGAAATTTACGCTCCCGGCTAGAACCGTACGGGCTTGAACGAAGACCGGTATCTATAGAGCTTCGCCCAGATACGCTTCCTTGACCCTGGGGTTATCCAGCATCGCCCGGGCATCGCCCGAGAGCACGATCCGGCCGCTTTCCATGACGTAAGCGCGCGAGGCGAGGCCCAGGGCCACCCGCGCATTCTGTTCGACCAGCAGGATCGAAACGCCTTCGGCATTGATGGCGCGTATGACTTCGAAGATGCGCTGCACCGCGAGCGGCGCGAGCCCCATGCTCGGCTCGTCGAGCAGCAGCAGCTCTGGACCGCTCATCAGCGCCCGTCCGATGGCGAGCATCTGCTGCTCTCCGCCCGAGAGCGTCCCGGCGATCTGCCGCCGCCTCTCGTTCAGGCGGGGAAAGAGACCGAACACGCGGCGGCGAACCTGTTCAGCCTCCGCTGCCCGGCGCGAATACGCGCCCATGGAGAGGTTTTCATCGACTGTGAGCTGCGCAAACACCCCGCGTCCTTCGGGCACCAGCGCCAGCCCGGCGCGCGCGCGCTCGAAAGCCCGCGCGCGGGAGAGGTCGCGCCCGGCGTAGCGAACGCCACCGCGCGCCGCGGGCACCAGGCCTGAAATGGCGCGCAAGGTGCTCGACTTGCCGGCGCCATTCGCACCGATCAGGCAGATGAGCTCGCCCCGGTCCACGACAAGGTCGACCCCCTTGACGGCTTGTATGCCGCCGTAGCGCACTTCGAGCGCGTTGATTTCGAGCAGGCTCATGCGCTCGAGGCTGCTCCGGGGACGGCAGCAGCCGGTGCCCCAAGGTAGGCTTCGATCACGCGCGGGTCGTGCTGTATCTCGACCGGGCGTCCTTCGGCGATGCGTTCGCCGTAGTCGAGCACCAGCACCCGGTCGCACACGCTCATCACCAGGCGCATGTCGTGCTCGATCAGAAGAAGGGTGATGCCCTTGTCGCGAATGGCGTGCAGCAGCCTGCTCAGCGCCACGGTTTCGGGCGCATTCATGCCGGCGGCCGGCTCGTCCAGCGCGAGCAGCTTCGGTTCGGTGGCCAGGGCGCGCGCGATTTCCAGGCGCCGCTGGTCGCCGTAGGCGAGCGTGCCGGCCGCGTCGTTCGCGCGCGCTGCGATTCCCGCGAATCGGAGCAGCTCGAAGGCGCGCCGCTCGGTGTCCGCTTCCTCCTCGCGGGTGGCGCGATCGCGAAGCACCGCCCCGACGACCCCGGACCGGGTGCGCGCATGCCGGCCGATCATCACGTTTTCCAGCGCCGACAGGTTGGCGAACAAGCGGATGTTCTGGAAAGTGCGCGCGATGCCGCGCGCGGCGATCTGGTGGGCTTTCAGCCCCTCCAGCGAGCCGCCGTCGAAGCGGAAGCGGCCCGAATTCGCCGGCATCATGCCTGTCAGCACATTGAAAAGCGTCGTCTTGCCCGCGCCGTTCGGGCCGATCAAGCCATAGATTTCGCCGCGACCGATCGCGAAGCTGACGTTCGCCAGCGCCTGCACGCCGCCGAAGTTGCGCGAAACATCCTGCGCGACGAGAAGCTCGCTCACCGCAGCGCTCCGGTGGCATCGTCGCGCACCGCGAGCTCGCGCTTGCGCACCGCCGAGGGCCACAAGCCGCCCGGACGCAGCGTCATGATGAGCACCAGCGCAAAACCGAACAGCAGCATGCGGATCACTTCGGGCTCGATGAGCGCTCGGCCGAAAAGCTGGCGCTGCACGGGATCGACGGTGAAGCGCAGTATCTCGGGCACGAACGACAACAGCACCGCCCCGAGCACCACCCCCCAGATGTTGCCCATGCCGCCCAGCACCACCATGGAGAGCACCATGATCGATTCGACCAGCACGAAACTTTCCGGGCTGATGAAGCCCTGGATGGCCGAGAACATGCCTCCGGCCACCCCGGCGAAAGACGCTCCCATGGCAAAGGCGAGCAGCTTGATGTGCGTGGTATTGATACCCATGGCGCGCGCCGCCACCTCGTCTTCCCGCACCGCCTCCCAGGCGCGCCCGATGCGCGAATTCTGCAGTCGAAGACAGATGACCATCACCGCGAGCATCACGGCGAGCAGCAGGTAGTAGTACTTGATGGGGCCGCTGAAGGTGAGCCCGAGAAACGTCTCGGTGCGTGAGAAATCGAAATCGCCGATGCGGAAGGGATCGATGCGCGCAATGCCGCGCGGCCCGTTGGTGATGTTTACCGGAGAACCGAGGTTGTTGAGGAAGATGCGCACGATCTCGCCGAAGCCGAGCGTGACGATGGCGAGGTAGTCACCGCGCAGCTTGAGAGTCGGGGCGCCCAGCAGCACGCCGAAAAACGCAGCCACCAGGGCGCCCAGGGGCAGAATGACCCAGAAGGGCCAATGCACATTGAAGTGCGGCGAAGCGAGCAGGGCGTACACGTAGGCGCCCACCGCGTAGAACGCGATGTAGCCGAGGTCGAGCAGTCCGGCGAAGCCTACGACGATGTTGAGCCCCAGCGCGAGCAGCACGAACAGGATGGCGAAGTTGGTGATGCGCACCCAGGTGGTGCCTGCCTGGGCGATGACGAACGGCAGCACCAGGAGCACGATGGCCAGCAGCACGATGCCGGGCCAGGGCGATCGATGCTTGAAGGCCCGAAGCGCAGACCAGGCCTGGCGCAGCGATGTCATGGCCGGGCGGCGCTCAGCTTCGGTCGCCCACGCGCTCGCCGAGCAGGCCCGACGGGCGGAACACCAGCACCAGGATCAGCACGATGAAGGCAAACACGTCCTGGTAGTTGGAGCCGAAGAAATTGTTCGTGAAGTCACCGATGTAGCCCGCCCCCAGGGCTTCCACCACGCCGAGGAGCACCCCGCCCAGCATGGCGCCCGGCACGTTGCCGATGCCGCCGAGCACCGCCGCACAGAACGCTTTGAGCCCCAGCGGCGCCCCCATGGTGTAGTGCACGATGCCGTAGTAGCTTGCCACCATCACCCCCGCCACCGCGGCCATCGCCGCGCCGATGAGGAACGTCACGGCGACGATGCGATTGGCGTCGATGCCCATCAGGCTCGCGACCGGCGCATTCTGGGCGGTCGCGCGCATGGCGGTACCGAGGCGGGTGCGATAGATGAGCAGGGCCAGGCCCGCCATCATCAGCACCGATATGCCGATCACCCCGATCTGCACATTGGTGATGGTGGCGCCGGCGACGGAGTAGGGCTTTGACTGGATGACCTGCGGAAACGAAAGCGGGTTGCGGCTCCAGATCAGCATCGCGACATGCTGCAGAATGATGGAGACGCCGATGGCGGTAATGAGCGGTGCGAGCCTGGGCGCGCCGCGCAAGGGCCGGTACGCCGCCCGTTCCATGGTGTAGCCGAGCGCCATGCAAACCGGGATCGCGCACGCCGCTGCCAGAGCGAGCACCGCCGGCGCCGGCAAACCGACCGGGGCGAGCGCGCCGATGACCGAAAGCGCAATCATTGCTCCGATCATCACCAGCTCGCCATGTGCGAAGTTGATGAGCTGGATGATGCCGTACACCATGGTGTAGCCGAGCGCGACCACGGCATACACCGAGCCCAGGGTCACGCCGTTGATGATCTGCTGGATGAATATGTCCACGACTGTCCCGCCCCGGCGTCGAGTGCCGCGAATGACAGTCTCAAGTATCGCCGATCTTCAATACACGCAGGTGAAGCCCGCCGCGGCGGCCGGCAGAAAAAACGGCACCGAGGGTGCCGTTTGCCGAGCGCCGGCGGGCTACTTCTTCTCAGCCCGCGTGTCCTTGGCCGGCTCCGCCTTGGGTGCATCGCCTGATTTGCCTGGTTCTGCTGCGGGCGCCGCCGCCGGGGTGCCCGACGGAGGCGCGGCGGCCGCGGAGGACTGCGCAATGAATTCTTCGAACTTGATGGTCTGTCCGCGTTTGATGATCGCGATCGGATCGAGCTTGCCGCCCTTCATGGTGAAGATGGTAATTTCCGCGTCCTTACGATCGCCCTTGTCATCGAACACGATGCGGCCGCTGGCGCCGGCGAACTCGATCTTCTGCAGGACGGGAAGGTACTTGGCAGGGTCGGGCGAATTGGCCTTGCGCATCGACTCGATGAGCAGGTTGGCCGCGTCGTAGGTGAACGGCGCATACAGGATGGGATCCATCTTGAACTTGGCCTTGTAGGCTTCGAGGAATTTTTTCGACGCCGCGGCGGGCGGTATGCCGGCCTGTGAGCACAGCAGGCCGTCGGCGGCTTTCCCGGCCAGCTCCTGCATCTTGTCGGTGCAGGCGCCGTCGCCGAAGGAGAACACCGCCTTGATGTCGAGCTCGCGCGCCTGCCTGAGCAGCGGCCCACCGGTCGCATCCATGCCGCCGTAGAACACGGCATCCGGGCGCCGGCCTTTCAGCTTGGTGAGCACGGCTTTCCAATCGGTGCGCCTGTCGTCGCCTTTTTCGCGCGGCAGCACCTTGATGTTCGCAGCCTTGAGCGTGCGTTCCACCTCGTTGGCCAGCCCTTCGCCGTAGGCGGTGGCATCGTCGATCACCGCCACCAGCTTCGGCTTGGCGGTGGCGACGAGGTAGTTGGCGATCGCCGGGCCCTGCTGGTCGTCGCGGGCCACGACGCGGAACACGCCCTTCAAACCCTGCTCGGTGAGCTGGGGATTGGTGGCGGACCCCGAGATCATGGGGATATTGGCGCCGCTGTACAGCGCCGAAGCTGGAATCGAGGTGCCTGAATTCAGATGGCCCACCACGCCGGCCACCTTGGCGTCGACCAGCTTCTGCGCGACCGTGGTGCCGGTCTTCGGGTCGGCCTGGTCGTCTTCGGGCACCAGGCTGAACCGGGCCTGCTTGCCGTCGATCGTGATGTTCGCGGCGTTCGCTTCATCGATCGCCAGGCGTGCGCCGTTTTCGTTGTCCTTGCCCAGGTGTGCGATGCCGCCGGTGAGCGGCGCGACATGGCCGATCCTGATATCGAGGGTGGGCGGCGCAGCGGCGCCTTTCGCTTCGGGCTTGGGTTCCTCCTTGCCGCAGCCGGCGAGCCCCAGCGCGCCGAGAAAAACCACCGCTGCCAGATTCCGCGCATGCACGTGTAAGCGGGTCATGTGAATCTCCGGAGGGAAAAAGGCTCGCCGATTATGGGGAGCCGCAAGAAGCGTTGTCAATTGACGCAAGGACCCCGGCACGCCATTGCACACGGTCGGTGATTCATCTGCTCGGGACGGGGAGAACGACGCTGGCGTCGTTCGGGGCGTTCACGCAGGCGGCGCGAGCTCTATGCGCCGCCGGTCCTTATTTTCGCCGCCGGTCTTTATTTCTGCGACAGTATCCACTTCGCCAGGATCTGGGCTTCCTTCTCCGACACCGAGGCGTTGGGCGGCATGGGCACCTGGCCCCACTTGCCCTGGCTGCCGCCACGCACCGATTTGGCGAGCGTCGCCATGGCGTTCTTGTCGTTGCGGTACTTCGCCGCGATTGCCTTGTAGGCGGGTCCCACCAGCTTCTTGTCCACCTGGTGGCAGGCGAGGCAGGCCTTGTCCTGTGCGAGCTTGGCGGGATCCTGGGCTTGCGCAGCGGAGGCCAGCGCGAATAAGCCCAGCGCCGTTGAGACAACCATCAGCTTTTTCATTAGTGCTCCTCTAGCGGTTTATTTAACGAGCGGCGATGCTAAACGTTTTCGTGCGTCTTGGAAACCAGCGTAGTCAGCTGCTCAAATTCCGACAGCGGCGGCAGACAGGTCACACCTTCACAGACCCAGGCGTTGACCTGTTGGGAAGCAGGCTTGGCGAGGACCTCGGGAAGCGGCGCGGCACCGTTGGAAACGCCCATAGTCAACGTAGTGGGCAGGTACACAGAAGCCAGCTTGCGACGCCAGTCTTCGACCGATTGTCGCGGACCGCGCAGTATCACCGTGCGCGTCGGTACGAGCGATTCCTCCAATGCCATCAATAGCGAAGCGCTTGACCCCGGTACTTCGCAGATTCCATTCCAGAACGCTCTCAAGGTGCGTTCGGAAGCCTGCGCATAGCGCGCATCGCCCGTCAGATAGGAAAGCCTCAGCAGGGCGTGTGCCGCGACACCGTTTCCGGACGGCGTGGCGGCGTCGTGGAAGGGTTTCATGCGCGCGATCAGCCGCTCATGGTCGTGACTGGTGAAATAAAAGCCGCCCGCGTCGCGGTCCTCGAAGCGCTCCAGCAGCGCGTCGCCCAGGGTGCGCGCGAACGCGAGCACGTCAGGTTCGAAAACCGCCTGCGCGAGCTCGATGGCGGCGGCAAGCAGGAAGGCGTGATCATCCAGGTACGCGTTGTGCCGGGCGCGGCCTTCCTTCCAGGTGGCCCGCAGAATACCGTCCTCCCAGACATGGTCGTGAAGGAACGCGAACGCCGTACGCGCCGCGGCTATCCACTCCGGACGATCGAACACGGCCCCGGCGCGCGCCAGACCCGCAATGGCAAGCGCATTCCAGCTGGTCAGCACCTTGTCGTCCCGGCCGGGATGCACGCGATGCTCGCGCGCCGCGAGAAGCTTCTGACGCGCGGACGCGAGCTGCGACGCCGCCTCCCTTGGATCGCGGCCCAGCCGGGCGGCTACCTCCTCCACCGGGCGCGCCACGTTCAAATGCCAGTGGCGGCCTTCGAAGTTGGGCGCTGCATCCAGGCCGTAGTGCAGGGCGGCCACCGCATATTCTCCGGCCGACAGCAGCCCCCGGATCAGGTCGCGGTCCCAAACGTAGAACTTGCCTTCCTCGTGCTCGGAATCGGCGTCCAGGCTGGAGTAAAACGCGCCTTCGGGCGAGCGCATCTCGCGCAGCATCCAGCCCGCGGTCTCATGCGCCACGCGCAGGTAGAGGTCGCTGCGCGTCAGGCACCAGGCATCGGCGTACAGGCGCAGCAGCGGCCCGTTGTCGTACAGCATTTTTTCGAAATGCGGAATGACCCAGCCGGCATCCACGCTGTAGCGCGCAAAGCCGCCGCCCAGCTGGTCGAAGAGCCCTCCAAGAGCCATCCTGTCCAGCGTGTGCGAGACCATATTCAACGCTTCGCGATCGCCGCTGGCGGCGTGGCGCCGCAGGCAGAGCTCCAGCTCGATGGGATGAGGGAACTTCGGTGCAGCGCCGAACCCGCCGTTACGCGCATCGAAGCTCTGCTTCAACCCGTCCAGCGCCTGCTCGATGGGCTCGGCGGTAAAGCCCGCGTCGGTTGGCTGTTCGGTGCCCTGGCTGCGCGCCAGCGCTTCGACGATCTTGTCGCGCTGGCCGGTGATTTCGCCCTGATGCTCCTGCCACGCATTCGCGGCGCGTTCGCACAGTTCGGCGAAGCCGGGAAGGTTGAAACGCGGCTCCTTGGGAAAATAGGTGCCTGCAAAAAAAGGCACCTGATCGGGCGAAAGGAACACGGTCAGCGGCCAGCCGCCCGGCCGGTGCGTCATCATCTGGTGGACGAGCTGGTAGATGTGATCCAGGTCCGGGCGCTCCTCGCGATCCACTTTGATGTTGACGAACAGCCGGTTCATCACTTCGGCGACGTCCGGGTCTTCGAACGACTCGTGGGCCATCACGTGACACCAGTGGCACGCGGAATAGCCGACGGAAAGAAGGATCGGCTTGTTCTCGCGGCGGGCGCGCTCCAGCGCTTCCTCTGTCCAGGCGTGCCAGTCGACGGGATTGTCGGCGTGCTGGCGCAAATAGGGGCTGGTTTCCTGCGCGAGACGATTGGGCATCAAGGACTCCGCAAGGCGTAGTCGATTACAAAAATGGGGTCAGGTCCACATTTCCTTCGGACCGCAATGCCGCGACAAGTTCGAAGGGAAATGTGGACCTGACCCCATTTTTGAATCAGCCGTCGGTGATGGCGCCCTTGCTCGCCGTGGAGACGAGCTTCATGTACTTGGCGAGCAGACCCTTCGTGTAGCGCGGCGCCGGTTGCTGCCACTGCGCGCGGCGCCGGGCGAGCTCCGCGTCGGGAACGTTCAACTGGATGAGCCGCTGCTCGGCGTCGATGGTGATCGAATCGCCTTCGGCGACCAGCGCGATGGGGCCGCCCTCGTAGGCTTCGGGTGCCACGTGGCCCACGACCATGCCCCATGTGCCGCCGGAAAAGCGCCCGTCGGTGATGAGCCCCACGGATTCTCCCAGCCCCTGGCCGATGATGGCCGAGGTGGGCGCCAGCATCTCTTGCATGCCCGGGCCCCCTCGCGGACCCTCGTAGCGGATGACGATGACGTCTCCGGCCTTGATCTTTCGCGCCATGATGGCGTCCATGCATTCGGGCTCCGAATTGAACACGCGCGCCGGCCCGGTGATCGAGGTCTGCTTCAGGCCGGTGATTTTCGCCACGCAGCCTTCGGGAGAGAGGTTGCCGCGCAGGATGGCAAGATGGCCGTGGGGGTAGAGCGGTTTGTCCCAGGGACGGATGACGTCCTGGTCCGCGCGCGGCTGCGACGGGACCTTCTGCAGCTCCTCGGCCATGGTGCGCCCGGTGATGGTCATGCACTCACCGTGCAGCACCCCGTGCTCGAGCAGCATCTTCAGCACCTGCGGCACGCCGCCGGCGCGGTGGAAGTCGGTGGCGACGTAGGGCCCGGAGGGCTTCAGGTTGCACAGCACCGGCACGCGCTGCCGCACGCGCTCGAAATCGTCGATGGTCCACTCCACCTCTGCCGCCGCGGCGATGGCGAGGTAGTGGAGCAGGGCATTGGTCGAGCCGCCCGTCGCCATGACGAGCGCAATGGCGTTCTCGATGGATAGTCGCGTGATGATGTCGCGCGGGCGCAGGTTTTTCCGGATGGCATTCACCAGCACCCGCGCCGATTCGGCAGCGGAATCCGCTTTCTCCGCATCCGGAGAGGCGATCTGAGAAGAGCCGAGCAGGCTCATGCCGAGCGCCTCGAACGAGGACGACATGGTGTTCGCGGTGTACATGCCGCCGCAGGCGCCGACGGTCGGGCAGGCGTTCTTTTCGATGCCGATGAAGTCCTCGTCGCTCATCTTGCCGGCGCTGTAGGCACCGACCGCCTCGAACACGCTCACCACGGTGAGATCCTGGCCCTTCCACTTGCCCGGCTTGATGGTGCCGGCATAGACGAAAATTCCGGGCACGTTCATGCGCGCCATGGCCATCACGCCGCCGGGCATGTTCTTGTCGCAGCCGCCGCACACCACCACGCCGTCCATGGCCTGGCCGTTCACCGAGGTCTCGATGGCGTCGGCAATCACCTCACGCGACACGAGCGAGTACTTCATGGCCTCGGTGCCCATCCCGATGCCGTCGGTGACGGTCGGTGTGCCGAAGACTTGCGGCATGGCGCCCGCTTCGCGCAACGCCGCCATGGCCCGCTCGACCAGCGGCTGGATGCCTGCGTTGCACGGATTCATGTTGGAGTGGGCGTTGGCCACGCCGACGATGGGCTTGTCGAAATCGCCGTCGCCGAAGCCGACCGCGCGCAACATGGCGCGGTTGGGCGAGCGCGCGACGCCGTGGGTGATGAGCCGGGACCGCGGATTGTCTGCCATTGGATGTTCCTTTTTTAAGGGGATCGCGGCGAAAGGCGGCGCCTCGGTTGGGAATTTTAGCAGGCAGGCCCCGGTGCGCTCGACTCGCTTGGTGTATGGTGTTCGTCTGCAGCGCCCAGAGACCACCGCGATGTTGATGCATCCCCAGATCGATCCAGTCGCCTTCGCCATCGGGCCGCTCGCGGTGCGCTGGTATGGCCTCATGTATCTCATCGGCTTCGCGCTGTTTTTTTTCCTCGGTCGCTATCGCGCCCGTCGCGATCCATGGCGAGGCGTTTCCTACACCGCCCTCGACGATTTTCTGTTCTGGGGTGTATTGGGCGTGGTGCTGGGCGGCCGGCTGGGTTACGTACTGTTCTACAAGCCGGCCTACTACGCCAGCCACCCTCTCGAAATTTTCTCGGTGTGGCAGGGCGGCATGTCGTTTCACGGCGGATTGCTGGGCGTGCTGATCGCCGTCTGGCTGGTGTGCCGCAAGCACCAGCTTCGTTTCCTGGCGGCGTCGGATTTTGTGGCACCCCTTATCCCCTGCGGGCTGGCGGCCGGCCGCCTGGGTAATTTCATCAACGGCGAGCTCTGGGGCCGGGTGAGCGACGCGCCCTGGGCCATGGTGTTCCGTGGCGCCGGCCCGCTCGCGCGGCATCCCTCGCAGCTGTACCAGTTTGCCTTGGAAGGGCTGCTGCTGTTCATCCTGCTGTGGATCTACTCCGCCCGCCCCCGGGCCACCGGCGCCGTGTCCGGGATGTTCCTGATCGGCTACGGCGTGCTGCGGTTTGTCGCCGAATTTTTCCGGGAACCCGATGATTTTCTGGGATTACCGGCTTTGGGCATGTCGATGGGTCAGTGGCTGTCCCTGCCGATGGTGGCGGCCGGCGTGGCGCTGCTGCTGTGGGCCCGGATACAGCCGGCCAGGCCCTCGGAAAAATCGCTTTGAAGTTCTAGAATGGACGCATGAAGCATGACTTGGAGCCCTCTATGCGTGTCGCCTACGAGACCCGGCTTCGCGACCTGATGCTCGAGCATCGGGACCTGGATGCAGCCATCCACCGGCTGTCGGTGGATCCGGTGCACGACCAGTTGGCATTACAGCGAATGAAAAAACGAAAGTTGTTATTGAAGGATCAGATTTCCTGGATCGAGCGGCAACTCGACCCGGACGTCCCGGCTTAAAACGACCGGCCGCGCATAAATCTCGCGCGGCCGCTCAAAAGCCCTGAGCGGCGCCTCATTCACGTAACTGAGCCGCTTTTCCCGCCTGGAGCACAGGGCTCACTGACGGTTTGGCGGCCGCTTGGCTTCGTGAGCCATCGCCGCGTCCCCTGGTACGGCTGCGCGGTTTTCGGAGGAGATCATCATGATTCGGACGCTGTTGCTCTTCGTCGCCCTGCTGCCGGCTGCCGCGTCGGCCGCCGAAGTTCGCTACTACCCCGTGCCCTCCGGCTCACGTCCGCACGATGTCGCGCCCGCACCGGATGGCAGCGTCTGGTACACCTCGCAGCCGAAAGGCGCGCTCGGCCGGCTCGATCCCAAAACCGGAAAGGTCGACGAAATTCGACTGGGTCGCGGCTCTTCGCCGCACGGTGTGATCTTCGGGCCCGACGGCGCCGCCTGGGTCACCGACGGCGGGCTCAATGCCATCGTGCGTGTTGACCCGAAGACCCGGGCCGTGAAGAACTATCCGTTGCCCCCGGGCACTGACTACGCCAACCTCAATACGGCCGCGTTTGACGGCAAGGGCATGCTCTGGTTCACCGGCCAGGGTGGCTACTACGGCCGCGTGGATCCCAGGACCGGCGACGTGAAAGTGTGGGAGGCGCCGCGCGGACGCGGTGCCTACGGCATCACCGCGACGCCCGCGGGCGAGGTGTATTACGCCTCGCTCGCCGGCAGCCACATCGCGCGCATCGATACGGGCTCGGGCGAGGCGACGGTCATCGAGCCTCCGACGCGCAACCAGGGCGCGCGCCGCGTCTGGTCGGACTCGCGGGGGCGCATCTGGGTGAGCGAATGGAATTCCGGCCAGGTGAGCGTGTACGACCCGTCGAACCGCAGCTGGAAGCAATGGAAGCTGCCGGGTGAACGGCCGCATGTGTACTCGGTGTATGTCGACGAGCGAGACCAGGTCTGGCTCACCGAATGGTCGACCAACGCCATCGTGAAGTTCGACCCGCGCAGCGAAAAGTTCGAGAGCTTTCCGAGCGACCGACGCAACGCCCAGGTGCGCCAGATGCTCGGAAGGCCGGGCGAGGCCTGGGGCGCCGAATCGGGGACGGACCGGCTCGTGGTGATTCGTGCGCCGTCGTAGCAATGCACGCCGTGCAGCGCTTCGGCGCCAACCATCAGCGTCCCTGGAAGCGGGGAGGGCGTTTTTCCATGAAGGCGCGGCGGCCTTCCTCGAAATCGGCGCTGGCATAGCAGGCAAGGTCGGCCGCTTCCACCAGCGTGCGATTGCGCTCGTCGGCATCCTTCTGCGCCTCCACGATGGCGCGCTTGGCGGCGGCCAGGGTAAGCGGCGCGTTGTCGGCGAGCACGTCGCAGTACGCTTTCACCTCGCGGTCGAGCCCGGCGCTCGGCCACACCTGCTGCACGAAACCCAAGCGCAGCGCCTCCCGAGCGTCGAACTTGCGCGCGCTGAAAAAAATGTCCGCGGTGTTCGCCGGGCCCATCAGGTTCATGAAGCGCTGCATGCCGACGTAGCCGTAGGCGAGCCCCATGCGGGCCGCGGGCATGCGGAACACCGCGTCGTCGGCGCAGAGGCGGATGTCGCAGCCGGCCGCAAGACCGAGTCCGCCGCCCATGCAGATGCCGCGGATCTTGGCGATGACGGGTTTGGAGCAGCGGCTCGGGGCGAG
>Ga0156022_1233_pt2 | contig 17801 bp, 19 predicted proteins | sample RifCSPlowO2_02_FD_107676 | JGI IMG/M metagenome (GOLD analysis project Ga0156022, IMG submission 107676) | Betaproteobacteria bacterium RIFCSPLOWO2_02_FULL_65_24 | reverse complement strand
CGACGCCTGCGTAACATGCCCGCCGGCTTTAACAGACTGTTACTCTTTTGTGCGGGATTTCCGGTTGCCGCGGCCATCAAAATAGCATCGTCATCGCAGCAACAAGGAGCTCCCATGACGCGCAGACTGCTCATCTTCGTTGCAAGCGCGCTGCTCGCCGGCATGGCCGGCGCGGCGGCTGCACGCGATAACGTCAGCTTCAGCATTTCGATCGGCACGCCGGCCTATGTGCAGGTGCCGAGCCAGGTCTACTACGCGCCTCCGCCGCCGGTGTATTACGTGCCGGCGCCGGTTCATTACTCAGCGCCCGTGGTGCACATTGCCGCTCCACCGATGTACCTCGCCGCGCCGCGGTATATCGAAAGGCAGCCCCGCGGCCGGCATTGGAATAAACACCCGAAGCGGGACCACGGGTGGCGTCGGTAATCCGCGGGTGAGGTCATGAAGCTTGGTAGAGCGGCAATAATGCTGGCAGCGGCCGCGATGGCCGCGGCGCCTGCCTGGGCGCACGGGGGGCGCCACCACGGCGGGGGCCATGTCAGGTTCGGCGTGGTGGTGGGAGCACCTCTCGTGTGGCATTACCCGCCCCCTTACTATTACTATCCGCGCACGGTAGTGGTTCCGTCCCCGCCGACTTACATCGAGCGCGGGCCTGCGCCCGAAGCGGCGCCGCCGGCGCAGGCTTACTGGTATTACTGCCGCGGTGCAGATGCCTACTACCCGTATGTGAAGCACTGTCCTGGAGGCTGGGAACGGGTGTTGCCCCAGCCGCCGGGCTGACCGGAGCGCTGGACATGAAAACAACGTTGGTTACGGCGTTTGCGGTTTTGGCGCTGAGCGCATGCGCCAGCACGCCCGTTGGCCCGAGCGCGATGGTGCTCCCTGGTACGGGAAAGAGCTTCGACCAGTTTCGCGCCGATGATCTGGAGTGCCGCCAGTTTGCCAGCGGCCAGGTGGGCGGGGCGACGCCGGACAGCGTTGCGCTCGACAGCGGCGTGCGCAGCGCCGCGCTCGGGACTGTGCTCGGCGGCCTGGCCGGGGCGGCCGTCGACGGCAGCCATGGCGCTGCAGTGGGCGCGGGTGTGGGTCTACTGGCCGGGGGGCTGGCGGGCACCGGCGCCGGGGCGCAATCCGGGTACGGCCTGCAACGGCGCTACGATTACGCCTTTGGACAGTGCATGTACGCCAAGGGGCACAAGATTCCCGTGACCGGCCGCTTTACCGAGCGATCGCTGCCGCCCGGCTACGCGCCGCCCCCGCCGCCCCCGCCGCCGCGCGCCCCTCGTTAGCTTCAGGCTCGCCTCACCCTTTTGCCTCGCCGGACGGCGCTCCGCGACACAGGTCGAACACGGCAATCGGCTCTTTGAAGCCGCGTACCGTGGCGTCGCGTTCATTTCGGAAGGCGAGCCGCGGATCGGGCGGAACCGCGTCGCGAACCGCCTGCGACACCACGATGGACATGCGCTGGGCCATGCTGCACAGGCGCGCCGCCAGGTTCACGGTCTTGCCGATGAGCGTGTAATCCAGGCGGCTGGAAGAGCCGAGGTTGCCTGTGATGACCGGCCCCGCATGGATGCCGATGCCGAGCTGGCGGATTTTCAGGTGTTCCACCTGCTGGATCGAGGCATCGACGATATCCAGGGCGCACAGGCAGCACTTCAGCACTCGCTGCTCGCCGTCGAATACCGCCATCAGGCCGTCGCCGGCAAACTTGTCGATGTAGCCTCCGTGGACCTGAACGAGGTTCACCTGGGCTGCGAGGTGGTCGCTCAGGCTTTGCAACAGCACCTCGGGCTCCACTTCCTGGCTCAACTCGGTGAAGCCCCGGACGTCGGAAAACAGCACGCACACGTCCTGGCGGCGCGGCGGCGGCAATTCGCCGGTCGCAGCGAATGCCCTCGCCATCTCCTCGGTGCGCGGGGACACGTAGCGCTGCAGCGATCGGCTCATCATCTCCACTTGGGTCAGATAGGCGTTCTTCTCGAGCAGGTTGCGCAGCCGCGCCCTCAGCACCACGGCCTGCACCGGCTTGTGGATGAAGTCGTCGCCTCCGGCGTCGAGCGCCCACTGCAGCGCCTCGCTCTGATCCATCGTGGTGATGAACATGACGGGCGTAGTTGCGTAGGGGCCCATCGCCCGGATCGACCGGCACAGCTCGATGCCCCCCATGCCGGGCATGTGGATGTCGATGATGAAGGCGTCGATGCGTTCGCGCTCGACGATGCGCAACGCCTCTTTGGCATCCGCAGCCTCGAGCACCCGCACGCCGTAATGCGTGAGCGAGGTCGACACGAGCATGCGCGGGGCGGACATGTCGTCCACCACCAGCACGAGCTTGTCCTTCAGGATGTTCTGCATGATAGCCGCCGCCCGGTTGTCCTCATCCGCGCGCGACATGCTATCAGGGGTTTGACAGCGATGCCTGCAGCCGGCCCGGTGCCGCGGCAGGAGACCGAAGCGCCTCAGTGGCGCGAGGGGGCTCTGTCCAATGGCTTCCTTGCCTGGATAAAGGCGCTACGGCAGGTGAGGTCTTCATCGGAAATGTTCTTCCACTGCCTGGATAGCTGGCGCCGTTCGATGCCGTCTTTTTCGACCAGCTTCAAATCGCACAGGATATCGAAGCCTTCTTTCCTGAGCAGCCCGATATGATCGGAGTGCGCCGTCCTGTTGATGAAGAACGGCCGCCTTCCCGAAGCCACCTTCCACAGGAGCTCCGGGTAGGCCCGATGTCCGTTCCACGTCCGGGTCAACCCGTGAGAGCCGAAGTTGATCTGGTGCGACATCAGGCCTCCCGGCTTCAGCCAGGCGTTGAGCGCCCGATAGGTGCCCGGCAGATCCGTGACATGAATGAGCACGACGTGCGAAAGAATCAGGTCGACGCTTTCCTTTTCCAGGATCCGCGGGTCTGACCAGGGCACGATGTACCGGACCGTCATTCCGCCCTCATCGCTCCCCGGGTTCATGAGCGCGCTTCTGATCCGGGCGATTCTTTCGGGGGCGAGGCTGGCTCCCAGCCGATCTTCGGTGAATATGTGGCTCGGAAATGAAGCTTCATCGAGATAAGGTGAACAGTCCGGCCACCCCTTCGCGCTGCGTCCCGCACGCTTTTTGAAGAGCTCCACCAGCTGATCGAACACCTCCAGGTTCAGGTCGGTATGCGAATGTCTGACGACATCGAGCGCGAAGTAGCGGCTCACGCCCGAAAGCATGGCTGCCAGCCCGACCCCCAGCGAGTATCCCGGTCCGAGCTCCGCGAGGGTATGCGGCATGGCGCGCATGCCGTTTTCCCATAGCAGGACGAGATGCTTTATCCACACCCCGTAACAATACTCGGCTGACTTGGTATCCCCACCGCCCTCGGGAAGCAGCCCGCTCGCCCCGGGAATGAAACTCAGAAGGCCTTTGATGACGGGTGCGATGCGAACGTCCATGGCAAGCAGACCGCGGCCCTGCCGAAACGGCAGAACGGCCAACCTAGCAAATGGATGTGGAGCCCTTGGTCAAGCACCCTCCGCCATATAGAGCCGTATGGACCAGCTCGTCGGCCGGCTGGATCGCCCACAACTCGGCCTGCAGCCGATTGCGGGCCGCTTCGTACTTGGGTATTTCGTTGCGGGCGAACTCCACGTTCTCGACGAGCCAGTTTATGTGCTCGGAGACGCGTTCGATGTGTCTGCGTTTCTGCCACATCTGGATCCTGCGGCGAACCTCTTTGGTGATCTTCATGTGCCTCCTTGATCGGGTCCCCTGGCCACCGGGCCTCTGTGTTTTGCGCGAGGAAGAAGTGTGCGGACCGGCTGAGGAGAGACGTGCCGGAGGGCCCTGATCCTTTCGGACCATGGCGTCCGGGGACCGGTGGGAAAACTTCAGGAAATCAACGTTCCGATGCCGAAAACAACGGCGCCCAGCGCGAGGCCCCCCGCCGCGCTGTTGCTTACGGTTCCTTCGCAACAACGCCCTTGTATCGCTCACCGTCCAGCCGGATCGAGTTCCACAATGGCTTTGTGCCAAAGCGAGTGAAATAGCGCGACAGGAACTTCTGCTGATTGGCCGGCAGCTCCGCATCGAACATGCGCTCGCTTGAGGCAGAACGGGCGATGTCTTCGTGGCTGTAGCCGAGCATCGCAAGAACCGTGGGAAAGACGTTGAACTGGCTGACCCGGTCGCGGTTCAGGCCGGCCGCCTGCCGCATCTCGGCGGCGAGCCGCTCGATTCCAGACACAACCACAAGCGGAACGATGCCTTCGCCCGGGGCCGGGTCTTTCGTGGTGCAGTGGGTTCGGGAGCCCGGGCGGCCGTCCTCGTGAAGGTCCTGTCCGTGGTCCGACATGTACACGACCACCGCATTCGAGAGGTTCAGCCCGGTGAGCAGCGTATCGAAAAAATTGCCGACGTTCCAGGAAACTGCATTCAAGTAGGAGTTTCGGAATCGCAGGCGACTCTCGTCATCTTCGTTTTGCGGGCGCAGGATGTTCTTCGGATCGATGTCCGTTCCGAAGTAGGTTTGCTGCATTATCGGCTGGTGAATTGCCTTTCCGGGTGGATACTTCCCTTCGTAGGGAAAGTGCAAACCCATCTTGTTCACGTACACGAACGAATACTGCTTGCCGTCCTCGACGATCTTGCGGATACGGCGCGCAATTTCCATGTCCCTCTCATACGGCGGTGTATCGGCCGGCAACTGTACGAAATCGTCGATCGCGCTCGCCTCTTCGGCTGTCATCATGTTATGCAATCCGCCGCCATGCCGCTGGCCATCTATGTAGACGGTTCGATATCCGGCTTTCTTCGCGTAGCTCCAGATGGAGGGGTTGGTTTTCATATCAGTCAGATAGCTCTTTCTGGAAACGCCGTAGCGGAAGCCGGCGTTCGAAGGAGAGGAGCAGTTCGCTATGGAGGACATCAGGCCAAAATTGGCCATGATCTTCGAATAGCGGAGCAACCCCGAGTAAGCACCCGAGGCGCTATTGATGTCGAGCACATCGCCGCGCACGCTCTCATCCATGATCACGACCACGGTCTTTGGAGGACGCACCGAGGACTGTGCGATCGCGACTGCCCGCCTCTTCGGTTGCGGTCCCGAAATCAGGCGCTCGACACCCAGTACGAGCGCAAACGCCGGACCGTTGAACTCCGCTGCGAGACCTTCGGTACCTTCGCCGCCGCGGACGTAAAGAATTCCAGCGGTCGCGCCTACAGGGACGAACGGCACGAGCAGCAAAAGCGACACCAGCCACTTCGGATTGCCGCGGACTTTGAAGTCCCAATACGGCGGCATATTGATCGCCACGATCCCGATTGCGCATAGCGCGCCTGCCACCAGCAGAGCACGTGCGTAGAATCCCGTAACGTTATCCGCGAAAGCGACCACTTCCAGCAGCTGCTCCGCCTCCGCCAGACCGAGATCGCTGTTTGTGATCAGCCGGTAGGCAAGGCCGACGAAGCCGAAGATTATTAGGACGGCTGTCCAGGTGTAGCGCCACGACCGGGAGGGCGAGAACGCAATGCACAGTACCCCCAACGCCGAAAGGATCCACATCACGAAAAAAGCGCCGAGGCTGAAATGCGACTCAATGACCTGCACGTGTTGCCAGGCACCATAGTTGGTGCCGATTAACAAGGCCGTCAGCAGCAGGAGCTTGATCGTGAGCAACCATCGAGTGCGCGTGAATTGCTCGCGCGTAGACGCGCGAAACGCTGCTTGGGCGCTGAATAACCTCATGGAATTCCTCCCGGTTCGTGCGGACATCGCCATTCATATCCGACTCCGGTCTCATCCTATCGGACCATGTTCAGATTTCGCGCGCCCTTTGCGGGTAAATCATGAGCCGACTGAACCAACAGGCCTTTACAAGCTTACAAACAACTTACACATATCATCTTCCAGCTTATCCGGACCGGTTGCACCCTCAGGCGGAAGCGTCAGAATGTGTAGCGGGTAAATCCGAGGTGGAAAACGTGCGCGATGACGTGCAGGGCGAGAGTCCCTACAAGGGAAAGACCGGGCTGCGCCGCCTGCTCAATGCGATGCACTACTCGCTTTGCGGTCTGGCCGCAGCCGCGCGCCACGAAGATGCCTTCCGCGTCGAGCTCGCCTTGACGCTGCTTCTTGCGCCGGTTGCCATGTTGCTCGGGCGGAGCGGCATAGAGCGTGCGCTGCTCCTCTGCAGCTTGCTGGTGGTCCTGATAGTCGAGCTGGTCAACTCGGCGATAGAGGCTACCGTGGACCGTATCTCCCTCGAAAACCACCGCCTCGCCAAGCGGGCGAAGGACATGGGCAGCGCAGCGGTAATGCTGTCGCTCATCACCGCCGGCGCGATTTGGCTGCTGGTGCTTTTCGGCTAGACCCCGACTGGCAGCAGGAAGCGCAGAGCAATCGAAACGCGTTCTGCAACCCCTTGAGAAAACTGGTGGGCCCGCCTGGATTCGAACCAGGGACCAAAGGATTATGAGTCCTCTGCTCTAACCGGCTGAGCTACAGGCCCCGGGGAGCGATGGAAATTATAGCGGCTGGAGGGGGCTATCCTCTTTCCGTTCGGCTGACGACGCGCTTTTCACGCAGGGTGACGAATTCTTCGGCAGCGGTCGGATGAATGCCCACGGTGGCGTCGAACTGCCGCTTGGTGAGCCCGGCCTTGACCGCGATGCCGATGCCCTGGATGATTTCGGGCGCATCGCCCCCCACCATGTGCGCGCCCACCACCCGTTGGGTGGAGCGCTGCACGATCAGTTTCATCAGCGTACGCTCGTCCCGGCCGGAAAGCGTGTGCATCAGCGGGCGGAACTCCGTCTGGTAGATCTCGATCTCGCCGCAGGCCTCTATCGCCTCGCCTTCGGTCAGGCCTGTCGTTCCCACCGGCGGCCGGCTGAACACCGCCGTGGGAACGAAGTCGTGATCGCAAGGCACCGCCTCGCCGCCTCCGAACAGCGTGGTCGCGATCGCCTGGCCTTCCCGGATGGCCACCGGCGTCAGCGCGATCCTGTTGGTGACGTCGCCCGCGGCAAAGATGCTGGGCACGCTGCTCCTGCCATGCGCATCCACAATCACTCCGCCGTCGGAATCGAGCAGCACGCCAGCCCGCTCCAGACCCAACCCCTGGGTGCACGGCCAACGTCCGGTGCAGTACATGACGGCGTCGCACTCGAGCTCAAGAGGCCCTTGCGGTCCCGCGGTGTCGGCGAGCAGGCTGCCCGCCGGGATGCGCATTACGCCTGCCACGTCGTTGCGCAACAGGATCCGTATGCCTTTCTTGGACATTTCCTGCGCCAGGTGACGCCGTACATCCCGATCGAAGCCGCGAAGGATCTGTTCGCCACGGTACGACACCGTGACCTCGGAGCCCAATCCCGAAAAAATTCCGGCGAACTCGACCGCGATGTAACCGCCGCCCACGAGCAGAATACGGCGTGGCAATTCGGGGAGCTCGAACGCCTCGTTGGAGGTGATGCACAGGTCCACGCCCGGGATGGCAGGCAGATGCGGCCAGCCGCCGGTTGCGACCAGAATGTTGGCCGCGCTCACCGTCCGGTCTTCGCAGAGCACCGTGTGCGCATCCAGGATCCTCGCACGTCCGCGAAGCAGCCTGACGCCGGAATCTTCCAGCAGCCGCTCATAGACCGCCTCCAGCCGTGAAATCTCCCGGTTTTTCGCCTCGATCAGCGAGGGCCACGAGAAGCGCGCGCCCTCCAGCGTCCAGCCGAAGCCGGCCGCGTCTTCGAAGCTTTCAGCAAAGTGCGAGGCGTAGACCAGAAGCTTCTTGGGCACGCAGCCGCGAATGACGCAGGTCCCGCCCACCCGGTAATGCTCGGCGATGGCCACCCCGGCCCCGAACCCTGCGGCGACGCGGCTGGCGCGCACGCCTCCGGAGCCGGCGCCGATCACGAAAAGGTCGAAGTCGAAGGCCATGATGGTGGCTCAAAAAAAACGCCCCGCGAAGGGGCGTCTTGCAGCTATCTCGACGATCAGCTCTGGTCCAGGAAGCTCTTCAGCCGCTCGGACCTCGAGGGGTGCCGGAGCTTCCGCAGCGCCTTCGCCTCGATCTGGCGTATCCGCTCGCGCGTGACATCGAACTGCTTGCCGACCTCTTCCAGCGTGTGGTCGGTGTTCATTTCGATGCCGAAACGCATGCGCAGCACCTTCGCCTCGCGCGGCGTGAGGGAGTCCAGGATGTCCTTGGTCACCTCGCGCAGGCTCGCATACATCGCCGCGTCGTTGGGCGCGAGCGTCGACTGGTCCTCGATGAAATCCCCGAGATGCGAGTCGTCGTCGTCCCCGATCGGCGTCTCCATGGAGATCGGCTCCTTGGAGATCTTGAGAATCTTGCGGATCTTCTCCTCGGGCATCTCCATTTTCTGCGCCAGCGTGGCCGGATCGGGCTCCTGGCCGGTCTCCTGCAGGATCTGCCGGGAGATCCGGTTCATCTTGTTGATGGTCTCGATCATGTGCACCGGGATGCGGATGGTGCGGGCCTGGTCGGCGATCGAGCGCGTGATGGCCTGCCGGATCCACCAGGTGGCGTAGGTCGAAAATTTGTAGCCGCGACGGTATTCGAACTTGTCCACCGCCTTCATGAGGCCGATGTTCCCTTCCTGGATGAGGTCGAGGAACTGCAGCCCGCGGTTGGTGTACTTTTTCGCGATCGAAATCACCAGGCGCAGGTTCGCCTCGGTCATCTCGCGCTTGGCGCGCCGCGCCTTGGCCTCGCCGGTCGACATCTGCTTGTTGATCTCCTTGAGATCCTTCAGCGGGATACCGATCTTCTTCTGGATCTCGATCAGCTTCTGCTGTTCCTCCAGGATGTTCGGTTCGAAGCGCACCAGGGCATGCGCGTTGGGCCGCCCCGCGGCGATCTCGTTCTTCACCCAGCGCAGCGAGGTCTCGTTTCCGGGGAACACCTTGATGAAGTGCGGGCGCGGCATCTGGCTCTTGTTGACGCACAGGTCCATGATCGCTCGCTCGTGGCGCCGCACTTCTTCCACCATGCCGCGCACGGTGTCGGACAGTCTCTCGATGATGCGCGCCGTGAAGCGGATGCCCATCAGCTCGGCGGAAATCTGGTCGCGGACCTTGACGTATTCCTTGCTGCGGTGGCCGTTCTCGGCGAGCGCCTTCTTCATCTTCTCGTAGAGACGGCGGATCTTGGCAAAGCGGCCGAGCGAGTCCTGCTTGAGCTGCATGAGGCTCGCCGCCATGGCTGCGCCGTCGTCTTCGCCCTCGTCGTCCTCTTCCTCCTCGTCGCCCGTCTCGATGTCCTCGGCGATCGCCTGGATGGGATCGTCCTTCGCGTGCGGGTCCACGAGACCATCGACCAGCTCGTCGATGCGCATCTCGTCGCGCTCGACCCTGGCGGCGAGGGCGAGAATCTCCTGGATGGTCGTGGGACAGGCGGAAATCGCCTGGATCATGTGCTTCAGGCCGTCCTCGATGCGCTTGGCGATTTCGATTTCGCCTTCGCGCGTGAGCAACTCCACCGAACCCATTTCGCGCATGTACATGCGCACCGGATCGGTGGTGCGGCCGAACTCGGGATCGACCGTGGACAGCGCCGCCTCGGCCTCCTCCTCGGCATCCTCGTCGGGCACCACGGCGGGCGCGTTCTCCGAGATCAGCAGCGTCTCGGCATCCGGCGCCTCGTCGTACACCTGGATACCCATGTCGTTGAAGGTGCTGATGATCGACTCGATCTGCTCGGCGTCGACCATGTCGTCGGGCAGGTGGTCGTTGATCTCGGCGTACGTCAGGTAGCTGCGCTCCTTGCCCAGCTTGATGAGGTTCTTCAGCCGGGTGCGCCGCGCCTCGGCGTCCTCCGGTTTCATGTCGGCGCGCGACAGCAGCGCGCGCTCGGCGTCGCTGTTGCGCTTGGAGGCACGCCCGCCCCGGCCCTGGCGGAGCTTCGCGATTTCCTGCGCCGCCTTGTGGCGCGCCTCGGCCGCCTTCTTTTCTTCCTTCTCCTTCAGCGCCTTTTCCTTCGCGGCTTCCTTTTCCTTCAAGACTTTCTCTCTTGCAATTTCTTTTTCCTTGCGAATCCTTTCTTTTTCCTTTTCACGCTCCGCGCGCAGCTGCGCCTTTTGCTTTTCGCGCGCCACGCGCTCACGCTCGCGTTCCTTCTGCACCCTGACCCGTTCGCGATCGCGCTCGGCCTGCTGGCGCGCCTTTTCGCGCTGCGCCTGCGCCTGCGCTTTCGCCTTCTGCTTGTCCCGGGCCATCCGGGCCCGCTCCCTTTCTCGTGCGACCTGGTCGCGCGCTTTCTCGCGCGCGGCTTTGGCTGCTTTCGGTTCCCGAAGTTTCACGTTCGCGAGCCTTGCCTTGGGAGCAGGTGCCGCGCGCCGGGTTACGGCATGGCCCGCTTTACGAGCTGCCGCTCTTTTGGTGCCCGTGCCGGCCCTTGTTTTGCCTTTCGCCATGGTCAGTCCTGGTCGATGGGGAGAGAGAAAAAATGTTGCCCGTGCAAAGCCCGATCCGGGCTCAAAAAAAGCCGAGGATTATAGCACTTCATGCGGATTTCAAGACGGCATTCCCGGTCTCGCCGGGCGGCCGCCTCCTGTGACTCAATCTGCGGTACTCCTCCACCTCGTCGGGTGAAGCAATCTCCTTGCGGATCAATACGCTGAGCTCCGCATGGCGCAGCGCCTCGAGCTTTTCCCGCCGCTTTTCCAACGCCGGCACGAAATCCGCTTCGGCCCCGTCTTCATCCACCCGGTGCTCCTCCGCCCAACGCTGCGCGTTTTGGATCGCCTGCAGGATCTGCGCATCGCCCGCAAAGTGATCCAGCAAAAGCGAGTAGGACGCAGGGGTCGCCTGCCCAGCGAAACGCTCCAGCAGGAACGCCGTGACCTCCAGGACCGCGCGGTCCCCCGGACGGGTCGGGTCGAACAGCGAGCGATCCAGGCTTTTTGCCAGCCCCGGGCAGACCACGAGGCAGCCGAGGATTTCGCGCTCGAGTTTGTTGTCGAGCGACGAACGCCCTTCACGGGCAGGCGCAGACCGGCGCTGCCCGGGGACCGCGGCGATGCGGATCTCGGTCAGCCGCGCCACGTCCTGCGCGGGCATATCGGCCGCATCGGCCAGTTGCCTTACCAACTGCAGTTGCAGCGCCGGCGCGCCCAGGCGCTTCAGAAGCGGCCTGGCTTCGGCGATCAGCCGGGAGCGGCCTTCCAGGGTCTTCATGTCAACCCGCCCGCATAGCTCCGAGAGCATGAGCTCGGACAGCGGCCGGGCGCCCGACAGTGCGGAGGCGAAAGCGGCGGCGCCTTTGCTGCGCACATAGCTGTCCGGATCGTCTTCGGCAGGCAGAAACAGGAAGCGCACCGCCTTATCGTCGGCGAGCGAAGGCAGCGCGACTTCCAGCGCGTGCCAGGCGGCCCGCCGCCCCGCCGCGTCGCCGTCGAAGCAGAACACGATCTCATCGGTCTGGCGGAAGAGCTTCTGAACATGCGCCGCCGAGGTGGCCGTCCCCAGGGTGGCGACGGCGTATTCGATGCCATGCTGGGAAAGTGCCACGACGTCCATGTAGCCTTCGACCACCACCGCTCGGCCCGCCGCTCGTATGGCATTGCGCGCCTGGGACAGGCCGTACAGTTCCCGGCCTTTTTCAAACAGCGGCGTCTCCGGTGAGTTGAGGTATTTCGGTTCGCCCGCGTCCAGAACGCGGCCGCCAAGACCGATCACCGAGCCACGCTGATTCAGAATCGGAAACATGATGCGGTCCCTGAACCTGTCGTAACGCCGGCCGCCTTCTGCGTCGATGACGAGCCCCGCTTCCTTGATTGCTTTGCCCGCGTAGTCGGTAAACACCGACTGCAGGGTTTGCCATCCATCGGGCGCGTAGCCTATGCCGAACCGCGCCGCCACCTGGCCGGTGAGCCCGCGGCTCTTGAGGTAGTCGATGGCGCGGGGCGAGCTCTTCAGGCTCTCCCGGTAGAAGCGTGCTGCGCGCTCCATGATTTCGTAGAGATCCGGGCTCGCCGCCGGCTGTGCGGAGGGCTGAAGCTCGGGCAGTTGCATGCCCACGGACTCGGCGAGCTCCTTGACCGCCTCGACGTAGCCCAGCCCCTGGTATTCCATGAGAAACGTGATGGCGTTTCCATGCGCGCCGCAGCCGAAGCAATGGTAGAACTGCTTGCTCGGGCTCACGCTGAACGAAGGCGTTTTCTCCGAGTGAAACGGGCAGCAGGCCATGAAGTTCGCGCCGCCTTTCTTCAGCGGCATGTGGCGCTCGATCAGCTCGACGATGTCGACGCGATTGAGCAGGTCCTGCTTGAACGATTCAGGTATCACCGGAAAAAATCAAGCCGTCCCGCGGGACAGCCATACGAATGCGGCAGTTGCACGCAAGGCGCCGGGCGCCGAAGCGCACCGATGGCAGACCAGCCGGTCTGGTGCCTCCCCGACATCACCGGCATTCGAAGCCCCATAGACGAGGCAGACCTCCCCCCCACAATGATCCCCATGAGCCGGGCTTTCGCATCTGCAGGGCGAGCCCGTCATTCTTTATAGAGTATTTTCGCCGGATGGCAAGGCAGCGAAAATCATGCCGGACCCGGTCCCTCGCTTCCAAGGCGGCCTTTGACCATGGCCGACACCTTGCCCATGTCGGCCCGTCCCGCCAGACGCGGCTTGAGCAGCGCCATGACCTTGCCCATGTCCTTCTGCGTGGCAGCGCCCGATTCCGCGATCGCCTGGGCGACGTGCGCCTGCAGCTCTTGCTCGGACAGCTGCTGCGGGAGATAGCCCTGCAGCAGCGAAAGCTCGAACGTCTCCGCGTCCACGAGGTCCTGCCGTTGAGCGGCCTGAAACTGGGCGATCGAGTCCCGCCGCTGTTTGATGAGCTTCTCGACGATGGCCAGCACGTCGGCGTCGTCGAGCTCGACGCGCTCGTCCACCTCTTTCTGCTTGATGGCGGCGAGCAGCAGGCGAATCGCGGAGAGCCGCTGCGCCTGCTTCGCGCGCATCGCGGCCTTCATGTCCTCGGTGATCCGATCCTTGAGCGGCATGGCATCGATCCCGGTGTGACGATCCTGCAGAACGACGACGGCGCGAGGAGCGGCGTGTCCGCCCCATCGCGCCGGACCGATCGGGTCCCGATCAATACATTTTGGGCGGCAGCGTCTGGCTGCGCAGGCGCTTGTAGTGGCGCTTTATGGCAGCGGCGAGCTTGCGCTTGCGCAGCGAGGTGGGCTTTTCGTAGAACTCGCGGGCGCGAAGCTCGGTGAGCAGGCCGGTCTTTTCGACCGTGCGTTTGAAACGGCGCAGGGCCACTTCAAACGGCTCGTTTTCCTTGACGCGGACAGTCGGCATGCAGGCTCTTCCAATACCAAACCGAAAGCGCTCGATTTTAGCAGCTTTGCGCCGCACCAGCCAGCGGTCCATTGGCTGCCGAATCAAGGGCTTCGCTTGGCGCTGAGCGTGGCGGCCGGGCGCGCTAGACTACGCCCATGCTGGTGCTCGGCATGGAAAGCTCCTGCGATGAAACCGGGGTCGCGCTGTACGACAGCGGCAAAGGGCTGCTCGCGCAGGCGCTGCACTCCCAGACCTGGCTGCACGACGAATACGGCGGCGTGGTTCCCGAGCTCGCATCGCGCGACCACATACGACGGCTGCTGCCCCTGGCAAAGCAGGTGGTGGAGCAAGCGGCTCGCGCCCTGGGAGACCTGGATGCCATCGCGTACACCGAAGGACCGGGGCTCGCCGGCGCCCTGCTCGTCGGCGCAGGGGTGGCGAACGCGCTGGCCTACGGGTTGTCGATCCCTGCCATCGGCATCCATCATCTGGAGGGGCACCTGCTTTCCCCGCTGCTCGCCGAGCATGCCCCCGCTTTCCCGTTTGCGGCGCTGCTCGTTTCAGGCGGTCATACGCAATTGATGCGGGTGGACGATGTCGGGCGGTACCGGCTCCTGGGCGAGACCGTGGACGACGCGGCCGGCGAAGCGTTCGACAAGACGGCGAAGCTGCTCGGACTGCCTTATCCCGGAGGCCCGGCCTTATCCGCCCTCGCAGACAAGGGCGATTCCTCGCGCTTTCGCTTCCCGCGCCCGATGATCGGCTCGGACAACCTGGATTTCAGTTTCAGCGGGCTGAAGACCGCCGCCGTGCTCGCCTGCCGGGCTGCTGCGCCCGATGAGCAGACCAGGGCCGACATCGCGGCCGGCTTTCAGCAGGCCGTTGCCGACGTGCTGGTGGCGAAGTGCGTCAAGGCGATGGACCAGACCGCGCTGGAGACGCTGGTCGTGGCGGGCGGCGTAGGGGCCAACCGGCGGCTGCGCGAGGCGCTTGCCGCGGCTGCCGGAGCGGAGGGATTTCGGGTCCATTTCCCTCCCGTCGAATACTGCACCGACAACGGCGCCATGATTGCCCTCGCCGGCGCATTGCGAATGCAGAGAGGCCTGACGGCGCACAGCCGCAATTACGGCTTCACGGTTCGTCCCCGCTGGGACCTCGGGGACGTCTAGGTTTTCTCCGGACGGTTCGCCCCGCGGCCCAGGCGCGACTCCTTCCCGCTGAGCAGGCGCGCGATGTTCGCTTTGTGCCGCCAGATGAGCAGCAAGGCAATCAGCAGCACCGCGCCGGCCATCGCGTCGATCCCAAACAGCCATACATACCAGCAGGGAGCGAACACGGCAGCCACCAGCGCCGCCAGCGAAGAGATGCGGAAGATGAGCGCAAAGATCAGCCAGGTCGCCACTGTCCCGCCGCCGAGCCAGGGATCGACCGCAAGCAGTATTCCACCCGCGGTGGCAACCCCTTTTCCTCCTTGAAAGCCGAAGAAGACGGGCCAGAGATGCCCTATGAAGGCAGCCAGCGCCACAGCCGCCACGGCAGGCTCGCCGATGTCGAAACGCGCAGCGAGCGCTTGCGCGACAAGCACGGCCGCCCCGCCTTTCGCGGCATCACCGACCAGCGTCAGGACGGCTGCCTGCCTGCGGCCGGTGCGCAGCACGTTCGTGGCACCGGGATTGCCCGAACCGTACGAGCGCGGATCGGGCAGGCCGTACGCCCGGCTCACAATCACGGCGAACGACAGCGACCCGATCAGATACGCCGCAAGGATCACTAACGCGTCGGTCAATCTCACCCCGCATGGGATTGTGGCGAACGCGCGCACCCGCGCGCCGCACCGGCCCTCGTGCTGGTCTTCACTTACAATGGCGCCATTCTAACCAACTCACCTGTGCCGCCCTGTTTCCTCATGGACACTATTTTCATACGCGAGCTGCGGCTATCGGCGTGGGTTGGCGTTCACCCGCATGAAAAAATGGCGCCGCAAACCGTCGAGCTCGACATAGAGATCGGGGTTCCGGGCGAAACCGTGTTCAGCACCGGGCGGGTGCGCGATACCATCGATTACTCGAGCGTCACCGAGAGCATCAAGGCGCTGCTTGCGCAGGAACATTTCGGCCTGGTGGAACGGCTCGCCGAGCGGATCGCGCGCCTCGTCCTGCAGGATTTCAAGGCGCCCTGGGTGCGGGTGAGCGTCACCAAGCTCGGTGCGCTGAAGGAAGCGCGCCGGGTCGGCGCTTGCGTCGAGCGGCGGTCTTAATACGGACTGATTCGTAGCACTGGGCAACAGCGTTGCCACTTCGCACGTCCGTAGTACTAGGCAACGCCGTTGCCACTTCGCACGTTTACCCCTACCTGCCCGATTTGCACAGTTACGCGGAAAGGGTCCCCACAAGGTCGAGCGTCAAACGCGTAACTGTGCAAATCGGGCAGGCCTGATAAAACCTGATTCTTGGCCACGCCGTAGCCAAGAAATCGGACCTAACCCCGCGGATGGTGCTTCGCGTGCAACGCCTTCAGCCGCTCGCGCGCCACGTGGGTGTAGATCTGGGTGGTGGAAATGTCGGCGTGCCCCAGCAGCATCTGCACCACGCGCAGGTCGGCGCCGTGATTCAGCAGGTGGGTGGCGAAGGCATGGCGCAGCGTGTGCGGCGAGAGGCTTTTTCCCGGAATGGCGCGGGCCGCGTATTTCTTGATCAGATGCCAGAAGGCCTGCCGGGTCATCCCCGCGCCGCGCGCGGTGACGAATACGAAGTCGCTCGTGCGGCGCTTCAGCAGCTGGGGACGCGCATCGCGCATGTACTGCTGGAGACTCGCCACCGCTTGTTCACCGAGCGGCACCAGGCGCTCCTTGGATCCTTTGCCCAGGACGCGCACCAGGCCGGCAGCGCAATCCAGTCCCGACATTTTCAACCCGACCAGCTCCGACACCCTTAGACCTGTGGCATAGAGCACTTCCAGCATCGCCCGGTCACGCAGGCCTAACGCCGTGCCGTCGGGTTCCTCGAGCAGCGCTTCTACATCGTTTTCAGACAAGCTCTTCGGAAAACGCGGCGCGCGCTTCGGCGTCTCCAGCCTGACGCTGGGATCTTCGGCTATGCGCCTGGCATTCAGGGCGTAGCGGTAGAAGCGTTTCATGCTGGAAATGAAGCGCGCCTGGGTGCTCGCCTTGATTCCCGAGCGTGCCCGAAAGCGATAGGCAAGGTAGGCCGAGATGTCGGCCTCGCGGGCGGCGAGCAGGCCCGCCTGGCGTTCCCGCTCCAGCCAGTGCGCAAACAGGCGCAGATCGCGGCGGTAGGCCTCGAGCGTGTTCTTCGACAGCCCGTCCTCCAGCCACGCGGCGTCGCAGAATTCGTCCAGCAGGCTCGCGTCGGACGAGGACATTCAGGCAAGCCCGGCTTCGTGCTCCAGCAGCCAGCGTTTTACCGAAAGCGCGAAGCCCGCCTTGCGGTGCGCGAACCCGCCGAGCCCCCCGGCGGCGACCACCCGATGGCAGGGCACGATCAAGGGGTAAGGATTCGCGCCGCACGCCTGGCCGACCGCACGCGAGGCGGAACCGAGCTCCGCGGCGATCTGCCCGTAGGTGCGGGTGTGGCCGGCCGGGATGGCCGAGATGCTGGCCCAGACGCGGCGCTGAAACAAGGAGCCCGCCGGCTCGAGCGGCAAGTCGAAGCGGAACTGCGGGTCGGCCAGGTAACGCCGCAGCTGCAGGCAGGCCCGCTCGGCGGCGCGGCTCGTCGGCTCGCCTTCGCCGCATGATTGGGGCAGAAAAGCGATGTCGCGGATGGCATCGCCGCGCGTCCGTATCCCGAGCACGCAGCAGGGCAAGGCCAGCCTCGCCTGGCAGCCCTCGCCTGCCACGCCGGCCCTTGCTGCATCGGTAAGCTCGCCGAACACGCCCGTTCGTCCCCGGATCAATGTAGCACGCACAGGCTACTTGCAGCGCAGGTTGCCGCCGTCCCGCGCGAGCGGCAGGGTGCAGTCCTGCTCGCTCACTTTGCGCGAGGGGTCGGGTTCGGGCGCGCGCTCCAGCGGCGTGAGCGTTCCGTCCGGGCCGCGCAGGTAATAGCGGATACCCTCGGCCAGCAGGACGGCGACGATGATCCCGGCCACCAGCCGGCTGTCGGTCGAAACGGAGACGCTTGCCCCCTGGGTCGAGGACGTGGCCGCGGCACCGCTGCGCACGTCCGACACGTAGCTGAGCCGGTAAGCATGACAACCGGACAGCAGCACGCACAGAAAGTAGACTGCACTTCGCATGAGCGCCGGTTTTGTTGGCATGAGCTCGGGCCGCCAGTTACAATTCCACTTTACGGATTTTGTCACAGCGGGCAAGGACCGGGGCACGCCAAGATGAACAAGCCTGTAGAAGGCTTGCCGGCCGACAGGCTGGCTCAGGTGCGAGAGCGGACCGACAAGTATTTCACCAAGACGCGCGAAGTCGTCGAGAAATTCGGCGATCGCACGGTCACGTACGGCGTATTCCTGCGCCACGGCATCATATGCGCTGTGAACCCGGCCATCG
>Ga0156022_1024_pt2 | contig 17873 bp, 18 predicted proteins | sample RifCSPlowO2_02_FD_107676 | JGI IMG/M metagenome (GOLD analysis project Ga0156022, IMG submission 107676) | Betaproteobacteria bacterium RIFCSPLOWO2_02_FULL_65_24 | reverse complement strand
TCAAGGCCTACCGGATACGCGAGGCGGATGGCAAGGTGTCCGCAAGTTTCGAGACGCTTTCCATAGAGGACCTGGATCCCGGCGAGGTGGTCATCCGCGTCGCCTATTCGAGCGTGAACTACAAGGATGCGCTCGCCGCCACCGGCACGGGCAAGATCATTCGCCGCTTCCCCTGCGTGGGCGGGATCGACCTGTCGGGCGTGGTGGTCGATTCGTCGGATGCTCGTTTCAAGGCAGGAGATGCAGTCATCGCAACGAGCTACGATATCGGCGTGTCGCACGACGGCGGCTACGCCGGGCTCGCCCGGATTCCGGCCGACTGGATAGTCCCGCTGCCGCCGGGACTGTCGCTTTTCGACGCCATGGCGCTGGGGACGGCCGGCTACACGGCAGCGCTCGGCATCATCCGGATGGAGCACAACGGTCTCTCGCCTGAGCAGGGCAATGTGCTCGTGACGGGCGCGACCGGCGGGGTCGGCTCCATCGCCATAGATATCCTCGCCGGCCTGGGATACCGGGTGACCGCGCTTACGGGCAAGCCAACCGAGTCGGACTACCTGAAGAGTCTCGGTGCCACAGCGGTCATGCTGCGACAGCATCTTGACCTCTCCAAGCCCCGTGCGCTCGACAAGACGCTGTGGGCGGGGGCGGTGGACAGCCTGGGCGGAGAAGTGCTCGCCTGGGCGGTGAGCACCATGCAGCAGCACGGGGTCATCGCTTCCATCGGCCTGGCGGCCAGCATGTCGCTCAACACCACGGTGGCGCCCTTCATTCTGCGGGGCGTGAGCCTGCTCGGCATCGATTCGGGCTACACGCCGATGGGCGAGCGGCGCGAAGTGTGGCGCCGCCTTGCGGCCGACATGCGGCCGCGGCATTTGAAGGACATCACGCACACCGTAACCTTCGAGCAGTTGCCCGAGGTGTTCGAGGCCTTCATCGCATCGAAGGCCAAGGGCCGTACGGTCGTGAAGATCGGCGGCTAAACAGGGTCCTCTGGCGCGAGCCGCGCAAGAAAAACGGTAATGCTGCCTTCGGGCGGCATGCGACGCACGCAGGCGTAAAGAGCGCCCGCAGCGACGAACCGCTCGCAGCAGGGCGTCGAACCGCATCACTAGGCACCCAGGATCCGCACGTCGAACGCTCGTTCCACCAGCCACACCAGGGCGATCAGCGCGATCAGCCCCGAGCCCGCACGCATGAGTACCGAGCGGTAGAAGAAGGTTTGCCGCAGCGCAAAGGCGAGCGGCACGAAAGGCGCGACGATGCCGAGCTGGCCTGCCTCCACGCCGAGATTGAAGCCCACCAGGGCAATCAGCAGCGCATTCGACGGCAGCCCCAGGTCGCCCAGGACGCTCGCGAAGCCGAATCCATGGACGAGGCCGAAGACAAAGGCCACGAGCCAGCGACGTTCCGCGACGACCGGGTAGAGGTTGTTGAGCGCCGCGACCACCACCGAGGCGGCGATGGTCGATTCCACCAGGCGCGAGGGCAGACTTATCCAGCCGAGCGCCGCGAGCGACAGCGTGATGGAGTGCGCCACGGTAAACGACGTGACCACCTTCACCACGTCCCAGAACGCCGGACCGAACTTCGAGGCCGGCTCCCAGCGTCCCTGCCGGATAAAGAGCACCGCAGGCAGCAGCAGCGACAGGATGAAAAGCACGTGGTCGATGCCGATCCAGATATGCCAGATGCCTTCTCTCAGGTAGGCGACAAACGAAGCCCAGCGCGAGACGCTTTCCAGCCCGAAGCTCTGTTCGGGCCGGTCGCTGGAAAAAATGGCCGTGCGCGTGCCGGCCGGAGATTCCAGGCGGAGCAACCCCTTGTGCTGGGCATCGAAGTCGAAGAACAGGCCGTATTTCGCCTCGAGTGAGCGGGGCGCGCCGCCGCAGCCGGCCTCGAAGCGCAACACCGTGTACGCGCCATCGCTGTGCTCATCCACCAGATGGCCCGTGGGCTGGAGCGAACAGGACTTCCCGGCAACCCCGATGGACAGCCGGGCCAGCGCGTAAGAGGCAATATCGCCGTGGCGCGCTTTCAATTCGCCCCAGGTGATGTCCCCGTCGCCATTGGCGTCCAGGCCGATGGCGTATTCGAGATCGCGCAGCGCGATGTCCCACTGACCTTCGATTCGCTCGCCCGAGACGCGCAGCGTCAGGTAGCTGTCGCTCGGCTTGTGGGCGTGCGCCGTCCCGAACAGCAGGAGCATTAGGGCGAGGAGCCCGATCAGAAGCTGGCCCGGGCTCACTTGGGCATCTTTCGCAGTTGCTCCACCAAAGCCCGATAGCGGGTTTCCTCGTAGCCGGTTCGGCGCATCCATTCGAGCGCCGGCTGGGCTGCGTCCGGACGGCGCGCGGCGAGGGCCGCCTCCATGAGGACCCGTGCGTCGCGCGGCTCGCGCTGCTCTCGCCAGTTTTCCAGGGCAAGCTCCAGGGCGCGCGCGGCATCGTGCCGCAGCTGCAGCTCGAATCTCGCTTCCTCCTGCAGGTGGAGCCTGTCCCCCCGCAACGTGGCATCGGCGAACCGGTTTGCCAGAGCTTCGGCGTGGGCGGCGGCCGACGGGGACCCCAGGGCGCGCTCGGCCAGCGCGAGCCGCAGCAGCAGGATGTCGGACCGTGTCCAATCCTTGAGAAGGGAAACGACCTCCGCGGGTCGCCCCGCGTCAATCAGCAGGTCGGCGTAGGCGGCCAGCACGAAGCCATCGGTGACACCGGTGGCGATCGCCTCGCGGAAATGCTGTTCCGCGCTCGCCGGCTCCCCGCCGCGCAGCGCGAGCTCGCCCAGACGCGTCAGGATCCACTGGCGGAATTCCGCGTCCCGCTTCGGATCCTGTGCCAGCGCCGCCTGCAGCGACGCATAGGAGGGGCGGGCTTTACCCGTCACGCCGTCCACCGTTGCGAAGCAAGCGGTCAGGGCGAGCGCGCTCGCCACCGGCCGGCGCCGTTCGCAGACCGCGCGGGCCTCGTCGTACTCGGCCTGCACCATGTGAAGCGCCCATTTCCAGGACAACGCCTCGCCATGCCCGGGGTCGCGGTCGAGCACGGCGTCCAGATCGGCCATGGCCTCGGCAAACCGATGGCGGTATTGCTTCAGCAGGGCCGCAGTGAAGACGACCTCCACGGGAGCATCCGGCTTGCCGGCCCACGGGCGCAACACCGCTTCGGCGTAGCCGATATAGCGCGGGTCGCCCTCGGCGCCCGCAATGTCGAAATAACGGCGAGCGAGGGCCACCGCCCGTTCGGGGTCGTCGGGGGCTTCGTTCAGGCGGGCTCGAAGCGCGCGCAGCTCCCGCCCGACCGGGTCACTCGCCTTGAGCGGGAGCCGTTCCAGCACTTCGCTGTCGGCCTTCGGCACCCGCGGCGCGGATTGGGCCGTGCCGTGCAATAACATGGCCGCGACAAGGCCCAGCGCCGGCCACACATAAAGTAATTTAGCAGAATATCGCTTTATACAATTGATAGACATGAGAATATATTTTTGGCATCACCTCGATGTCAACCGTACCAACGGCGGCATCGTTTGTTCTCCCTGGGGAAATCCGCCGTCCACCCTATATCGGGTCAGTTCAGTTGCTGCTAGGATGGCGCGCCTCGGGTACTCCAAGATTATTCTTTCAAGCCAATGATGGAGGAGCAGAAATGAGAAAGCTATTGACCGTAGTGTTCGCCACCCTGTTTGCCGTTTCCACCGGAGCTTTCGCGGCGGCGCACATGAAGGGCGAAAAGGACGCGAAGGCTGACAAGACGGCGCAGAAGAGCGACAAGGCCAAGAGCGCGAAGAAGGCCGCCAAGAAGGGCGCTGACAAAAAGGGCGACACCAAGTAAGTCCCTCCTTCGTCCAGAAAAAGGCGCCGTCCCGGCGCCTTTTTTTACCCTGTCGCGTGCGCAGGCATCCCTAGTCGAGGGTGCGGCGATAGAAAATCAGCCCGACCGCGATCACCACGAGCGCAAACGCCCCGATCGGCCAGATCTGCGGCCACAACTCGTCGAGGGAATTGCCTTTGAGCATAATGCCGCGGATCAGGATGAGGAAATGGGTGAGCGGCAGCAGGTTCCCGAGCCACTGCGCCCATTCCGGCATGCCGCGGAAGGGGAACATGAAGCCCGACAGCAGGATGGAAGGCATGAAAAAGAAGATGGTCATCTGCATGGCCTGAAGCTGGTTGCGGGCGATCGACGAAATCGTGATCCCCAGCACCAGGTTTGCGGCGATGAACAGCAGCAGCACGCTGTACAGGAGCAGGAGATTCCCCTGCATGGGCACGTCGAACAGCCAGCGGCCGAAAAGGTAGATGAGCGTCACCTGGATGAGGCCGATGAGGATGTAGGGCATCACCTTGCCGGTCATCACTTCGATGGGCAGCGCCGGGGTGGCGAGCAGGTTCTCGAACGTGCCGCGCTCGCGTTCCCTGGTCATGGCGAGCCCTGTCATGAGGACCAGGGTCAACGTCAGTATGGTTCCGAGCAGGCCCGGCACGATGTTGTACGCGGTGATGCCTTCGGGGTTGTAGCGCCGGTGCACGCGCACTTCGACCGGTTGGGCGTTGTCCACCGGCTGCGCAAGCACGCCTTGCAGCTCCCGGGCGAAACCTGTCGTAGCGAGCTGCGACAGCGCGGCGACCGCGTTCGCGGTCGCGCCCGGATCGGTGGCATCCGCTTCGACCAGCAGCACCGCGGTCTCGCCGCGCGCAATGCGGCGGGAGAAATCTGCCGGAATGTTCACCACGAACTGCACCTCGCCATGCGCGAGCAGCTCTTCGGCTTGCGCTTCGGAGCGCAACTGCCGCACCACGCGGAAATAGCCGCTGTTCTCCAGCGAACGGATGAAGCTGCGCGCGTACGGGCTTGGATCGGCTGACAGCACGGCCGCCGGCAGATCACGGGGGTCGGAGTTGATGGCGTAGCCGAACAGCACCAGCTGAATGACCGGTATCCCGACGACCATGCCGAAGGTCAGGCGATCACGCCGCAGCTGGATGAACTCCTTGACGATAATGCCCAGCCAGCGCGAAAGCGAGAATCCGAAGCCTGTCATGGCAGATCGCCGTTGGAGTCCTGCATGAGGCTGATGAACACATCCTCCAGCGTCGCTTCGATGCGCTCGACCCGGTATCGCGCATCCGCACGCAGTCCTGCGAGCGCGCCCTCGAGCCGGGCAGCGTCGCGCCCGGTCACATGCAGCGCGCTGCCGAAGGGCGTCACCTGTTCGATGTCCGGGGAGGCCGTCAAAGCGTGCGACAGGGCGGCGAGGTCCGGGCCCGAAACGGCATAGGTGGCGAGCTCGCGGCCGCGCACCACTTCCCCGGCGGTGCCGGCCGCCAGAACGCGTCCATACGAGAGATAGGCGAGGCGGTGGCAGCGCTCGGCCTCGTCCATGTAATGCGTCGAAACGAGCACCGACAGGCCAGCCCGGGCGAGGGCGTGGATTTCGTCCCAGAACTCCCGCCGGGCCTTCGGATCGACGCCGGCCGTGGGCTCATCGAGCAACAGCAGCTTCGGGTTGTGCAGCATGCAGGCGGCGAGCGCCAGACGCTGTTTCCATCCGCCCGACAGCGTCCCGGCGAGTTGTCCCTCGCGCCCTGCCAGTTTGAGCTCCTCGAGCGTTCGATCGACCGCGGCGCGCCGGCCCCGCATGCCGTACATGCGCGCGATGAAATCCAGGTTCTGGCGGATGGTGAGGTCTTCCCATAGCGAAAACCGCTGGGTCATGTAGCCGACTTCGCGCTTGATCGCCGCGGTCTCCCGGATGACGTCGTGGCCGAGGCAGGTGCCGCTGCCCGAATCCGGTTTCAGCAAACCGCACAACATGCGGATGGAAGTGGTCTTGCCGCTGCCGTTCGGGCCGAGAAAGCCGTGAATCTCGCCGCGCCGCACTTGAAGGGAGAAATCGCGCACCACGTGCCGGGGACCGAAATGCTTGTTCAGGTTCCGCACGTCGATGACCAGGTCGCTGCCGTCCATGATCGTTCCGTCGCTCAACGCGCAATGGCGGCGTCGGGCATCGTGACGTCCACCGGCTGCCCGGGCTTGAGAACACCGGCCTGGTCCAGAGCGGGCTGGGCTTCCACCATGAACACCAGCTTGTTGCGCGATTCCTTGCTGTACAGCACCGGCGGCGTGAACTCAGCCTGGCGGGAAATGAAACGGATGGTGGCTTCGACCACAGACGGGCAGCCGTCGCACGCGACCCGCACGGCATCGCCCGGTTTGATCGAACCCAGCAGCGCCTGGGGCACAAAGAAGCGCACTTTCACGTTCGCCGCCGGCAGCAGGCTCGCCACCGGCCGGCCGGCCGGCACCCATTCGCCCGGCTGGAAATAGGTATCGTGAACCAGCGCCGCCGCCGGCGCAGCAATGGAGCGCTGCGACAGGCGCCATTCGGCCTGCGCGAGCGCCGCACGGGCTGCCTCGACTTCCGCCGTGCTTGCCTGGATTTCGGCGTCCCGCCCGATGCTCAGTTTTGCCAGCCGAGCCTGGGCCTGGATTTCCTCCACGCGTGCTGTGTCCCGCTCGAAATTGGCCCGCGCGGCATCCAGTTGCGCCCTTGAAATGAACCCGGCGGCAAAAAGTTTTTCCTGTTGGCGCAACTGGATGGAGGAAAGCTCCCGCGCCGCCTTGGCTTGTTCGGTCTGTGCTGCCAATGCTTCCACTTCCGGGCCGCGCCGGCCGGCACGCAGGTTGGCGAGGCGCGCCTGCGTATTGCGCAGCCGTTCCGCGGCCTCCATGCGGGCGGCCAACTCTGCTGCCCGGTCCAGCGAGAACAGCGGCGCGCCCGCCTCCACCTGCTGGCCACGGCTCACACGGAGCGAATCCAGCAGGCCGCCGGAGGGCGCGGCCAGCATGACGAACTCGCCTTCGACATAGCCCTGGATGGAGCCGTTCTCCGTGGCCGAACAGGCGGCGAGTGCGGCAAACAAGCCAAGGACGAGCACGCTCCGGGCGTTCATTGCGGCCGCTCGCAATCACTCTGCGCCGAAGCCGGCGGCTGGGAGGGCAACTCCTGCAAACGAGGCAGCAGGGAAAACACGAATTTCACGGCATCCTGCGCTTCGCGATGCGCCCGCTCGTCAGCTCTAGCGTGGTGCAGGACGGCCGCGCCGACGATGAAAGTGTGAAGAAGGGCCACGTGCGCCGGCTCGCCCGGCAAGCCGAGCGCCTGGAGCAGCGCCGTAAGCCTGCTCCGTATGACGGCGATCAGCTCCCGCAGCGCTTCACGTACCTGGGCGTCTTCGTCGGCAGCTGCAATGACGCCGAGCATGACGCGCATACGCCTGCGGTCAGTCAACGCCTGCGCGATCACGGCCGGAAGCTGGTCCCGCTGCAACTGGCCGTGCTGAATCTGTTCGAGCAGCGGGCTGGCGAGAAGCTCCATGGAATGCCGCGCAACCGCCAGCAGCAGGTCGGCGCGCGTGGGGAAGTAATAAGTGAGATGGCTCTGGCGCACCCCGGCCGCTTTGCTGACGCGGGGTTGGGTCAGATGCGATACGCCGTGGTCGGCCAGAAGCTGGAGCGCCCCGTCCAGGATTCTGACTCGAACATCGCTGCGTACAGGCAAGGGCTTCATTTTGGACGCGGTAGGTCTTGGTAATTGTACCAAGACGGCTGCCCCATGACGAATGCCGCCCGGCACGGCGCTTGCTCTGCATTCGCTACCGGCCCCGATCAGGGGACGATCCCGGAGACGCGGGTAAGAGCGGCCGGGAAATTTTTCCGGGTCCCGGACTTTTTTACACGGGACCGAAGCGGCCGCTGCGACCGATTCATTTGAAAAGGAGCTCGCAAATGACCACGTTCCGTCAAATAGCATTGGGCACGGCGCTCGCGGCGGCACTCACAGTGACCGGATGCGGAAGCAACCCGACCAACCAGGAAATCGGCACCGTGGGTGGCGCCGTGCTCGGAGGCGTGGTGGGATCGTCGGCCACCGGCGGCAGCACGCTCGGAACGGTGGGCGGCGCCGCGGGTGGCGCGCTTATCGGCAACGAGCTCGGACGGCGTCGCGACGAGCGCCGGTAGCGCAGCACGCTTAATGGGATAGAGAGGCGCTGGCGCGCCTCTCTATCGAAGCGCCGAACGGACGTTTTTACGCGCGAGCGCGAGAAATATTTCCGCCCCGCCGTTGCGCCACCGTGGAATCTGTCTGGCGAGGCATGGTCGAATCTGTTCTAGCCACCGGCATGACACCGGCATGAGGCTGTCTTCATTCACCGAAGGAGCGAAGAAGCATGGGAAGAAGCTCGCTGGATCGCACGGGCGAACAGAGGCCGCGCGAGGGCCGCAGCCGCGGCACGGGCGCATTGGGCCCCGGCGACACTTCGGATAGCGGCAGCGATGTGCGTGGCGGGCGGGACCTCGGCGGGCACAGCGATGATGCCGGCCTGGACGCCAGTCTCGACAGCGATGCGGGCCGCACCGCGGAACGGGCAGCGATCGGGCAAAATCCCGACGAGCTTCCGCGCGACATCGCTCCGGAGCGGGGCGCCGCGTCGCCGGGTCCGGCGGGCGGGGAAAGCGGCGGGCGCGACTTCAGCAACCGGCGGCCTTCCCGAGGCAACCGTCTGCGCCGCGGCCTGCGCTCGCGCCGCAAGTCCTACCGGCAGCGATAAAAAGGCTTAACCTTCAGCGCAGTTTGCGCCGCCCCTCGATACAGCGTTCGATCTCGCTCATGTCCGAAGTGGACAGGTCCTTGTTGATTTCGTCCGCCACCAGTTTTTGGACTTCCTTGGTCAAGTTCTGCCGCATGAGTCCCAGGAACTCGGGCGGCGCGATCACATAGAGCTTGTCGTAACGGTGCTGCGCCCGCGCCTTGTCCAGGTAGCGGCCCACTACCTTCGAAAAGAGCTCCGTCTTGTGCTCTACGGGCGTCACTTTCTGGCCCGCGGCGAACGCGCGGTATTGCGCGCCATAGCCATAGTATCGTCCGTCGGCATCCGCATTGATTTCCCGATTCTGCGAGCGTCCATCCGGATTCAGAAAGTCCTCGATCTCCCGGCACTGCTTGTCGCGCGACGCTATCTCGAAAATCCTCGCGCGCGCGCTGTCCGCCGCCAATATCCAGGTGGTCGCCATGGAAAGCCTCTTGTGAAAGGTGGGCGTGTCGATGCGTTTCAAGAACGATGCTCGGTTGTTTTTCAAGAGCTTGACTTTGGTTCGACGCGCCCGGGGACGCTTGGTTCGCTGTCCCCCGTTTTGAAAAGATTGCACCTCGAGGGAAAAATCTACCGGGTGCCGTTGCCGCGGCTATTGCTTTCGCGAGAGAAACTCGTTTCGTCGTGCGGCACGTTTATTGCCCCCGGTCCAGGAAAGAGTGACGTCGAGCGGCCGATAGGCCGATAATGGGGACAGGCGCCGTTTTCCGTGCGAAAACGGGGTCTTGTCCCCCTTGCTGTGCGCAGGAGGTCTCCATGGCTGCCACCCGTCTCGAGCGGGATACCTTTGGCGACATAGCGGTGCCAGCCGGCCGACTGTGGGGCGCGCAGACACAGCGCTCGCTCGAGAATTTTCGGATCTCCGGCGAGCGCATGCCACGCGAGCTGATCCTCGCGCTTGCGCAGGTGAAACGCAGCTGCGCCCGCGTCAACAAGGACCTCGGACGGCTGGAGCCCGCAAAGGCGGATGCCATCGTCTCCGCCGCCGACGAAGTGCTGGCCGGGCGGCACGACGAGGAATTTCCCCTGGTGGTGTGGCAGACCGGCTCGGGCACTCAGACCAACATGAACATGAACGAGGTGCTGGCGAACCGCGCCTCGGAGCTGATGGGGGGAGAACGGGGGGAAAGACGCCTGGTTCACCCGAACGACGACGTGAACCGCGGGCAGTCCTCGAACGACGTCTTTCCCACGGCGATGAGCGTCGCGGCGGTGCAGGGCCTCTGCAAGCGCCTGCTGCCCGCGCTGGAAAGGCTGCGTGACACCCTCAGGGCCAAGTCCGAAGCATTTGGCGACATCCTCAAGATCGGCCGCACGCACCTGCAGGACGCCACGCCCCTCACCCTGGGCCAGGAGTTTTCCGCTTACGCGGCACAGCTGGACCATGCGATGCGCCACATCGAATCGGCGATACCGCACGTGGTGGAGCTCGCCATCGGCGGCACGGCCGTGGGCACCGGCCTGAATGCGCATCCCGAGTTCGGCGAGCGGGTGGCCGCAGAGCTCGCACGGCAGACGGGGTTGCGTTTCATCTCCGCGCCGAACAAGTTCGAAGCGCTCGCCGCCAACGACGCACTGGTGAACGCGCACGGAGCGCTCAAGGCTGCTGCTGCGGCGCTCAACAAGATCGCCAACGATATCCGCTGGCTCGCGTCCGGGCCGCGCAGCGGTATCGGCGAGATCTCCATCCCGGAAAACGAGCCGGGCAGCTCCATCATGCCCGGCAAAGTGAATCCCACGCAGTCCGAGGCGATGACCATGCTGTGCGCGCAGGTGATGGGCAACGACGTGGCCATCAACATCGGCGGGGCTTCGGGCAATTTCGAGCTGAACGTCTTCAAGCCGCTCCTCGCCCACAATTTTCTGCAGAGCGTGCGGCTGCTCGCCGACGGGGCCTCGAGCTTCGAGGAGCACTGTGCACGCGGCATCGAACCCAACCGCAAGCGCATTGCCGAGCTGCTCGAAAATTCGCTGATGCTCGTCACCGCGCTCAACCCGCACATCGGCTACGACAAGGCGGCGCAGATCGCCAAGAAGGCGCACAAGGAAGGCACGACCCTGCGCGACGCGGCGCTCGCGCTCGGCCATGTGACGGCCGAGCAGTTCGATGAATGGGTGCGCCCCGAAAAGATGCTGTAGTCGGCCGCTCGTTCGCTTCAGACAACGGCGCTCACGAGTGAAACCGCCAATCGCCATCCCTGAATCGGAAATCGAGCTGACCGCCGTGCGGGCTCAGGGCGCCGGCGGCCAGAACGTCAACAAGGTTTCGAACGCGGTCCACCTGCGCTTCGACATCCGCGCCTCATCGCTGCCCGAGCGCGTGAAGCAGCGGCTGCTTCGCCTTCACGACCAGCGCATCACCCGCGGCGGCGTGGTGATCATCAAATCGCAGCAGCATCGAAGCCTCGAGCTCAACCGGGCCGAGGCGATCGAGCGCCTGCAGCATCTGGTGGAGAGCGCGGCCTTCGTTCCCCGCAAGCGTATTGCCACCCGTCCGACCACCGGGTCCCGGGAGCGGCGCCTGGAGTCCAAGATCAGGCGCGGCCGCATCAAATCGCTGCGGGCGAGGGTGCTGGATTGATGAACAGCCGGCGTCCATAGCAAAATCAGCGATGTCGTGCTATTGAAGCAAAGGGGATGATGGATCCTCGAAGCGCAGGTCTTCGTCTTCGTAGGGCTAGCAAAGGAGACGCCGGTGGCTACGGGAGCGGCACGAGGCTCGGACGAATACGGCGTGAAAGAACAGCGTGACATCTTCATCGCGGTGCGCGACGGCACCCGGCTCTGCGCCGACATCTACCGTCCGCACGCGAGCGGCCGTTTCCCGGCGCTGCTCAGCCTGCACCCGTACTGCAAGGACGTGGAGAACACGCTCCCGCTCGGCCGGAAACTGAAGCGCATGAGCGCGGAATTCGCCTCGGTGGAGGCGGGCGACCACGAGTTCTGGGCGAGCCGCGGTTATGCGCACGTCATTGTGGACGTGCGCGGATCGGCAAAATCCGAAGGCAGGCATCACGGCCTGTTCTCGCCCCAGGAGGCGCAGGACGGCTATGACCTCGTGGAGTGGATCGCGCAACAGCCGTGGTGCGACGGCAACGTCGGCATGTGCGGCATCTCCTATCTCGGCATCATCCAGTACTTCGTCGCGGCGCAGCAGCCGCCGCACCTCAAGGCGATCTTTCCGCATGACGCCTGGGGCGACACCTATCGGGACATCCTGTACCACGGCGGCATTCCGAGCGTATTCGGGTTCGTGCTGGACGCCGCGATTCCGTACCGTGAAGGCGTTGCATCCTCGCCTTCCCTGTATGGCAAAGAGGCGCTGGCCGAGCGCGTGAGGTCGCTTCTGGAAGACGAGTCCACCAGCTTCGCGAAAAGCCCTGCAGCCATCCGGGCGCTCAACCTGCCGCACGTGCATCCCATTTCGTTCGATACCTATGTGAACCGCGAAGACAACGCTTTCTGGCGCGAGCGCTCGCCGGTGCATCACATGCACCGCATCAACGTTCCGACGTACCTCGGGGCCGAGTTGCACGGCTATCCGACGGCCATGCACGTGCCGGGCGTCACTTGGGGCTGGGAAACCATTCCGGCGCCGAAGAAGATCGCCTTGCGCCCCTGCAAGGCGGGCGGCCTGGACCGGCCGTTCTACGAAATCCACGACGAGATGCTGCGCTGGTTCGACCATTGGCTGCGCGGCATCGACACCGGGATCATGGACGAGCCCGCCGTCAAGGTCTGGGTACGCGGGCGCGAGCAGTGGCGCTTTGCCGACGAATGGCCGATCCAGAAAGACACCGAGTGGACCAAGCTGTTCCTGCGTGCCGGCGGCCGCCTTGCTTTCGATGAGCCGCCTGCTGCGGCGGAACCGCCGGCGAAAATGCACTACGAGCCGGCGCAGCCCGTGACCATCAATGCGCCCCTTTCACCGAGGCCGGAATTTCTCAGTTACGCGACCGAGCCTTTCGAGCGCGACGTCGAGGTGGTCGGGCCGATGGCGCTTTACCTGCAGGCCTCGCTCGACGGGCCGGACGGCGACTTCATCGTGGCGGTGAAGGAAGTTTCGGCCGAGGGCGCTGAGCTCGTGCTGACCCGCGGCTGGCTCAAGGCCTCGCACCGGGAAGTGGACCCTAAGAAGTCCAAACCGTGGCGGCCGTTCCATCCGCACACCCGCGCCGTGCCCGTCAAACCGGGCGAGCGCCAGGAATTCGCGATCGAGGTCCGGCCCATGGCGAACCTGTTCAGGAAGGGCTCGAGGCTGAAGCTCGAAATCTGGCCGTGGGATTTTCCGAACGAGCCGGGCTACGACTGGACGCTCTACTGGGGCAAGGGTCACCATGTTCCGTACGGGAAGCCGGTGAGCTACGAAATTTTCCATACCCCCGAGGCGCCTTCGTATCTGCTGATTCCGGTCATGCGTTCCTGAGGCGCGATTTCACCGCCGCCAGAAAGCGGGGGTGAAAACGACAAGCAGGGTGAATATTTCCAGGCGGCCGAGCAGCATCGCCGCGATCAGGACCCATTTCTGGAAGGGGAGCAGCGCCGCATAATTCGCCGCCGGTCCCACCTCGTTCAGTCCGGGGCCCGTGTTGGTGATGGTAGCCACCGCAGCGCTGAAGGAAGTGACGAATTCCAGCCCGGAAAAAGTCAGCAGGAAGGTGGCCAGCGCCGTGGTCAGGCCGAAGGCCAGCATGAACGCGAGAACGGCGAACACGGTCGTATTCTCCACGCGATGACCACGGATCTTGACCGGCGCCACGGCACTCGGATGCAGGATGCGCGTCATTTCACGCCACGTCTGTATCGCCATCAACTGCACGCGGATCATTTTCATGCCTCCGCCCGTGGAACCCGAGCAACTGGCGAACGAGCACAGCGCGAGCATCCACAGGCTGGCGAAGACGGGCCAGACGTTGTAATCGGTGTTCGCATAGCCGGTCGTCGTCGCGATGGACACGACGTTGAACGCAGCGTAGCGCAGCGCCGTCACGAAGCTCGGATACGTCCCGGCCGCCCACAGATAGGTCGCGATGCCGAGGCAGCTCGCCGCGAGGACGACGAGAAAAGCGACCATCTCGGAATCGTGGCGGTAGGCGCCCAGGCTGTGACGGCTGAAGGCCACAAAATGGGTGCTGAAATTGACGCCTGCGATCAGCATGAAAAATATGGAAACGGCCTCGATGGCGGGCGAATTGAAGAAGCCGAAGCTCGCGTCGTGCGTCGAGTATCCGCCAAGCGACAGGGTCGTGAACGCATGAACCACTGCGTCCAGCCACGTCATCCCGACCAGCCAGTACGCCAGGATGCAGGCGACAGTGATGATGCAGTACACCTTCCACAGGCCCTTGGCCGTTTCGGCAATGCGCGGGGTGAGCCTGGCTTCCTTGATGGGGCCGGGCGTCTCGGCGAGGAACAACTGCCGGCCGCCTACGCCGAGCAGCGGCAGAATCGCCACGGCCAGCACCACCACCCCCATGCCCCCGACCCATTGCAGCAGGCCGCGCCACAGATTGATGGACGCGGGCAATTGGTCCAGCCCCACCAGGACCGTGGCGCCCGTCGTTGTCATCGCCGATACCGTTTCGAAATAGGCGTCGGTGAAGCTCAGCTGGGGCAGCGCGAACAGCAGCGGCAGCGTCGCGAAGGCCGGGAGCACCGTCCATGCGAGCGCCACGAGCAGAAAACCGTGCTGCCTTTGAAGTTCGCCGCGATAGGGACGGCTGGCGATCCAAAGCAGGGCCCCGGCGAGAAGCGTGACGAGGACCGAAACGTCGTACTGCCGTTCCACCCCGTCCGCAAGGCCATGCGCCACGGCGAGCGGCAGCAGCATGAGTGCGCCGAACACTACGATGATCGGGGACAGCGCGTGCGCTACGGGAAGGTAACTGAGCATGGAAGGTGCCCGGGGGCGGCGTGGATTTTAATGCATGTCGACTGGAATATGAGGTAGAGAAAACGGCATAATCCGAACGCATACGAGCAAGGAGAACCCATGGCCACGGCCGCCGCTATCCCTCTGAACCCGCTCATCCAGTACCCGCGCGTGCAGTTCGACTTCGGCGCGAGACGGACGCTTCCCGTGGAGCTCGCTCACCTCGGTGTCACAAAACCGCTTTTCATCACCGATCGCGGGGTGGTGGATTGCGGCGTGTTCCAGAAAGTGCGCGAGGTCATGCCGTCCGGGGATCGGGTGGTGTTCGACGAGATTCCCGAAAACCCCACTGTCGAGGGTGTGGAGCGCGCGCTGGCGCTATACCGCGAGCGCGGCTGCGATGGGGTCGTGTCGGTGGGCGGCGGCTCGGTGATCGATTCGAGCAAGGCGGTGGCGCTCATGGCCACCCACCCCGGCCGCATTACCGATTACATGGGGCAGCCGGGCAAGATCGCGCCGAACGTCGGCAGGCACATCGCCATCCCGACCACCTCGGGCACCGGGAGCGAAGTGTCGCGCGGTGCCGGCATCCATCCCACTTCAACCACGCGCGGCAACGGCATCAACGGCCCCTACGTGGTGCCCAAGGTCGCGCTTTGCGATCCCGAGCTGACCCTTACGATGCCCAGGCGGCTCACCGCGGCCACCGGCATGGACGCGCTGTCGCACGCTGTCGAGGGGTTTCTTGCCAAAGGCAACAACCCGATCGGCGATGCCATCGCGCTCGATTCGGTCCGGCGCGTGTTCACCTGGCTTCCGAGGGCAGTGGCCGACGGCAACGACCGGGAAGCGCGCTGGCACATGATGATGGCTTCCACCGAAGCGATGCTGGTCGCCAAGGGTCTCGGTTCCGCGCACGCGCTCGCGAACACCTTCGGCGATCAGGGGCTGCACCATGGCACGCTGGTAACGCTCGCGCTGCCGGCGGTGCTGCGGCAGCTGGACACGCACGTGGGCGATCGCATGCAGCGCCTGGCCGAGGCCATGATGCTCCAACCGGGTCGTCACCCGGCCGCCGGCATCGCGGACATGAACGAGCGGCTCGGCTTGCCTGCGAGGCTCAAGCAGTACGGGTATCAGCTGGTGAACATCGAAGAAGCGGCCGCCGACGCGCACAAGAGCTTTTTCAACCACACCGCGCCGTACCACCCCACCCAGGCGGAGTACAGGAAGCTCATCGAAGAGCTGATGTGACTCTCGGGCCGCCGGTCGCTTGAACGGCCGGTGTTCCTCAGGCCCCGAAATACGGAATGTCGCTCGGCGGTGGCGCGTATTCCGATCGCGCCGCCTTCTGCATCGCGGCGACGCCTTCCTCGAGGCTGAGCAGCGGGGTGGTGCGGATATCTCTCAGCGCGCCGCCCGCCGCCGCGGCAATGGAAAGCGCGGCCGCGCTGGCATTGTCGGGCATGTCCAGGATGAGCACGAGGTCATAGTCTCCGAACATCATCCAGCCGTTCAGGATCTTGCCTCCGAGGCGTTCGACGGCCGGGCGCACCGCCTCGAGGCGGTCGTGCGGGTTCTTGACGAGCGCCGCCCATCCTTGCGGCGTATACGCGCTCTGGATCATGTAATAAGCCATGAGGGTCTCCTTGTCGGGGTGCGTCAGGGCAACAGTGCGAATATCCGGGCCTGGGCCTGCGAACCGTCCTTCACGGGAAGCACGCCTATCACCACGGATATGATAGCTCCCGTTACTATTCAAAAGGAGGCGCAAATGAGCCGGCCGCATCGCATCGACGTGCATCATCATCCTTCGCCTCCCAGTTACCTGGCGGCCAGGGGAGAAGACAACCGCTGGGCGCCGGCGCAGCAGGGCTGGAGCGCCGCCAAATCGATAGAAGACATGGATCGGGGCGGCGTGGCGGGCGCCATGCTGTCGCTGCCGCACTCGGTGCACATCTGGCCGGAGGACAGGAAGGAAGGGCGCCGGCTCGCCCGCGAATGGAACGAGTTCATGGCGCAGCTCGCGCTGGATCACCCGGGGCGCTTCGGTGTGTTCGCCGCGCTGCCCATCCTCGATATCGAGGGGAGCCTCAAGGAAATCGAGCATGCGTTCGATGCGCTCGGGGCGCACGGCGTGGCGTTGATGACCAACATCGGCGACAAGTGGCTGGGCGACCCGCACTACGCCCCGGTGTTCGAGGAGCTCGACCGGCGCAAGGCGGTGCTTTACACGCACCCCGTCGCGCCCGACTGTTGCCGCGCGATCCTGCCCGAGTTCAACGATTCGGTCATTGAATACGGCACGGACACGACGCGCGCCATCGCAAAGGTGCTCTTCACGGGCTCGGCCGCCCGCTATCCGGGCATCCGCTTCATTTTCTCGCACGCCGGGGGAACCATGCCGTACCTCGCCGAGCGCTTCATTCGCGCGCCTTTGTATAGCAAACAGGGGATCGGGGACAAGGTGCCCGGCGGCGTGCTCCCGGCGCTCAACAGGTTCTACTACGACACCGCGCAGGCGGCTCACCCCTGGGCCATGGGCTCCTTCACCCGGCTGATCGCGGTATCGCAGCTGGTATTCGGGACCGATTTCCCGTATCGGACGGCCGCGGAAACGGCAAGCGGGCTTTCCCGCTGCGGTTTCAGCCCCGCGGAGCTGCGCGCGATCGATTGCGAGAACGCCCAGCGCCTCATGCCACGGTGGAATAAGTGAACGACAGCGACTCGCGGCTGCGCCTCGACAAGTGGCTTTGGGCCGCGCGCTTCTTCAAGACGCGCAGCCTCGCTGCGCAGGCTGTCGAAAGCGGCAAGGTGCGCCTGGACGGCGACCGTGTGAAACCGGCGAAGACGCTGCGCGTCGGGGACGAGCTGACCATCCGCATCGGCCAGCTCGAGTGGGTGGTCGCGGTCCGAGGGCTTTCAGCCCAGCGCCGCTCGGCGCCCGAAGCGCAGCTCCTTTATGAAGAGCGCGAGGAAAGCCGGGCGCGCCGTGCCGACGCGATCGCTGCGCGCAAGGCGGGCTCCGGAGGGATCCGGGCGGAGCGTGGGCGGCCCACAAAAAAAGACCGGCGGATGATCCGCCGGTTTACTAGCGATTGAACCAGCGCCGGGCCGGAACCGGCGTCAGTGCATGCTTTGCGAGTGCGCGCCGCCCGGCTCGGCCACGCTGGCCATGGTGTGCCCGGCCGTTTCTTCTTCGCAGCGGGCGAGGTCGCCCAGGGAAATGATTCCGACCAGACGCTTCTGGCGGTTCACCACGGGGAGCCGCCGGACCTTGATGTCTCCCATGTTCTGCGCCACCTCGTCCACCTCCTGATCCTCGAAGCAGTACAGCACTTCCTGGCTCATCAC
>Ga0156022_1237_pt1 | contig 18003 bp, 17 predicted proteins | sample RifCSPlowO2_02_FD_107676 | JGI IMG/M metagenome (GOLD analysis project Ga0156022, IMG submission 107676) | Betaproteobacteria bacterium RIFCSPLOWO2_02_FULL_65_24 | reverse complement strand
GCATCGCCCATGGCGACGCCCTTGGCGATGCGGTCGATGCGCGCGGCGTGCGATAGCGCCTCGAGCAGCGCGTTTCGGCTGACCTGTCTCGCGGCGCGCCCCACCAGCGTCTGGCGCGGCTCGCCCCAGATGCGATTCTCGCGGCACAGCTCCGCGAGCGCCCGGCCGGCGGCGAGCCCTTCCTGAATGCGCGCGATGGCACGGATTTCTTCGGCCAGGATCCAGACGATGCGCGGCGGCGCCTCGCCCTCGGCGCGCAAGCCCTCGAGCATGCGAACGAGCCGGGCCGGGTCGCCCGAGAGCACGGCTTCGCTCAACTGACCGGCGTCGTAGCGCGCGACATTGAGCACGGCCGCGCGCACTTCGTCGAACGGCAGCGCGCCTTCAGGCAACAGCATGGCGAGCTTCTGGATTTCCTGGTGGGCGGCCAGGAGGTTCCCTTCCACCGAATCGGCGAGGAACGCGAGCGTCTCCTTGTCCGCACGCTGTTTCTGCCGCGCCAGGCGTCCCGCAATCCATTCGGGAAGCCGCGCGCGCTCCACCGGCCAGACGTCGACGACGACGCCGGCACGGGAAAGGGCCGCGAACCAGGACGCAGCCTGGTCGCGTTTTGCCAGCCGCGGCAGGCTGACCACCAGCAGCGTATCGGGGGGCAGGGCGTTGCAGTACGCTTCTATCGCCTGCGCGCCGTCGGGGCCGGGTTTGCCCGAAGCAATGCGCAGCTCGATGAGCTTCCGATCGCCGAAAAGCGACAGCGACGCGCCGGCGGCGCCCAGCTCACCCCATTTGAAGCCGCGCTCGGCGACGAGCACGCTTCGCTCGGTAAACCCCGCTTTGCGCGCCCGTGCGCGGATGGCGTCGGCCGCTTCCAGCGCGAGCAGCGGTTCATCGCCGTGGATGGCATACAGCGGCCCCAGCTGGCGGGCGAGATGCGATTCCAGTTGTTCGGCCCGGACCGAACTCATGCGCTTCAGGCGAGCGGGGACAGCCGCGCGGCGGCGAGACGGCGCATGATCTGCTGCACCATGTCGGTCTGCATGTCGCGGTACAGCAGCGCCTCTTCGGATTCCTTGGCGAGCACCTCCTCGCCGAACGATATGTCGCGCGTCAGCACGATTTCTCCGGGCGCAAGCCAGGTCTGCCCCTTGCCGTCATGAACGCGGAAAGTCACACGGTAGCGCAACTGGAACTCGCGCACGCGTCCCGAAGTGTCCAGAGTCAGGATGACTTTCTCACGCGATTCGTTCGCGACTTCGAAAACCGCCTCGGCACGCGCAGGCTCGTCCACCAGCCGGGTCGGCGTGCCTGCCCGGATGCTGCGCCTCAGCTCGGCGAGCAGCGGCGAGTTGCCCGGCACATGGAGCGTTGAGAAAGGCAGCGTCGTCTCGCCGCGCAGCTGAAAGCCGCACGCGGCAGCGGCGAACGCGGCGAGGAGCAGGGCGAGGAAATGGCGCCTCATACCACCACGTTCACCAGCCGGCCCGGCACCACCACGACGCGCTTCACCGGCTTGTCGCCGGCGTGGCGCTTGACCGCTTCGTGGCCGAGAGCAAATTGCTCCAGCTCTGTGGTGCTCGCGTCCGCGGGCACGCGGAGCTTGCCGCGCATCTTGCCCGCAATCTGCAGCACGAGCTCCACCTCGTCCTGGGCGAGCGCCTCAGCGAGCGGCTGCGGCCAGGCGGCCTCGAGGATGTCTTCGCCGTAACCGAGCTCGCGCCACAAGTTATGACAGATGTGCGGCGTGATGGGCGAAAGCACGCGCAGCAGGATCGACAGGCCTTCCTCCGCGAGCTCCGCATGGAGCACCGCCGGATCGCGCGGCGCCGCCTTCAGCGCATTGAGCATTTTCATGCAGGCCGAAGCGACGGTGTTGTACTGGAAGCGGCGCATGTCGTAGTCGGCCTGCCTCAGGTTGAGGTGCACTTCACGCCTCGCCGCCGCGAGTGCTTCGGGCAGTTTCACCCGGCCGAGCTGGCGCTCCGCGCTCAGCTTTGGCTTTGCCGACGCGTGGTAATCCGCCGCAAAGCTCCACAGCGAGCGAAGAAACCGGGCTGCGCCGTCCACGCCCGCATCCGACCACAACAGCGTCATTTCCGGCGGGCTGGTGAACATCATGAAAAAGCGCGCCGTGTCCGCGCCGTAGGCCTCGACCAGCTGCTGCGGATCGACACCGTTATTCTTCGATTTGGACATGGTGCCGATGCCGTCGGACTCGACCGGCAGGCCGTCGGCACGCAGCACCGCGCCGGTCCGCCGGCCCGACTCGTCCAGCTGGATGTCGGCGTCGGCGGGGTTGAAATAGCCGATGCGCCCTTCGGCGCCCTTGCGATAGAAGATTTCGTTCAGCACCATGCCCTGCGTGAGCAGTTTGGTGAACGGCTCGTCGAAATTGACCAGCTTCAGGTCCCGCATCATGCGGGTCCAGAAGCGCGAATACAGAAGGTGCAGGATCGCGTGTTCGATGCCGCCGATGTACTGGTCCACCGGCAGCCAGTATTTCACCCGCTCGTCGACCATCGCCTTCGCCTGGTCGGGGCAGGCGTAGCGGATGTAATACCAGGACGAATCCACGAACGTGTCCATGGTGTCGGTTTCGCGCCGCGCCGGGTGAGCGCACCTGGGGCAGGTGCAGGCGAGAAAGTCTTCGCGTTTGTTAAGCGGGTTTCCGGTGCCGTCCGGCACGCAGTCTTCGGGCAGCACCACCGGCAACTGATCATCGGGCACCGGCACCTCGCCACAGACCTCGCAGTGAATGATGGGGATGGGCGTGCCCCAGTAGCGCTGCCGGGAGATGCCCCAGTCGCGCAGCCGCCAGGTGACCCGCTTGTCCCCCAGCCCCTTTGCCTTCAGGTCGGCGGCGATGGCATCGACCGCCTGCGGGTAGCTCAGGCCGTCGTACTTGCCCGAGTTCGTGCACACCCCGTAATCGGCGTACCAGTCCTGCCAGGTTTCGGTGGAGTACGGCCGGCTTTCGACGTCGATGACCGGCTTGATGGGCAGGCCGTATTTCTTGGCGAAGGCGAAATCGCGCTCGTCGTGTGCCGGCACGCCCATGACCGCGCCTTCGCCGTAAGTCATCAGGACATAATTGCCGACCCATACCTGGACCTTTTCGCCGCTCACGGGATGGGTGACGTACAAGCCCGTGGGCATGCCCTTCTTCTCGAGCTGCGCCAGATCGGCTTCCATGACCGAGCCGCGCTTGCATTCGTCCACGAACCGCGCGAGCTCGGGATCGTGCCGGGCGGCGTATGTTGCAAGCGTGTGCTCAGGCGCGACCGCACAGAAAGTCACGCCCATCAATGTGTCGGCGCGGGTGGTGAACACGCGCAAGACCTTGTTTTCGCCGTTCAACGTATAGGGAAAACCGATGTTGACCCCGTGGCTCTTGCCGATCCAGTTGGCCTGCATGGTTTTCACGCGCTCCGGCCAGCCGGGCAGTCCCTCCAGACCGGCGAGCAGCTCCTCGGCGTAGGCGGTGATGCGCATGTAGTACATCGGGATTTCACGCTTTTCCACCAGCGCCCCGGTGCGCCAGCCGCGCCCGTCGATCACCTGCTCGTTGGCGAGCACCGTGCGGTCCACCGGGTCCCAGTTCACCACGCCCGTCTTCTGGTACACGAGGCCCCGCTCCAGCATGCGCAGAAACAGCCATTGGTTCCATTTGTAGTACTCGGGCCTGCAGGTGGCGACCTCGCGCGCCCAGTCGATGGCGAAACCGAGCGCCTGCAGCTGCTTCTTCATGTAGGCGATGTTGTCGTAGGTCCACTTCGCGGGGGGGACCCGGTTCTCCATCGCCGCGTTTTCGGCCGGCAGGCCGAACGCGTCCCAACCCATGGGCTGCAGCACGTTGTAACCCTGCATGCGGTGGAACCGGGTCATGACGTCGCCGATGGTGTAGTTGCGCACGTGGCCCATGTGCAGCTTTCCCGAGGGGTAGGGGAACATGGACAGGCAATAGAACTTGGGCCGACCGCCCGGTCGCGCCTCCTCCAGTGCGCGGAAGGAATCCTTCCCGCGCCAGTAGGCCTGGGCTTCGCTTTCGACTTTTTCCGGGTGATACAGGGATTCCATGGGCCGCAGCCTGGACAAAAGCATGAATTATAACCGTGCGGGTCGCGCCGACCCTGCGTCCAGAGGCCGGGGAAACGACCATGGGCGCGCTTTCCAAGGCGGCAGCCGCGCGCGTCACGCCGGCTTCACGGCATCAATACATCCATTGGCTGGCGAAGGTGTAGATTAACGGTGTAGATTAACGTGGGCCTTATTCGAGGGAGGTGTGCCATGGCAATCGAAGTCAGTCGGGCGGAAGTCTGGGCAGCGACCATCGACGATCGTGTCGGCGCAACGTCGGAAAAGCTCGATGCGCTCGCCAAAGCAGGGGCGAATTTCGAGTTTCTGCTGGCGCGCCGCTCACCGGAGGAGCCGGGCAAAGGCCTGCTGTTCGTGGCGCCGGTCAAAGGCGCGAAGCTGATGCGGGCGGCGCGGGAGGCGGGCTTCGAGAGGAGCGACGAAATCCATTCGCTGCGCATCGAAGGCCCGGACAAAGCCGGCGTCATCGCCAGCGTGACGCGCGCACTGACGGATGCCGGCATCAGCTTCAGGGGCCTGTCGGCTGCAGCCGTCGGCCGGAGATTCGTCGCCCACCTGGCGGTGGACTCCGCCGACGACGCGAAGAAAGCGACCAGCGCGCTGAAGAAGCTGCGCTGAGGCGGCGCCCGGCAGAACCTGCCGCCGCTACAGCGGCGCGCTGAAGGGCATGTGGCGCGAGCCACCCATGAGGGTGATGAAATCCCGCGTCTTCATGTGCACCAGCGTCTCGTGGTCGCCTGCTTCGAAATAGATGTCCGGGCGCTCCATCAGGCTGTCGTCCCAGATGGTTTCCATGCCGTAGACGCAGCCCAGGGGCGGGATGGCGCCCAGGGCGCAGTCGCCGAACACCGTCTTCAGCTCAGCCTCGCTCGCCAGACGGACCGGGCGGCCCATGCAGTCGCGCAACGCGCTGAGGCTTACCCGGTGAGACGCCGGGAGCACCGCCATGACGCGCTGGGCGTCATCTTCCAGCACCACCGCCTTGGCCAGACTGTCCGCGGGCACGTGCGAAGCACGGGCCGATTCGATGCTGGTGTTGCTGTGCGGGTGGTTCACCACGTCGTAGGTAACCGGGTGGGCGCCGAGATACTGGGAAACCTTGCTTGCCATTCCCATGGAAGTCTCCTGTTGGATAGGACTCTTCACTTCCCATTATAGGAATCCCGGCAGGGTTTAAAAGCGGCTTGAACGCTCGACGGAGGTGGCCCGTGCGTGCCCTTCGCCGTTCTCGATGTAATGCAAATGTAATGTTGCCACGGCCGTACCTCAGCGCCCGGGCCAAGTGGTTCGATCTTTCAGACCGTCCCTAGCGGGCGCGGGCGCGTTCCACTTTGACGCCGGCCCTTTCGGCTATTGCATACCAGCGCAACGATTCCTGGTAGTCGCGGCCGACGTCGCCTTTGCCGTTGCTGTAGATGTCGCCCAGCAGCTTGGCGGCCTGGCCGCTGCCGTTGCGCGCGGCATCGCGGTAGAACTTCACCGCCGCACGCACATCCCCGCTGCTTTCCGCGCTCTCGCCCTTCTTGAGCAAAGCGGCAGCGACATCCAGCGTGGCGACTTTTTCGCCCGCGGCGGCTTGCTTGGCGGCTTTCTCCACGGCCTTGGCCGCCGCCGCTACAGCTCCGATCCCTTTTTCCACTGCCAGTTTCTGCGCTGCGGCGGCCTTCTCGGCGGCTGCCTTTTCGGCCGCCGCTTTTTCCGCCGCGAGTTTCTCTGCCGCGGCCTTTTCGGCCGCCGCCTTTTCGGCCGCCGCCTTTTCGGCCGCCGCTCTTTCGGCCGCCGCTCTTTCGGCCGCCGCGCGCTGCTCGGCCGCGGCTTTCTGCGCCGCCCTATCGGCTGCGGCGCGCTGCTCGGCTGCCGCCTTTTCGGCCGCCGCCTTTTCGGCCGCCACCTTTTCCGCCGCGACTTTTTCAGCCGCCCGCTTCTCCTCGATGGCCGCCTTCTCCCCCGCCGCCTTCTTCTTCGCCAACTCGGCCTCTTGCTTCGCCTTGAGGCCTTCGAGTTGTTCCTGCTGCTTCTTCACCAGCTCGGCCTGCTTCTGGGCCTCGGCTTCGCGCTTCTTGACCAGCTCCGCCTGCTTCTGCAACTCGGCCTCACGCTGGCGCGCAACCTCGGCCATCTGACGCTGCTTCTCGACGTCGCCGGCCGCCTTGGCCTCGGCCTCCATCTGCCGAGCCCTGTCCAGCTCCCTCATCATTTCCTGCTCGCGCTCCTTCGCCGCCAGCAACTGGGCATTGGCCTGCTTGGCCTGATCGAGCATCTTCGCCAGTTCTTCCGGGGTAAGCGTCGGGACGGGCTTCAGCGCGATATAGACGATGAAGACTATCGCGACGATCACGGCGATCGCGATCGTAACGATCGGTCCACGCTTTTTCTTCGCCACTTCCTTCTGGATCCGTGTGGCTTCCTCTTCGCGGTGCTTCGCCAGCGCTTCGCGCTCCTGCATCTCGCGTTCGCGCTGGGCGAGCTTCGCTTCGAATTCCGCTTTTGCCTTCGCCTCCGCCTCGGCGCGCTCCTGCTCTTCCTGCTGGCGCTTCGCCTCGGCTTCGGCAGCGCGCTGCTGGAATTCGGCTTCACGCTTGGCAAGCTCCGCTTCGAGCTTGGCTTTCTCCTCGGCCAGCTTCGCTTTGGCCTCGGCTTCGCGGCGCGCCGCCTCCTCGATATCGCGCTTTTCGGCCTCGGCTGCCTGCGCAGCCCGGGTGGTGCTGTCCTCGCTCGCCTGGCCGCGCAACTTCGCCATCTTGCGCTTCGCGAGCGCCGTATAGATGCCGTTCGGGAACTGCTCAACGTACAGCTCGAAGTCGTTCGGATCGTCACCATCCTTTATGGCGCGCCAGAACTCGAGATCCATCTCCTGCGCCGCCGTGGCCTGGGCCGCGCGCCCGCCCGTTGAATCGGCCGCCGCCCCGGCGAGCTTTGCAGCGGGCCGTCCCCCGGCGGGGAGCGGCGGCGCGCCGATGAGCGTCGCGTCGTCGCTCGGAGCGAAGCCAACGACGGTCTTTTCCTCGTCCTCCGGAGCCTTGCCCTCGAGCGCTCTCTTCAGGGCGATGCCCAGCTCTTGCGCGGTCTGGAAACGGTCCTTGACGCTCTTCGCCAGGGCCTTGTTGACCACGGCATCGAACGCGGGCGAAATCGTCTTGTTGATCGAAGACGGGCGCGCCGGCTCGTCCTGCAGGATCTTCTTGGCGATGGTCCAGGTGCCCTCGCCGGTGAACGGTTTCTCCCCGGTGAGGAACTGGTAGAGGATGATGCCCGCGGAGAAGATGTCGGTGCGCCGGTCGATATCGGCGCCTTCGATCTGCTCGGGCGACATGTAGGCAGGCGTGCCGATGATGGCGCCGGCCTGCGTCTTCTCGCTCGTGCCGCGGTCCGCGTCGGTGATGCGCGCCACGCCGAAGTCGGCGAGCTTCACCCGGCCCTGCGAGTCGATCATCACGTTGGCGGGCTTGATGTCGCGATGGATGATCCCGGCCTCGTGCGCGAAATGCAGCGCCTCGCACAGCTCGCCCATGATGTGGACCACTTCCTTCGGCTCGAAGCGCTCCTTGGCGTCGAAGAAGTCCTTGAGCTCCCTGCCCTTGATGAACTCCATCACGATGTACGCGATGTCGTCTTCCTCGCCGAAGTCGTACACCTGCACGATGTTCGGGTGGTTGAGGCGCGCCACCGCTCTCGCCTCGCGGTCGAACCGCATGGAGTATTCCTTGGCGGTGTCCGCGTCGAGCGCGCTCTTCAGGATGGTCTTGATCGCGACCTTGCGTTGCAGCCGCGAGTCGTTGCCGGCGTACACGACGCCCATGGCGCCCTTGCCCAGGACGCTTTCGATGTCGTAGCGCCCCAGGCGCTTCAAATTGTTTGCGGGCGTCGCCATTGCCTGTTTCCTCCCGCCCCGTGCCTGCAAGACACGGAAACGTCGGCTTTTTTTTCGGGTCTTCGCGCAGCGCTAGGACATCGTCCTAGCTCGCGCGGCGCATCGATAATACAAGCAATCCCGGGGGTGAGGCCATAGCAGTTGAGGGCGCCCGCCGCAGCATCGCGGGTTTATACCCGTAAATGCCGCAAATTCCACATTGTCACCTCGGTCCCGCCTTGCCAGGTCATCGAATTTTGCCCCGCCCGGTTCAATGGGTTACCGTTCGGCCTTCGTTCCTGCCGAGCCCCCCAATGAGCGACGGGCGTCGAGAGAAAGTGCGCGAGCTGGCCATCGTCGGCCTCGTGTCCGCCGGGCACTTCTGGAGCCATTTCTTCACCCTCGCCATTCCCACCGCCCTGCCGCTGATCCGCAGCGATCTGGGCGCGAGCAACGTGTCGCTGGGCATGGTCATGGCCGCCTTTGCGCTCATGGCGGCCGCCTGGCAGTTCCCGATGGGGGTGCTGTCGGACCGGTACGGCGCCCGCGTGTTCCTGGTCGGCGGGCTCGCCATCGAGTCGCTTGCCATGTTTTCGCAGTCGCTTGCGCCCGCCGTCCCCGTGATGGTGGCCATCGCGCTGGTCATGGGCATTGCCGACAGCGTCTTCCATCCGGCCGACTACACCGTATTGACGGCCAAGATCCGCCAGCCGTGGCTGGGACGCGCCTACGCCGTGCACACGTTCAGCGGTTTTCTGGGGTTTGCTGCGGCGCCCACGGTGATGAGCTTGTTGATCGCCTACGGCAACTGGCGGCAGGCCCTCGCGGTGGTCGGGGCCGCGGGCTTTGCGACTGCGCTCGTGCTGCTGGCCTCGGGCAAGCTCCTGTCCGGGATCAGCTATCCACCCAAGCGGGCGGCGGGCAGCGCGGCCGGCGGTGTGGCGAGCCTGCTGCTGTCGCCACCGCTGCTGATCATGTTCCTGTTCTACGTGGTCGCCACTTTCAGCTCCAACGGCTTGCAGAACTTCGGCAATTCGGCGCTCATCGCGCTTTACGATCTCGATATCGTAGGTGCGAACGCGGCCCTCGCCGCTTTTCTGTGGGGGACGGCCATCGGCGTGCTCGGGGGCGGGCTGGTGGCTGACAGCATGAAGCGGTTCGATGCCATCGCCACGGTCTGCTATCTGATTGCGGGCGTGCTGCTGTGTCTCATCGGCATCGCGGCGTTGCCCTACGCGGGTATCGTGGCCGCGCTGTTTTTCACCGGTTTCATGCTCGGAGCCGTGATGCCGGCACGCGACATGATGGTGCGAACGGTGACGCCGCCCGGCTCGATCGGCAAGGCCTTCGGCTATGTTTCGTCCGGTTTCGGCGTGGGCGGGGTGATCGGTCCGCTGGTCTATGGAAGCATGATGGATTTCAGCATGCCGCAGTTACTGTTCTTCGTTTCCGCGGGAATGATGCTGGCCACTATCGCGGTAGCGCTGCTTGCCTCTTATGTGGCGCGCCGTACCGGTTTTCGCATGCAGCCCGCCGGGTAGCGGGCAATAAAGAGGGCCGCATCAGCGGCCCTGTCTCCCCTTGTGCTCGCGACCTTATTTGTAGTGGCCTTTGGCCCAGCCTTTGCCCGGATGGCGCTTCACCTTGGCCGGCGGACGGTCATCGACCTCGATTCGGACCCGCGTTGTGTTCACCGTCATGCCGGCCGCCGGCGCCTGAACGCGGGTCGTGGCGGGGCCCGACCGGGCGCCCCCGCTCATGTCCCGTCCGATGGCCGCGCCCGCTGCGCCGCCGACGCCCGCGCCGACGACTGAGCCGGTCTGGCCGCCGACCGACTGTCCTACGGCCGCCCCCACGCCGCCGCCCACCGCGCCTCCGACCATGGCGCCGGTGCGTCCCTGGCCCGTGGTGGTGGCCGCCCCGCCGAGCGCGCCACCGAGCGCCCCGCCGACGATTCCACCGCTCTGTCCGCCCATCGACTGGCCCACCATCGCGCCGGCCGCGCCGCCCGCGCCGCCGCCGATGGCGGTCTTGGCGGTGCTGTCTGCAGCCAGGGCGGCGCCGCCGAGGCCCATGCACACTGTGGCAATGACGCCGGTGAATACTTTGATCATGTCGCTCTCCTCGAGTCTCAGGGTGCGCACTCTAAGGGCCCTGGCGCTGCTTTGCAGTGACCAGCGTCACGAGCCGGGTGCGTATTGCAATATACCGCGGACAAATGTCACGTTTATTAACTGTAAGGTTACGGCACTCAAAGCGGTCCTAACTATGAGATCGGCCGTTTGAGGCCGGGGAAGGGCTCCCATTGAAGCTGCCGGGGCAGGAGGACAAGCACTTCGAGCAGGTCGTGCGCGCTTACAGCGCGGACCTGTACCGTTACGCCTACTGGTTGTGCCGGGAGCGTTTTCTCGCTGAGGAGTTGGTGCAGGAAGCGTTTCTGCGCGCCTGGAAGGGATGGAGGACCCTGCGCGACCCGGCCGCCACGAAGGCCTGGCTGTTTACCATCGTCAGGAACGAATATGCCAGGGCGTTCGCACGCAAGCGCATCGATATCGTGGACGTCGATGTCTACGAGCTCGACATTGCGGACTCGCGTCCTACCGTTGCCGGCGTGGAAGGGATGCTGGCGGCGCTACCCCTCGCCTACCGCGAGCCGCTCGCGCTCCAGGTTCTCGGCGGGTTCTCGTGCGCGGAAATCGCCGCCATGTTGCACACCACGGAAGGGGCGGTGATGACGCGCCTCACCCGCGCGCGGCAGGCGTTGCGTACGCATGAAGCGGGTCGGGAGAAACAAAAGGGCGCCCGATGAACTGTCTGGATTTTCGACGCGAAAAGCTGGCCGATCCGCGCCGGCTCTCGACCGAAGCGCAGCTGCATGTGCGCGACTGTGCGCCATGCGCGGGCTTCGCGCGCGAGATCGATGAATCGGAGGCGCGGCTCGCGGAAGCGTTCTCGGTGCGCGTGCCCGAGGGCCTGGCCGACCGGATGCTGCTTGCCAGGCGCCGCACTGGACGCCCGCGTTGGGCACCGTGGGCGCTCGCCGCCGGTGTGATGCTGGCCGCGGCTGTCGCATGGAACCAGCTCCAGGACTCGCCAGCCGAACACTACGCGCGCCTCGCCATAGAGCATGTATTGACGGAACCCGGATTCCTGACGGAGGTGGAGGCTGGAGCGCCTGCAGCCCTGCGAACTGCCGTCGAAGAATTTGGCGGGAGGATCAACGGACCCATCGGGCGAATCCGCGTGGTCAAGGTCTGCCCTGCGGGTGACGGGCGAGCCCGGCACATCGTGTTCGAGACCCCGGAGGGGCTCGCCACTCTCATCCTGGTTCCTGATAAGCGTGTCACTTCGGCAGCGAAGGCGAACGGCAAGGGGTTGAGCGCATTGGTGCAGCCTGCGCCGCGCGGCCACTACGTAATCGTTACGGACTCGCAGACGGCCACCGCATCGGTGGACCGGTTGATCCGCAACCGCGTCGAATGGCAGATGTAGCAATGCAGGCCGCCACTGGCGCTCTCCAGACTTAAGCCCCCCTCTCCGCTTCCGGCTCCCGCACGATAAACATCAGAATGAGCGTCGCCGCCACCGTCGCCGCCGCGAGCACGTCGAAGGTGGCGGCATAACCTATGCTGCCGATGAGAAACCCTGCCACGATCGGCCCCGCTGCCTCGCCGAAATCGAACACGGTGCCGAACACGCCCATGGCCGCGCCGAGCTGCCTCGCGGAAGCAAGGTCCGCTATCAGCGCATTGGTCACCGGCGTGACCGCGCCGACGCCAATGCCGAGCAGCGGAGCGACCAGGGCGAAGGTCGCGAAACTCTCGCAGCGGAACACGAGCGGGAGCGCAGCGGCGCAGAACAGGAGCCCGACAATGATGACCGGCTTGCGACCGATCCGGTCGGACAGTCTCCCGGCGATGGGCTTGGCGATCATCGCCGCCACGAGCTGGACGCCGAGCACCAGCGCGATCTGCGCATCATTGAGCCCGACCGCCTTGGCATAGATCGGCAGAAAACCGAGAAAAGCCGCATAGCCAAAATACATCACCGCCTCGATTCCGGAGGCGATCAGGATCGGCCGCGTTCCGAGCACCTCGCCGAGGCCCTGGCGGAAATCCGCCGCGCGCTGTCCGGATGTCTTGACCTCTCGTTCCCTCGGCGCATCGAGGTCCGGCAGCAGCAGCACGACGATCAGGGTGAGCACGCCGAGCGCTCCGACCGTGAGATAGGTCACCGGGAAGCTGGCGGTGAAATAGAGCACGAAGCCGCCGATCATCGGCCCCCCGGTCGCCCCGATGTCGTTCGCCGACGCGAACCAGCCGAGCCGCGCGCCGCGCCCGTGCGCCGCGAGCCCCGCCACATAGGCCGCGGCGACCGGCGAGAAGATGGCGGTGGCGAATCCGTGCACGAAGCGCAGCAAAAGCAGCGACCAGGGATCGTGCACGAACGGATAGAGAAACGGGGGCACGGCGAAAAACAGCGCGCCCAGCACCATCATGCGCTTGCGTCCGAGCACGTCGGAGAGCGTGCCCGCCGGCAGCTTGAGGAACACGCCGGTGATGGTGGAGGCCGCGACGATGACGCCGAGGAGCTCGGGCCCGGCGCCGAGATCGGCGGCAAACGCCGGCAGCACCGGACTCCGCGCCATCTGATAACCGAGGCGCGACAGCAGGCTGGCAAAGACGACGGCGAGGAACACGTTCATCCGGAATGCCCGAATCTCAGCTCGCTGGACGACCTTCCTGGCTCACTCCTCGGCCTCGACATGGGGTAGGTGCGCCCAGCGCTTGTCGGGCCGCCTCACCGGAACAGTGCCGGTCCCCGGCAGGCTCGCCAAGTCGGCCGAGTCGAAGTCGACCGCCGGCATGCGGTTGTCGAAGCCCACATTCTTGTGGGTGACGCTCATCGACAGCGCGACCGCCACCTCCGCCTTGATCAGCCCAAGCTTGCGCGCAGCCACGGCGATCCGCGTCTGGCAACGCGTGTCCACGTTGTTGAGGCTCGCGGCCTTGGCCGCCGACCCGACCGCGATCCCGAGATCGATGTCGCGCAGATTGCATTGCGGACCGGCGAATTCGAAGGTATCGCTGTCCGCGCGCTGCTGCCTGGTCGCCTCCATGAACTCGGCGCAGGTGGCATAGCCACACGCCCCGCAATCGTAGATCGGCGGATACCAGTTCTTCAGCCCGATGAAGAGCACGCCGTCGATGCGCTCGGCCATGGCGGCGTCGCGGAACCAGATTTCCTGGCGCCGCTCCTTCCCGCGGGCGCGCATCCAGTCGGCGAGCCGCTTCAGCGTCGCGCGGTCCTCGACCAGCACGGTTTCGATGAAGAGCGGCTTGCCCCTGAGAAAGAGCTGGCCGCCGGACTTCGGCGCGGTGACGGCCGCGGCCGCGCACAGCTCGCCGACGGTCCGCACGATGTCGGTGCACATGTCGTCAATGCTGGTGAGCATGGTGGATGCCTCCTTCTGTGTGGCTGCTGGGTGCCCGAATGACCGGGCGGTGACGCCCGCACGCGCGATCCCGCCGCAGCCTGATGCTGCGCGGTGCGTCGAAACGGAAAACGGGATGAGCCGGCACGACGGTCACCTCTTGCTCGCGCGGGAGAACGGCAGCGCTTGGACGGGTGACCGTCTTTGAAGGCGGGGCGTCTGCCAAAGCCCCACAAAAAATCCTATCACAAGCGCCGGGCGGCATCAAATCGAGGGTCCGATTTTTGAGCGGGTGGCGACGCGGAAAAAAGAAACGGGGGACGCGGCCCCGTTTCCCTTTATGCGGTCCCGCGCTGCATCACATCGCGAGGATCCAGGCTGACGGGGGGACCGAAGCTGTCGGTCTCGCTCGAGCTTTAACGCTCCTGCCGGGAAAATCTCCGCAGCAGCGACAAGCCCACCCAGCATCCGGGCAGGGCGGCCGCGATCCACAGCCAGCCGTGCAGGCTGGTGCTCGCCACCCCGGAGAAGAACGCGCCGATGTTGCAGCCGTAGGCGATGCGCGCGCCGTAGCCCATGGCCAGTCCGCCCAGCAGCGCGGTCAGTGCCTCGCGCACTGACAGCCGGTAGCGCAGGCGGAAGCTCCCGGCGAGGCCCGCCGCGGCGAAGGCGCCGAGCACCAGGCCGAAATCCATCACCGACGTGACGTCGGCGAATACGCTCGCCTCGAGCGCGCCGCGCTGGAAATCGGCGCTCCAGAAAGCATGCTGCGCCGGTTCCCAGCCGACTATCCGGGCGAGCTTCGCGCCCCACAGTGCGAACGCCCAGGTGATCGACCAAGGGTGGCCCGCGGTAATCAGGGTCAGCAGGTTGAGCACGGCCAGAGCGAGCGCGCCGGCCGCGAGCGGCCAGGACAAACGCCACCGGGCAGCTTTCCCCTGCCAGGTCCCGAGAAGCGCGTAGAGCGCCGCGAGTACCAGGAGCTGCGCGCCGACCGCCGCGGGCCAGCCCCAGCGCTCCCCGAGCGCGATCGGCGGGAGCGTGGGCAGGACACTCCAGGCGTCCATGTGCAGGCTCGCCCAGAACGAGCCGGCGCAGAAGGCCGCGAGCGTGATCGCCATGCGCAACTGCCCGCCGCCGGCACTGTACAGCGTGCCCGACCCGCAGCCGCCCGCGAGCTGCATGCCCAAGCCGAAGAGAAACGCGCCGGCGGCCACCGGCACGCCCGCCGGCGCGACCGCCCCGGCGATGTCGCGGCCGAACCAGGAGCCTTGAGCGAGCAGCGGCGCGAACAGCAGCGTCGCCGCGGCCAGCATGAGGAGCTGCGCGCGCACGCCCTGGGCGTCGCGCTGCTCCAGCAGCCGCCGGTAAGCCGAGGCGAAGCCGAACGAAAAAAGATAGAGCGCCGCGCCCAGAAGTACTCCGAGCCCGAGCGGTTGCGCCGCCCAAGGCGCGCGGGTGTCAGCCGCCAGCCGCATCGGCCAGCGTCATTTCACAAGCAGCCGGTAATCCGGCGTGGGGTTGAGCGGGCACGAGTACACGTAGCGGCCCGGCTTCAGCTCGACGGCGTAATCCTGCGTTTTTCCGGCCGTGAGCCCGCCGCCGGAGACGCTCGGCAGCCGTGCCCGGTCGAGGAGCGTCTCGCCGCGCAGCCAGAACCCCAGCTCGTACGGCACGTTGCGGTTGGTCACGCGAAAGACGTACTTGCCGGGCTTGAGCTCCAGCGTGTTCGCCGCGGCCAGCCGCTGCCGGGCGGTGCTCGCATTGATCGCCTCGCAGTCGGCGGCTTTCAGCGACTTGAACCCCAGATCCTTTCCGCCTTCGCTTTCGACGAACTGGCAGGATAGTTGGGTCAGCGTGACCACGCCCGGCGCTTCACTCGCGTGCGCGGGCCACGCGATCGCAGCCGCGAGGAACAGCGGAATACCCCTCATTGCATGAGCCTCCTCAGTTCACCGAGCGTGTCCTCCACGGCGATCGGCATGTGCGCCAGGATGTCGAGCTCACGGCATTCCAGCGGATCATCGGCGGGCAGCTGTTCGCGCCACGCCTCGATCGTCTCATCGCGCACCTGGAACAGCTGCTCGATGTGCGGCGCGAACAGCACCAGCATCGCCGTGATCCAGCGGTTGACCGGCCAGGACGGCCAGGCGTGATCGATGCGGAACCGTGCGAGCAGCGGCGCGAGGTCCGCGGCCGGATACCATTTGTCGCCGGCCACCCAGCGGTTGGGCACGAACAGGCCGATCGGGTAGCCGTAGGCGTCCATCGAGATCGCCACGAGATGCGCCACCGAGTCCTCGCCCTGCGGCGCAGGCTCGCGCAGGAACGTGTGGAAATGCCCGTGCTCCCCGGGCAGCCCGCGGTGCGCGTGGTAGTAGTACTGCGCGTGCGTCTCGCGGTCGTACACGTCCTGCTTCGGGTAGTGGTCGTACTCGCGAAAGACGCGCCTGCCGCGCAGCACCTCGCCCACCACGTTGAGCCCGCCCTTGCGCAGCACGCGGTAGCACTCGAGGATGTCCTCGCCCGCCGAGCGCATGGCGGCCAGCCGTGCGCTCGGCAGGCGCGCCAGCTCAGGCGCCGCGACGGGCGCGGGCCAGGTGCCGGCTACTTCTTTTTCGCGGCGCAAGGATTCTTCGAGGCGCATGGGTTCTTCGCCGCACAGGGGTTCTTCGCGGCGCAGGGGCTCTTCGCAGCCGTCTTCATGAAGCTCTTCTGAACCTCACCGGTGTAGGCGGTGAGCGCCGCGAGCTCCTTGGAAGCCCACGGCAGCGGCTTGGCGGCCATCGGCACGATCATGCAGAACTGCACCATCTGCTCCATCGTCACCTGCTTCAGGCCCGACTGCGCCTGCGGCATGGCCACGAAGTGCGGATAAGGCTTGCGGAAGGTGTCGTTGAACGCCGCGTTGCCCTGGTGGCAGCTCGCGCACGCCATGCCGTTGGTGCTGAGCGACTTGTCCGACCAGAGCCGCTCGCCGTCCTTCACCAGCACCGCGCGGCTTGCCGCCGCGTAAGGCTTGGTGCCTTTGGGACGGATCACCAGTTTGGTGCTGACCGCGGCCGCGCCGCACGGGCTTTTCGCAGCACACGGATTCTTCGCGGCACAGGGATTTTTCTTTGCGGCACACGGGTTCTGGGCGAGCTGCACGCGGCTCTTGGACCGCGCCGTACACGGACTGCAGGGCGCCGCCGCAGCGAGCGGTGCGCCGAGCATGAGCCCCGAGGACATCATGGACGCGACCAGGGGACGAAGTTTGATACTCATGGAGCCTCCTCCTTTCGGTTGGGTCAACTGGATTTCAGCAGCGTCTCGGTGCGCACGATGCTGCGCGCTGATCCGCCTATGATGGCCACGCTGCCGGCAGCGGCCGGGACCATCGCCGCTTCCAGGCCGTGCGCGGCGGCGGCCGCGCGCGAGGCGAGCGGCCGTGCGGGAAGCAACAGCAGCGTGACTTTGCCGAGCGGCGACTTCACCAGGACGTGGTGCGCCGTCGCGCCGGCGAACGGGCAGGTACCGACGTATCGAATCTCGCCGAGCTGGTGGGGTAGCGACACGCCCATGTCGCGCGCTACGCGGGCCAGCACCGCCGCGTCGGCAGGCTTGGCATCTGCGATCGCCTGGGCCTCCTCGAACACGACGAAATCGATCCCTGCGAGCGCGAGCGCGTCGGGGCGCGGCGTGCCGATGACGAAGGCGAGCGCCAGCGCGATCAGCAGGCTGGCCGCGAGCGCCAGCCAGCGCAGCGGCCGCGGCGCTGTGTCGGTCCGCTCGAGCAGCCGGCCAGGAAGGTCCTCGGGAACGGGGATGCGCAGCGCGGCCGCGAGCCGTGCCTCGGCCTCCAGGCCGCGCCCGAGAAACTGCATGCACGCCGGGCACTGCTCGGCGTGCCGGAGCGTTCCGGCATCGAGCCGGTGCGGATCGGTCAGGGCAGCCCTGCGGAGCTCCAGACAGTTCATGGTTTCATCGCTCGTTTTTCGGGTTCGTCCGACTCGAACACGCGCGGCATGCCTGCCGCTGCGTCAAGCCGGTAAACACATCCATAAGACCGGCCGGACGGCGAAATCCTTACAAGGCGGCTTCGTGACGATTCGGACGGATACGGAGCCGCACGATCCAGGGGGTGCGGTATCGCGCAGTAAGAAGTTCGCCACCGGTGCGACCAATACAGTAGACGGGAGACGAACCATGCTCGTACAGCAAAATCGCGTGCCGGACAACCTGACGATCACGCTTTTCGACGAGGAGGGCGATCGCTTCCTGGAGGTGATCGACGCGATCGTCGATCCCGCGGAGAACGAACCGACGGCCGACAGTTGGGCGCTTCTCAAGCAGTTATGGCTGAAGCTGCACTCCGCAAGGAGCCACTGAGGAGCGCGAGAGCGCAGCCTGTCCGCCACGCGTGAAGGCGAGCGCCCGTCCGGCCTGCGAAAGCCGGACGGGCGAGAGCCGCGATGCGGATCAATCGGTCACGGTACGCGACAGCGGATTGCGGCTCTGGTCGACGTAGATCGGCACATCGATCCCGAGCGGCGCCTGCGCGATGCTCTTTCCTCAAAAGGGTTGACCATGCGCCGCGATGCGGTGCTCCGTCAGAATCGTTCTGACATATGCGTTAGTCGGCCTG
>Ga0156022_1297_pt1 | contig 18061 bp, 11 predicted proteins | sample RifCSPlowO2_02_FD_107676 | JGI IMG/M metagenome (GOLD analysis project Ga0156022, IMG submission 107676) | Betaproteobacteria bacterium RIFCSPLOWO2_02_FULL_65_24 | reverse complement strand
GGAGGTGAAAGCCGGCAGCGATGTTTCGGTCGGGAAACCGGAAAGGCCGCGATTCGGTTGCGCCACGGCGAGCCCGCGTTTGCCCTGCCGCTGATGTTGGAGGGCCGGCTGATCGGTCTTCTCGCCTGCGACGCGGGCGCGCTGGGAGTGCGTATCGAAACCGGCACGATCGCAAACCTCGGCGCTCATCTTGGCCTTGCGATCGAGAACTCTCGTCATTACATGGGCGCGATCACGGACATGCTGACACGCATGCGCAGCAAGCGTTATGGCATGGCCCGCCTCGAGGAAGCGATTTTCGGTGCGAAGCGCCACCGGCGCGACCTGGCGCTCGTCATGTTGGATATCGACGATTTCAAGCGTGTGAACGATACCTACGGCCACGTTACCGGCGACCAGACGCTGCATGAAGTCGCGGCGCGGCTGCTGCGCTCGATCCGCAAATCGGACGTGCCGGTGCGGTACGGAGGCGAGGAGTTCATGATCATTCTCACGCAGACCCAGGCCGCGGATCTCGGGCCTGCGGCCGAACGCATGCGTCTTGCCGTTGCGGCGGCACCGATAGCGCTGCAGTCGGGCAGCGTCTCTTTTGTCGTGACGGTGAGCGCCGGCGCGGCCGTGTTCCGCCGTGACCTGGACGATGCCGAGTCGCTCGTCAAGCGCGCCGACCGGGCGCTGTATCGGGCAAAAGAGGCCGGTCGCAATCGAGTGGAAGTCGACGACGGCACGAAGCTGGACGCCCCGGAAAGCCGGGCAGCCGGCTAGACCAGCCCAGGGAGGCTCCGAAGAATAGACTGATTCGGCCGCGCCGCGCTTCGATCCAGGCGCAGTCCCTGGTGCAGCATCGCCTCGCAGTACTGCGCTTCCACCGGCATGGAGAAATAGTATCCCTGCATCTCGTCGCACCCGTGGGCCGCCAGAAAATCGAGTTGCGCGGCGGTTTCCACGCCTTCGGCCACGACCTCGAGCTGCAGGCTGTGGGCAAGGTTGATGATGGCCAGAGTGATCGTGGCGTCTTCCGGATCGGTGGCGATGTCGCGGATGAAGGCGCGATCGATCTTCAGTGCATCCAGCGGAAAGCGCTTGAGATAGGCGAGGCTCGAATAGCCCGTGCCGAAGTCGTCCACCGAGATCTTGACGCCCGACTCGTGCAGGCCCCGCAGGGTGCTCGCCACGCCTTCGGGGTCATGCATCAGCAGCGATTCGGTGATCTCGAACTGCATCAGCGCGGGATCGGTCCCGGTCTCGCGCAATATGCGGCGCACCGAGGATTCCAGGTCTTTCTGCTGGAATTGCCGCGCCGAGAGGTTGACGGCAATCGGTGGAACCGAGAGGCCCGCCTGCTGCCAGGCGGTGAGCTGCCTGCATGCCTGCGTGATGACCCATTCTCCGACCGGCACGATAAGACCGGTCTCCTCCAGGATGGGAATGAATTCCATCGGCCCCACCAGGCCTTTTTCCGGATGCCTCCAGCGCAACAGCGCTTCAAAACCGCAGATCGTGCCGCCACGCAGCTCGATCCGCGGTTGATAGTGCAGCACGAACTCCTCCCGTTCCAGGGCCCGCCTGAGCTGCGATTCCATGTGCATCCTCAGGAGCGCCCGCTCGTTCATCTCGCGCGTGAAATACTGATAATTGCCGCGGCCCTGTTCCTTGGCGCGGTACATGGCCGCGTCCGCGTTCATGATCAAAGTGCCGGCGACCTCGCCGTCGACGGGATAGACGGTAATGCCGATGCTTGCCGAAACGTAGATCTCGTGCCCGTCAAGGCTGAAGGGCTGCGCCAGCACGTCGATGATCTTCTGCGCGACCACGCTCGCGTCGCCGGGCTCGGCGAGCTCGGGCAGGATGGCGCTGAATTCGTCGCCGCCCAGGCGGCCCACCGTATCGCTGGCGCGCACGCACTGCTGCAGGCGCGCCGCGGCCTGCTTCAACAACGCGTCGCCTGCCGCGTGGCCCAGCGTGTCATTGACGAGCTTGAAGCGGTCCAGATCGATGAACAGCACCGCCATGAGCGTCTCTTTGCGCCTGGCCTGCGCAAGCGCCTGAGCCAGCCGGTCATGGAACAGGTGCCGGTTGGGCAGGCCGGTGAGCGAATCGAACTGGGCGAGGTAGGCCAGCCGGTCCTCGGCGTTCTTGCGCTCGACGGCCGCAGCGAGGATGTTGGCCACGCTGTCCAGGAAACTCACGTCCTCCTCGGTGTAGCGGTGCAGCTTTCTCGAATAGGCACCCAGCAAGCCGATCGGGCCGGCCGGCCCGTGGATCGGCACTTGCACGCCGCTGCGCACGCCTTGCTCGCGCAGAGCCGTGCGCGCGTAGCGTGGGTCGGGCATTTCGAGGTCCTCGATGATCAACGGTTTGATGCGCGACAGCGAGTAGGACGCCACGGACCCTTCCCTCGCCGGAACCACGTGGCGGTTGATCCAGTCGGGCGGACGTCCTACGGCCGCCTTGAGCGTGAGGGCGCGGCCGTCCGGATGCAGCTCGAACATGTCGCACAACTCTGCGTCGAGCGCGGTCGCAACCATCCTGACGGCATGGTCGAGCACGTCATCCAGATCGACGTTGGCGAGCGCCTGCCGGCCGAACTCCGCGATCAGGCGCTGCTGCTGCGCCTGGTTCCTCAAGCGCTCGTGGCTCAGCTGCAGCGCCTGCTCCGAAGCGATGCGCTCAGTGATGTCGCGCGCGATAGCGACCAGCAGCCATTGATCGCCCGACCGAAGCACGCGGCGCGTCGCTTCGAACGGCATCAACGATCCGTCCTTGCGGCGGAAAACTCCGCGCCTCGTACTTATGGTTGCCCCGTCGTTGATGTGGCTGAGGGTGCGCTCCAGTTGCTCGCGTGTTTCCAAGATGATGTCCGGTGCGCTGAGCGCCAGCAGTTCTTCCCGGGAATAACCGAGCACGCGACAAGCGGTGCTGTTCGCGTCGATATAGCGCAGGGTGGCGCGGTCCAGGATGAGTATCATGTCGCCGGACATGTCCATCGAGGCGCGAAAGCGCCTCAGCTCATCCGCGATGCGCCGCTGCTCGGTGATATTTTTGCCCGTGCCGCGATAGCCGACGAACGCGCCCGTCGCGTCGAACAACGGCCGCCCGTTGATGCTCAAATACTGGCGCTCGCCGTCCGGCGCTTCACGGGCATATTCGAAGTCGCGGAACGGCTGGCGTGCGGCCAACACCGCCTTGTGCGCCGCCCAGGCTGCATCGTCCAGGACGTTCCCCGCTATTTCCCATCGCGTTTTGCCCAAGACCGGCGCGAGGCTCTGGATCACCCCGCCGCTCACCGCGGTGAACCGAAACTCGCTGTCCTGCTCCCAGTACCAGTCCGATGAGAGCTCGGTGAGACTGCGGAATCGTTCTTCGCTGCGACGCAGTGCCTCTTCAGCGAGCTTGCGCTGCCGGAACTGCCCGATCTGGCTGCCGATCGCCGCCACCGCGCGCAACACCCGTTCGTCGGCCTCGCGAGGCATCCGGCTGAAAAGCACCAGCACGCCGATGCAATGAACCCCGGAGGTGACCGGGAAGGCGAAGACGCTGCGAATCCAGGTGTCCACGCCGAGATGTTTCGAAAGCGACCGGGGATCGTTCTGGGCGTCCTCCGACCATATCGGCTGCCCCGACTGCCAGGCGCAGCCCACCAGGCCCATTCCCGGCTTGAATTCCGGCGCGCCTTGCTCGGAGATGAAACGCTCGATGGCCGGGTCGCTGATGCCCCACGAGACAGCAAGACGCAGGACACCGGCTGCGTCGTCCACCTCGTAGTATCTGCCGCATTCCCACTGATCGCGGCTGCAAATGCCGCGGATCACCGCAGCGGTCCCTCCTTCGGCGTCCTCGGCCCTTGCCAGGGCCCTTGCCACCGCATGCTCGATGCGCTGGAGCTGCTCGGCGCGCTTGCGCTCGGTGATGTCCACTACCGCGGACACGTCGTGGAGCGGCTCGCCTGCGGCGTCGCGCATCAGCGTAATGGTGACTTCCACCCAGACGGGCACGCCGTCCTTGCGGCGATACAGGTGTTCGGTGGTGAACCGGTCGATCGCGCCCTCATAAAGCTGCTTGCGAAGCGCCAGCAGCCTGCGCACGTATTCGGAGTCGTCGTTCAGCCGCAATTCCCGGATATTGCGTCCTGTCAGCTCGCCGGGACCGTACCCCAGCATCTGCTCGAAACGCCGGTTGGCCAGAACGATGGTTCCTTCAGGCTCGATGTGATTTATTCCCACGGGCACGAGATCGAAAGTGGCGTGATAACGCCGTTCGCTTTCGGCCACCTTCTGTTCCGCGTGCCGCTGCGCTTCGCGGTGGCGCAAGTTGGATCGACCGTACGCGACGTCGGCGGCGAGCTGCTCGAGCAGCGCCACTTCGTCGGCGTCGAAGGCGTCTTTTTCGCCCGCCACGACGCCCAGGACCGCGACCACCTGCTCGCTCTCTTTCAGCGGTATGAGCAGTGCCGAGCCCGGGTTGCGCTCGTCCTCCACTGAAGCGCGCCAGGCGTCGATGCCCCGGCGAATGTCGATATTGCGCTGCTGCTGCGCAATGCCGGTGCGTACCGCCTTGCCGGCCGGGCCGCGGCCGCGCGGCGTGTCTGCGCTCCACGATATTTCGGCCAGGTCGAAGTAATCCGGCGGGTAGCCCGACTGCGCCAGCGGTGTGATGCTCTTGCGAGCGTCGTGCTCGACCCTTCCCACCCAGGTGGCTTGATAGCCGCCGGGCCCGGTCAATATCCGGCACAACTGCTCGTAGAGATGCTGCTCGTCGCTCGCGCGGGCGAGCGCCCGGTGGCATTCCGCCACGACGCGCCGCGCCCGGTCCATCTTGAGCAGCTGCGCTTGCGCTTCGCGCTGCGCACGTTGCAGCTGCAGGTTGCGGTAGCCGTAGGCGATATCGTCGGCAAGCTCGACCAGCAGCTGCAGTTCATCGCGGTCGAAAGCTTGCGGTTTGCCCGCAAACATACCGAAGACGCCGATGACCTCATCGGCCACGATCAAAGGGAGCGTCGCATTCGCGGCGAAGCCACGCGGCGCCGCGAGCTGGCGCGAGCGGGTGAAGCGCCGATCGGTCGATACGTCGCGGACGGTTTGCGGTTTGCGCGTGCGCACCGCGAGCCCCGCGGGACCATGGCCGAATTCATTGTCCGCCCACGAAGGATGTATAAGGGCGAAAAAATCCTCGTGGCAGCCCGCGCTGGCGACCGGCTCGATGCTTTGGGCTTGGTCGTGGCGCACCAGCCCGACCCAGGCGGTGGAATACCCGCCTTGTTCCACGGCGATGCGGCACACCTCCTGCAGCAGCTCTGCCTCGTCCGCAGCCCGCATGAGGGCTCTGTGGCACGCCGCAGTGACTGAACGGGCACGGGTGAGCGTTCGAAGACGGTCGGCCGGCTGGGCAGGCTTTCTTGTCGATTTTCGGGCCATGCGGGTCCGCTTTATTGGCCGGCATGGCAGTCGCTTCGAGCAGGCCACAACCACTGCCAGTTCAGGCACGCGCCAGCTTACGCCGGCCGGTGGCTTGTACGCAACCTGTAAGGCAATCCCTTTCGCCCGACCGGCCGAAACCAATACCGTTCAGCGCGTGTAAGATTCAGCCATGGCCGTCACGCTGGAAAAGACTGTAGCGATCACCGGGGTGGACCACATCGGCATCCGCGTGAGCGATACCGAACGCGCGCTCGCCTTCTACAGGGCACTCGGTTTCGAGCTGGTTCTCAAGGTGGACCACGACGCCGTGGCCATACTGCGCAATGCGCAAGGCGTCGAAATCAACCTCATCCTCAACGCCAATGATTTGAACGGCGGCAAGAACATCCTCATGGATGTGCCGGTGAAATACCCGGGCTACACCCATGTCGCTTTGCGGGTGGCTTCGGTGGCGCAGGCCATCAGCGCCCTCGCGCATCATGGCATCCCCATTACCCAGGGGCCGGTCACGTTCGGCGCCGATGGGCACGCCTCGGTATTCATCCGCGATCCCGATCGAAACGTCGTGGAGTTGCGCGGACGGGCCGAGGACGCCGCGGCGCTGGGCGCGACACCTTACAAGCCTTAGGCTTCGACGCGCGGCCGCGCAAGGGGGGGCCTTGATCGAGCGCACTCCAACCTTCTACGCCTGGCTGTCGGTGGCAACCTCGATCGTCACCATTGCGCTCAAGTTCTCCGCCTACGGGCTCACGGGCTCGGTGGGGTTGCTCTCCGACGCGGTGGAATCGGTGGTCAATATCGTGGCCGCGCTGCTGGCGCTCGGCGTGCTGACCTACGCCGCCGCCGCACCGGACCGCGAGCACAATTTCGGCCACGAGAAGGCGCAGTATTTCTCGAGCGGCATCGAGGGCGCGCTCATTTTCGTCGCGGCTGGCGCCATCGCCTGGAGCGCGGTCCCGCGCCTCATCGAGCCGCAGCCCCTCGAGCGGCTCGGCATCGGCCTCGCGCTGGCGGCCCTGGCGGCGCTCGCCAACGCCGGGTGCGCCCGGCTCATGCTGCGCGCCGCGCGCGTGCACCGTTCCATCACACTGGAAGCCGACGCGCGGCACCTGCTCACCGACGTCTGGACGACGGCCGGCGTTTTCGTGGGCCTGGCGCTGGTGCAGGCGACCGGGTGGCTGCGGCTCGATCCGCTCGTGGCGCTCGCGGTGGCCCTGCATGTTCTGTGGACCGGGTGGCATCTCATGGGCCGCTCGTTCGGCGGGCTCATGGATCGCGCCATTCCGGACGCCGATCGCGCGGTCATCGTCGAAGTGCTGGAGAGGTTGCGCCGGCAGGGCGGTGACTACCATGTGCTGCGCACCCGCGTGGCGGGGGCGAGGAGCTTCGTCGACGTACACGTGCTGGTCCCCGGCGACATGAGCGTGCAGGCCGGGCATGACCTCGTGGAGCGCCTGGAGAGAGAAATCCAGTCGCGGCTGCCGCACGTGGAGATGCTCAGCCATCTGGAGCCGCTGGAAGACCCCAGGAGCTGGGACGATCCGAAGAAGCCGTTCGCCGGCGGGTGAAAAGTGAGTGCGCGTGCCGCCCCCGGCGGCGGCACACGCACCCGATGCGGTTCCTATTGCACCTTGATCTGCTTGGCGGCTCCGCCTGAGGCCTTCGGCAGCTTCAGCTCGAGCACGCCGTCGTGGTACTTCGCCTCCGCCTTGGACTGGTCGATGTTATGGTCGAGGGTGAAGCTGCGGTAGAGCTTCCCGTAGTAGCGCTCGCGGCACAGCAACGTCTCGCCTTTCTTCTCCTCTTTCTGCTGCTCGAGCTCGGCGCTGACCGCGACCTGGTTGCCGTCGATGCTCACCTGGATGTCATCTTTCTTCACGCCTGGGATTTCGGCTATGACGGTATAGGCCTTGTCGTCCTCGGACACATCCATCCTGATCTGCGGCTCGACTTCCATGCCGCGCGACCATGGGCGCATGCGCAGTTCCGGGAAAAACTCCTCCATGGCTTTGAAAGGCTCGAATCGGGAAACGGGACGGAACGGGTCGAACAGTGTGAGTCTGGCCATATTGGTCTCCTGGAGGGCGATTGAGAATGGGTCTCGGCATGAGCGCGGCGAAACTAAACTTTCCGCGTGATCGCTTTGACTGTTGTCACGGTTCAGCGGTTCCGGCGGCCTTTCTTGCGCCGTAATCATCGCCGCGCGCAAGGCTGACCTGCGTCAAATCGGCAGCCGAACGCGAAGCTAAAAAATCCGCGGCCGAGAGAACAAGAACATGAGCCCTCGCCATCATATCCAGACACTGCATTTTTCGCGCCCGGCGCGGGTCGGGGACACGCTGTCGGTGAAGGTCCCTGCCAGAACAAATTCGAGCACAACGGCCAGACGGTGAAATAGCCCGCCCGGCTACCGATCAGGCAGATCCACTTCCCCGCCGGGCGGCGTAGTACAGCACGGGGATCACCACGAGCGTGAGCAGCGTCGAGACCAGAATCCCGAAGATGAGCGAGATGGCGAGCCCGTTGAAGATCGGGTCGTCGAGGATGAAGGTCGCGCCGATCATGGCGGCAAGCGCGGTGAGGGCGATCGGCTTGGCTCGCGCGGCGGCCGACTGAATGACCGCTTCGGCAAGCGGCATGCCTTCGGCGACCTTGAGGTTGACGAAGTCCACCAGCAGGATGGAGTTGCGCACGATGATGCCCGCCAGCGCGATCATGCCTATCATGGACGTGGCGGTGAAATTCGCGCCGAGCAGCGCGTGCCCGGGCATGACGCCGATCACGGTGAGCGGGATGGGCGCCATGATGACCAGCGGCACCACGTACGAACGGAACTGCGCGACCACCAGCAGGTAGATGAGGATCAGGCCTACGGCGTAGGCGAGGCCCATGTCGCGGAAAGTCTCGTAGGTCACCTGCCATTCGCCGTCCCACTTCACCGAGTAACCGCGATACGGATCGGAAGGGGGGGCGATGAAGTGCTCGGCGAGCCTGCCGCCGTCGGGGAGCTCCTGGCCGACCACCTTGCCGCGCGCTGCGAACATGCCATAGAGGGGGCTGTCCACCCGGCCCGCCTGGTCGCCCACGACGTAGACCACCGGCAGCAGATCCTTGTGGTAGATCGGCCGGTCGCGCTCCGAGGCGATCGGTGTCACCACTTCGGACAGCGGCACCAGCGCGCCCGTCTGGGCGCGGATACCGAGCTTGAGCAGCTCGGCGAGCTCCGCCTGGCGCTCCGCGGGAAGCCCGATGCGCACCGGCACTTCGTACTTCGACTGACCGTCGTGCAGCACGGTCGCCTCGGCGCCCGTCAATCCCATGCGTAACGTGTCCACGACGTCGCGCCGCGTGACGCCCAGCAGCGAGGCCTTGTTCTGGTCCACCTTCAGTTGCACGCGCGGCGCCGCATCCTCGACCGAATCGTCCACGCCGACGATGTCGGCGGTGGAGGCGAAGGCCTCGCGCACCGCCTTGGCCGTGCGGATGCGTCCCGCCTCGTCCGGTCCGTACACTTCGGCCACGATGGGCGAGAGCACCGGCGGCCCGGGAGGCACTTCCACCACCTTCACGTCCGCACCCCACTTCGCTGCAATTTTTTCAAGCGGCGGCCGCACCGCCTGGGCGATGTCGTGGCTCTTGCGTTCGCGCGCCCCTTTGCCCACGAGGTTCACCTGCAGGTCGCCCATCTCCGGGCTCGAGCGCAGGTAATACTGGCGCACCAGCCCGTTGAAGTTGATCGGGGCGGAGAGCCCGGCGTAGGCCTGGTAGTCGGTGACCTCGGGCACCGTGGCCAGATATTCGCCCATCTCGTGGAGCGCGCCGGCGGTGAGCTCGAGCGGCGTGCCGGCCGGCATGTCCACCACCACCTGGAATTCCGACTTGTTGTCGAAGGGCAGCATCTTCAACACCACCAGCTTCAGGGCGGCGAGCGACACGGACGCGGCAATCAGGAAAAAGATCCCGTACCACAGGCGCCGGCGATGGCGCGCCGACGCGATGAAGGGGCCGAGCAGCTTCGCGAAGAACCTTTCCAGCGTGGCGCTGCGCTTTTCCTCGTGCCGCTGCGCCCCGAGAAGCTTGCGGGCGAGCCACGGCGTCACGGTGAAGGCGATGGCGAGCGAGATCAGCATGCCGAGGCTCGCATTGATGGGAATCGGGCTCATGTAGGGGCCCATCAGCCCGGTGACGAACGCCATGGGCAGGAGCGCCGCGATCACGGTGAAGGTGGCGAGGATCGTCGGGCCGCCCACCTCGTCCACCGCCAGCGGGATGATCTCGGCAAGGGGCCTGCGCTCCAGGCCCATGCGGCGGTGGACGTTCTCCACCACGACGATGGCGTCGTCGACCAGGATGCCGATGGAGAAGATGAGGGCGAACAGCGATACCCTGTTCAGCGTGAAGCCCCATGCCCAGGACGCGAAGAGCGTGGTCGCGAGCGTCAGCAGCACGGCGACCCCCACGATGAGCGCCTCGCGCCGCCCGAGCGTCGCGAAGACCAGCACTACCACCGAAAGCGTGGCGAAAATGAGCTTCTGGATGAGCTGTCTAGCCTTCTCGTTTGCCGTGGCGCCGTAGTTGCGCGTCACCGTGACCTTCACGTCGTCCGGGATCACCGTGCCGCGCAGCTCCGCGGCGCGCTCCAGCACGCGTTCGGCCACCTTCACCGCGTTTTCACCCGGCTTCTTGGTGATCTGGAGCGTCACGGCCGGGTGCTCGCCCTTGGCGCTGCCGGTCCACAGATAGCGCGCGGGCTGCATCGGGCCGTCGATCACTTCGGCCACGTCCGCGACGTACACCGGCCGGCCTTCGAACGTTCCCACGACCAGGCTCGCGACGTCGGCGCGCGTCTCGAGGAAATTTCCGGTCTCCACCGCGATTTCGCGGTTGTCGCGCACCAGGCTCCCGGCCGGAAGCGAGACGTTCGCCAGCTGCAGCGCGTTTCTCACGTCGAGCGGCGCCACGCCATGCGCATTCATGCGGTCGGCGTCCAGCAGCACGCGAACGGCACGCCCCGGTCCGCCAAGCGTCTGCACTTCGCGCGTGCCGGGAACCCGCTTGAGCTCGACTTCGGCGGCGTGCGCCACGCGCTCCAATTCGAACGCGCCGCGCTCCGGATCGTCGCTCCAGAGCGTCAGCGTCACCACCGGCACGTCGTCGATGCCTTTCGGCTTGATGATGGGCTCGCCGATGCCCAGATTCGGGGATACCCAGTCGCGGTTGGCATTGATGGTGTCGTGAAGCCGCACCAGCGCGTCGATGCGCGGCACTCCGACCTCGAACTGCACGGTGAGCACCGCCATGCCAGGGCGCGATACGGAGAACACGTGCTCCGCGCCGCTCATTTGCCCGAGCACCTGCTCGGCGGGCGTCGCGATCAGCGTCTCCACATCCCTGGCGGACGCGCCCGGAAACGGGATGAAAACGTTCGCCATGGTGACGTTGATCTGAGGCTCTTCCTCACGCGGGGTGACCGCGACCGCGAACAGCCCGAGCAGGAACGCCACCAGCGCGATGAGCGGCGTGAGCTGCGAATCCTGGAAAAAACGCGCGATGCGACCCGAGACGCCCATAGGCTCACCCCGCGGTGGCGATGCCTGCCTTCACGGGCTCGAGCGCCACGCGCTCGCCAGGTTTCAGCCCGGCCAGGACCTCCACCGAATGTTCATCGCCCGCCACGCCGAGCCGGATCTGGCGCAACTGCGGCCGGCCGTCTGCATCGAGCACATACACGGCCGTGACTTCGCTTCGACGGATGATGGCGGCGCGCGGCACCAGGAGCTTCGGCGCGCGACCGATCACGAAGTGCGCTCGCGCGTAGACGCCTGGATAAATGCCGCGCACCTGCTCGGGCAACTCGAGCCGCACCCGCGTCGTATGCGTGCGCGGATCGGCCGAGGGCACCACGGTGAGCCGTTTGACATCCAGCCAGCGGCCGAGCGACGGCACCTCGATGCGCGCCTTGCCCGCGGCCTGCACCGCGGCGACCTGCGCCTGCGGCACGGTGGCCACGACACGCAGGGTGGAGGGATCGAATCCCGTCATCAGCGGCCGGCCGGGGGTCGCCATCTCGCCCAGCTCGACATGGCGCGCCGAGACCACGCCGCTGTAAGGCGCGACGATGGTGGCGAAGCTGCGCTCGGTGGCGGCCTGGCCGGCGCCGGCCAGCAAGGCCGAGACGCGGGCCTGCGCTGCCTTGTACGCCGCCTCGGACTGGTCCAGCGCCGCCGCGCTGATGAACCTCTGCGCAAGCAGCTGTTTCGAGCGCTCGTACTGGGCTCGCGCATTGGCGAGCGCCGCCTGCGCTTCGCTCACCTGCGCCTCGCTCGCCGCGACCGCCTGGCCGGCGGCACGCTCGTCGATGCGCACGATGACTTCGCCCTGCTTCACGAAGTCGCCGACGTCGAAACGGATGTCCACGATGCGCCCGGCGATCTGCGCCGCCACGGTGGACTGGCGCACCGCCTCGATCACCGCTTCAGCCGAGTAGGTCAGCTCGATTTCCCGCACTTCCGCCGTTGCGCTTGGAAGCGCCGCGGGGGCCGCGCGCGGTGCAGGCTCGGGCTCGGCCCCGCACGCCGCGAGGAGCGCGAGCGCGAGCAGGGCAGACCGTTTCACGGGCAGGTGCCGGCCGTGCGCACGCCGAGCTTCTTCAGGATCGTCTCCAGCGGGCACAGGCAGGTGAAGGCGCTCTGGAACAGGTTCAGGCCGACGAAGGCGGTGAACCACAGGAAATGCGGGCTCACGAAAACCGGGCTCGGCTCCAGGCCGAGGGCGAGCGACGCGAGCACGAACGCTCCTGCGAACATCCGGATCAGTCTTTCAGTGGTCATGGCTTCGGACCTCCGCGTTGTACAGGTAAAGACCATTATACTATAGGGAGTATGGTATTGCAATACGTAGGGAAAGCCTTGCAACAGGCATACAGGTAGGGGTATAGTAAGCGCATGGCTTCCATACGCGACGACCAGCATAGGCGGGACCTGGTGATGCGCCTCAAGCGCGTCGAGGGGCAGCTGCGCGGCATCCAGGCGATGATCGAGAAAGGTGCCGAGTGCGAGCAGGTCACGCAGCAGCTTTCCGCGGCGCGCCGTGCGCTGGACAAGGCGTTCTTCCAGGTGGTCGCCTGCGCCGTGCAGGGAGGATCGGGTCGCAGCGTTTCGGCCGACGAGCGCCTGCGCGAGGCCGCCCAGCTGCTCGCCCGGTTCGGTTAAGTTTCCTTAGTCCGGTCGGGTCAGGCGGTCCGGCGCTTGCCCGTTTGCCGTCTTCACCGCAGCAGCGTAGATTGCCTTTCATGAGCCAGACCGCGCACGTCGACACGTTTGCGCGCGACAACCTGCCGCCGCGCGACCAGTGGCCGGAACTGCTTTTCGAGCTGCCGGTACTCCAGTACCCGAAGCGCATGAACTGCGCCACCGAGCTGCTCGACCGGCCGGTCGGGCAGGGGCGCGGCCAGCGCATTGTGCTGCGCTCGCCCGAGACGCAGTGGACCTATGCGCAGCTGCTTTCCGAGTCGAACCGCCTTGCCAACGTGCTGGCGCGTGAAATGGGCCTGAAGCCCGGCAACCGGGTGCTGCTGCGCGGGCCGAACAACCCCATGATGGCGGCGTGCTGGTTCGCAGTGATGAAGGCCGGCGGCATCTGCGTCGCCACCATGCCGCTTTTGCGCGCGAAAGAGCTCACCGACATCATCGCCAAGGCAGAGATTTCGCACGCCTTGTGCGACAAACGCCTCGATGCGGAGCTGGAGGCGGCGGCTTGCGGCTGTCCGAGCCTGCGCAGCATAAAGTACTGGTACGACCCGGCGCCGGATTCCCTCGATGCTCTGGCGCTCAGGCAGCCGGCGGAATTCACCAATGTGTCCACCTTCGCCGAAGATGTCGCGCTGATCGCCTTCACCTCCGGAACCACGGGCAAGCCGAAAGGCACGATGCATTTCCACCGCGACGTGATCGCCATGTGCGATTGCTTCCCACGCTCGTGCCTGGCAGCGGGCGAGGACGACATCTTCTGCGGCACGCCGCCGATCGCCTTCACGTTCGGGCTGGGGGGGATGCTCTGCTTTCCCATGCGCGTGGGCGCCTCGAGCGTGCTGGTGGAGCGCCTGACACCCGAAACGCTGCTGGAGACCATCCGGAAATTCCGGGCGAGCGTCTGCTTCACTTCGCCCGTGATGTATCGCGGCATGGCCGGCATCGCGCCGAAGTTCGACTTGAGCTCGCTCGCCAAATGCGTCTCCGCCGGCGAGGCGCTTCCGGACGCGACGCGGCAACTGTTCAAGCAGGCGACCGGCATCGAGATCATCGACGGCATCGGCTCCACGGAGATGATGCACATCTTCATCTCGCACACGCCCGAGCGCGTGCGTCGCGGCGCGACCGGCTACGCGATTCCCGGTTATCAGGCGACCGTGCTCGACGACGAGGGAACGGCGTGCCGCCCCGGGCAGGTCGGCAGGCTCGCCGTCAAGGGACCCACGGGCTGCCGTTATCTCGCCGATGATCGCCAGGCGAATTACGTCCGCGACGGCTGGAACATCACGGGCGATGCCTACCTGATGGACGAGGACGGCTACTTCTTCTACCAGGCGCGCACCGACGACATGATCATCTCGCACGGCTACAACATCGCCGGGCCGGAAGTCGAGGGGGCGCTGCTCGGCCATCCGGCGGTGGCCGAATGCGGCGTGGTCGGCTGGCCCGACGAAGAGCACGGCACCATAGTGAAAGCGTTCGTCGTGCTCAAGCCCGGACACGAACGCGACCCGCGAATTGCCAGGGCGCTCCAGGAGCATGTCAAGCAAACCATTGCGCCGTACAAGTACCCGCGCGCAGTCGAGTTCATGGACGCGCTGCCGCGCACCGAGACCGGCAAGCTGCAGCGCTTCAGGCTGAGGAAGGCGTCTTAGCATAAATGGGGTCAGGTTCACATTTCCCTCAGACAGCGATGCAGCGCCGGAGACTAAGGGAAATGTGAACCTGACCCCATTTCCCCATTTCCCAGGAGGAGGCATGAAAGTCACCATCATCGGCGGCGGGCCGGGCGGGCTGTATTTCGCGCTGCTCGCGAAGAAGGCCTGGCCGCACTGGGACGTCACGCTGTACGAGCGCAACCGCCCGGACGACACCTTCGGCTTCGGCGTGGTGTTCTCCGATCAGACCCTGGACACGTTCAAGGCCTACGACGCGGCGAGCTACGAGCGCATCCGGCGGCGCTTCGCCTACTGGGACGACGTGGACGTGGTCTACAAGGGCCGCGTCATGCGCTCGAGCGGGAACGGTTTCTGCGGCTGCTCGCGCGTCGCGCTGCTCAACATCCTGCAGGAGCGCGGGCGCGAGCTGGGCGTCGAGATGCGCTTTCAGCGCGAGGTGGAGGATCTCGCCGAGTTTGCCGGCGAAGACCTCGTCGTGGTGGCCGACGGCATCAATTCGAAAATCCGCGACAGCCAAGAGGACCACTTCCAGCCGCGCGTCGACCTGCGCCCGAACAAGTTCACCTGGCTCGGCTCGACGCGGCCGCTGGACGCCTTCAAGTATTTTTTTCGCGAAACGCCCGAAGGCATCATCCTCGCGCACTGCTACCAGTACGAGCCCGACCGCTCCACCTGGGTGATCGAGACCGACGAGGCCACCTGGCGCCATTTCGGTTTCGACAGGATGAGCGAAAGTGAAATGCTGCCGGTGCTGGAGCGCGTGTTCGCCGAAGAGCTCGACGGGCATCCGCTCATCGCCAACCGGTCGCTGTGGCGCAACTTCCCGACCATCGTCAACCGGACCTGGGTGCTCGACAACGCGGTGCTGGTGGGCGACGCCAAGGCCACCGCCCATTTTTCCATCGGCTCGGGCACCAAGCTCGCGATGGAAGACGCCATTGCGCTGTATGAATGCCTGAGGAAGGAAGGCTCGGTGAAGCGAGCCCTTGCGCGCTACGACGCAGCCCGGCGCGAGGAAGTGGAGAAAACCCAGCACGCCGCGAACGTGTCGCTCGCCTGGTTCGAGCACATGAAGCGCTACTGGGGCATGGATCCGCTGCAGTTCGCCTTCGGGGTCATGTCGCGCTCCAAGCAGATCACCTGGGAGAACCTGGAGCTGCGCGATCCCGCTTTCGTGCGCGACGTGCACCGCTGGTTTGCATCGAAGGTGCGCGCACGGGGCTTCGACATGGACATGGATGACCCGCCGCTGCCGATGTTCACGCCTTTCCGTCTGCGCGGCATGGTGGTGGAGAACCGGGTGGTGGTCTCGCCCATGGACCAGTATTCAGCCATTGACGGGGTGCCGACGGACTGGCATTTCGTGCACCTTTGCAGCCGCGCGATAGGCGGAGCGGGTCTCGTGTACGTGGAAATGACCTGCCCCTCGCCCGAGGCGCGCATCTCCGCGGCGGACACGGGGCTGTGGAACGAGACGCAGCGCGACGCCTTCAAGCGCATCGTGGATTTCTGTCATGCGCATTCCAGGGCGAAGCTTTGCATGCAGCTCGGGCATTCGGGCCGCAAGGGCTCGACCCAGCTCGGCTGGCAGAGGATGGACTATCCGCTCGAGCAGGACAACTGGCCGGTGGTTTCGGCCTCGCCGATTCCTTATCACGAGGGCGTGTCGCAGCTGCCGCGCGAGATGGCGCGCGAGGACATGCGCAAAGTCCTCGCCGATTTCGAAAGGTCGACGCGCTACGCGCAGGAGGCCGGGTTCGACATGCTCGAAATCCACATGGCGCACGGCTACCTGCTCGCCAGTTTCATTTCACCGCTCACCAACCAGCGCCGCGACGATTACGGCGGGCCGATCGAGAATCGCATGCGCTTTCCGCTGGAGGTGTTTCGCGCCTGTCGTGCGATCTGGCCTGTCGAGAAGCCGATGTCGGTGCGCATTTCCGCCACCGACTGGGCCCCGGGCGGCCTCACGGGCGAGGACCTCATCGCGCTGGCGCGCCTGCTGAAGCAGGCGGGCTGCGACCTGATCGATGTCTCCACCGGCCAGACGGTCCCGCAGCAGAAGCCGGTGTACGGGCGCATGTACCAGGCGCCGTTTTCCGACTGGGTGCGCAACGAAGTCGGCATCGCCACCATGACGGTGGGAGCGGTCACGACGCCCGACCAGGTGAATACGCTCATCGCGGCAGGCAAGGCCGACCTGGTGGCGCTCGCCCGGCCGCATCTTTCCAATCCCTACTTCACCCTCCAGGCCTCGGCCTGGTACCAGCATCAAGCGCAGTACTGGCCCCCTCAGTATCTGCCTGGACGCGACCAGGCGTACCGAAACGCGCAGCGCGACCGCGCCGAGCAGATCGAGCTGCGCCTGCGTGCGCGGCCCGCGAGCCACCAGGTACGGGAGGGTTGAGCGGTCCGGCTGGCTGCGGTGGCGCCGACCTTCCTGCCTTAACATATCGAACAGGCCGGGCGGTTGCCCGGCCATTCCAGGGAGAGCTCACAATGAAAACATCAATGGATGGAAAAATTGCCGTGGCCGCGGGCCTGGCGTGCGTATTCCTGTCCGGCTGTGCGTTGATGCAGCCCCAAGGCATCCTCGCCGAAGGGGCGAAGTGGGAAGAGATCTCGCGTGCCGGCCGCGTTTTCGGCGAAGGGGTGGTGGCCGCCAAAGACGGCAGGCTCTACATGACCGACATCATGCCGACCGCGGCCGTTAAGGAGAACAACACCGGGGGCACGATCTGGCGCTACGACCCGGCGAGCGGGCGCGCCGAGAAGTACATGGAGCCAAGCGGCATGGCGAACGGGCTGCACGTGGACCGCAACGGCGACCTGCTGATTGCGCAGGGCTCCGACACCGGAGGCCGTGCCATCCTGCGCCGCAACCTCACCACGGGCGCGACCCAGGTGGTGGCGAACGCCTATCAGGGTAGGCGGCTCAACTCGCCCAACGACGTGACCAGCGACGCCCAGGGCAGGATCTATTTCACCGATGCGCGTTACATCGGCATGGATCCCATGGAGCTTCCCAACGCGGTCTACCGCGTAGACCGGGACGGCAGGATCACCCGGATCATTGCGGACCTTTTCCGGCCGAACGGCGTCGAGGTCTCGCCCGACGGCCGGCGGCTGTACGTGGCGAACAACGGCTCGCGGGGGCTGCCGATCAATCCCAATGGCCCGCCAAAGGACAGGTTCGGCGTCATCGCGGGCGACGTGATCGCGTACGACCTGGATGCAAACGGCGCGGTCTCGAACGGCAAGGCGATTTTGCGCAGCGAAACGGTAGGACCGGACGGAATGGCGCTGGACACGGACGGCAATCTCTACGTTGCCATGCACAACGGCAACCCCAAGGAACCAAAGTCGGATATCGTCGTTCTCAATCCCGCCGGCCAGGTGATCGAACGCCTGCCGCTGCCGAACAACGCGCTCTCGACCAACCTCGGCTTCGGCCGCGGCGCCGATAGCGGCACGCTCTACGCGACCAGCGCGCTGCCGTGGCGGCTGTGGCGCATCAAGACGGTGCGGCGCGGACATTACTTCGAGTAGGACCGTTTCATGGGGACAGACCACGTTTTCGGCACGAAAACGTGGTCTGTCCCCGGTTTACTCCCGGGTTACTCCGTGGGAGCATCACATGGTGATCATGATCATAGGTTTGATCCTTTTCCTCGGCATTCATCTCGTTCCGGTGGCGCCGGGCTTGCGCGGCAGC
>Ga0156022_1333_pt1 | contig 18304 bp, 20 predicted proteins | sample RifCSPlowO2_02_FD_107676 | JGI IMG/M metagenome (GOLD analysis project Ga0156022, IMG submission 107676) | Betaproteobacteria bacterium RIFCSPLOWO2_02_FULL_65_24 | reverse complement strand
AACGCTCATCAACTGCTTCGTGCAGCCGGTGGGCGATTCCATTACCGAAGTCGTCGACGGCAAGCCGGGCATCTACAGCGCTTTGGCCGAAGCCGCAGAAACCATGCGCCGTGGCGGAGGCGTAGGTTACGACTTTTCCTCCATCCGTCCGGTCGGAGCGCTGGTGCGCGGCACGCATTCGCATGCCTCGGGGCCGGTCTCGTACATGCGGGTGTTCGACCGTTCGTGTGAAACCGTCGAGTCGGCGGGCGCGCGCCGCGGCGCGCAAATGGGCGTGCTGCGCTGCGACCATCCCGACATCGAGCAGTTCATCCACGCCAAGGATCGAGGCGATCTGAGCAATTTCAACATCTCGGTCGGCGTCACCGATGAGTTCATGCGGGCCGTGGAGGCCGACCGCGAGGTGGACCTGGTGCACAAAGCCGAGCCCGCCGATGACCGCAAAGAGCAATCAGGCGCCTGCCAGCGGGCTGACGGACTGTGGGTCTATCGCCGCCTGCGGGCGCGCGAGCTGTGGGACCAGATCATGCGTTGCACCTACGATCATGCCGAGCCCGGCATCCTGTTCCTGGACCGCATCAATCGCGACAACAACCTTTATTACTGCGAAACCATCGAGGCCACCAATCCCTGCGGCGAACAGCCTCTGCCGCCTTACGGCTGCTGCTGCCTGGGCTCGATCAATCTCACCCGCTTCGTGAAGCAGCCGTTCAGCGAGCAGGCGGAATTCGATTTCGCCGCTTTCGGGCGGGTGGTGGACGTGTCCGTGCGCATGCTGGACAACGTTCTGGAGGCGACGTGCTGGCCGCTGGAGCAGCAGCATGCCGAGGCCCAGGCGAAACGCCGCGTGGGCCTGGGGTTCACCGGGCTGGGCGATGCGCTGATCATGCTGAGGCTTCGCTACGACACGCCCGGCGCGTGCGCCATGGCCGCCAGCATTGCAGAATACATGCGCGATCGCGCCTACAGCTACTCCGCTGACCTCGCGCGCGAGCGCGGCGCCTTTCCGCTGTTCAACGCCGACCTGTATCTCTCGGGCGGCAATTTCGCGTCCCGCCTTCCGGCCGAGCTGAAGCAGAAAATCCGCTCGCAAGGCATACGCAATTCTCACCTGCTTTCCATTGCTCCGACAGGAACCATCAGCCTCGCTTTTGCCGACAACGCTTCCAACGGGATCGAGCCGCCCTTTTCCTGGACCTACACGCGGCGCAAACGCATGCCGGGCGGCACCTGGAAGGAATACACCGTCGAGGACTACGCCTGGCGCCTGTACCGCCACATCCAGACGATCGGCGGCGAAGCCCCCGAGGCCGAGCCGCAGAAACTGCCGGACTACTTCGTGACCGCGCTGGAAATTTCGGCGACGGCGCACAAGGACATCGTGGCCGCGGTGGCGCCCTGCATCGACACTTCGATCTCCAAAACGGTGAACGTCCCCGAGGACTACCCCTATGAGGAATTCGAGGACCTTTACCTCAGCGCATGGCGGGCGGGCCTGAAGGGTCTTGCGACCTATCGGCCGAACAGCGTCCTCGGAGCGGTGCTGTCGGTCGTTCCGGATGCCAGCCAGCAGCGGCCGCAGGACGTTGCGCTCGAAGGCGAGGACCTGAAGGCGGCGAACCGGAGGCTGTCGATCAAGACCATCCCGGCGCCGGTGCTCGCCTCGCTGGTGTGGCCCGACCGGCCCTCGCTCCCCGAGGGCAATCTCGCCTGGACCTACATGATCGAGCATCCGGGCGGGAAGTTCGCATTGTTCGTGGGCCATATCGAAAAGGAAGACGGCAGCAAGTTTCCGTTCGAAGCTTGGGTGAACGGAGCGGAGCAGCCGCGCGGCCTCGGCGCAGTGGCGAAGACGCTTTCCATGGACATGCGGGCGAACGACCGGGCCTGGCTGAAGCGCAAGCTCGATGTCCTGGCAAGCACGCCTGGAGAAGCCGCTTTCGAAATGCCTTTCCCGCCCGCCGGAGAGAGAAAACTGGTCCCCAGCGCGGTGGCGGCCGTGGCGCGGCTGATCGCATGGCGTTGCGAGTCGCTCGGCGCGCTGGACGAGAAGGCGCCGGACCTCTTGTCCCCCGAAGGCCGGCCGCATCCGGTGCTGGACGCGATGTTCGCCGTCGAAGAACCGCGCACCGGGACGGACGGAACATTGTCCTGGACGGTCGATGTGCGCAATCCCGCCAGCGGAGAAGATTTCGTGCTCGGTCTCAAGGAGATCACCCTGCCCGGGGAAGGACTGCTCGCCGGCACGGCCGCGATGACCCGGCCGTATTCCATGTGGCTCGCCGGCTACTATCCGCGGGCCCTGGACGGCCTGGCGCGGCTGCTGTCCCTGGACATGCGCGTGCTCGATCCGGCCTGGATCGGCATGAAGCTGAGGAAGCTGCTGAACTACTCCGAGCCGCTCGGTGATTTCATGGCGTTCGTGCCCGGCGAACGGCGGCAGCAGAACTGGCCCTCCACGGTAGCCTACATCGCGCGGCTCATCATTCACCGCTACGCGATGCTCGGCGTGCTGGACGAGAAAGGCTACCCGAGGCGGGAAATGGGGCTGCTCCACGTGCCGCGCGAGGAGCTGTCACAGAAGATCATGCAGGGGCAGCTGTGCAACGAGTGCGGCAACACCACGGTCATCCGCAAGGACGGCTGCGATTTCTGCACGGCGTGCGGCGCAGTGGGCGCGTGCGGCTAGGGATGCTTCCCTAAACCGGCATAGCCGGGACCGAACAGGTGTTGCACATAGCGTTCATGCTTGCGCTCGCCTTTTGATCCGCGTCACCTTGGCCGGCTCGGAGGGTGTCGCCGCTCGCGGCCCGACGATGCGTGTCTGCCCCTTCACGATCACTTCGCGCAGGATGTCGGGGCCGGCGACCTTGAAGGCTTTGCCGTGGCGGGCCGCTGCGCTCTTCAGGGCCTCGATGCGCCAGTCCTTGCGCTTACGCTTCACTCGGGCAGGGGCGTCGATCTGCAGCTCGGGCAAGACGCGACGCAGGAAATCGATGGCCGTCATAAGCCCTCCTTCACAGTGAATCTGCAAGTGCTATTCCCAGAAGAACACCCGCTCGAAGGGCGTGATGCATTCGGTCATTTTTCGAGTCTGCATGCTGTAGATGCGTGTTGTTGAAAGCGCCCAGGCCACTGCCGCAGCATCCGAGAAGGGATGCCCGATGATCGTTTCATCGGGGTCCAATGGAACAATGAGCACAGCTTCGTCGCTGCTGTCCTGACCGACTGCACGGTATAGATGTTCGCCGTTCATGTTCGCTGCTCCTTCCCAGGCGTCTCACCGTTCGATGACGGGATTGTCGAGAAGGCACGGCTCCGACACCAGAGACGGACGTACCAAAATGGGATGAGCTGGCCGTACTGCTTTCGCGAGCCCTCTTTAGTACGCAGGACCCATCGGGTAGGGGAAAAAGGGGAAAAATGGGGTCAGGTTCACATTTCCTTAACAAAATGGGGTCAGGTTCACATTTCCGCCATTTTCCGGGTGAGTCAGCCGAACATCTTCTGAGCCGTATTCACCACGAGCTCGAGCTTTCTCCACTGGTCGTCCATGGAAATCTTGTTGCCGTGGTGGGTGCTGGAAAACCCGCACTGGGGCGATACGCAGAGGAACCCGGGGTCGACGTACTTCGCCGCTTCGTCGATGCGGCGCTTCAGCATATCCATCGCTTCCATCTGCGGCGTCTTCGTGGTCACCAGACCCAGCACGATCTTCTTGCCCTTGGGCACATGGCGCAGCGGCTCGAAGCCGCCGGCACGGTCGCTATCGAACTCGAGGAAGTAACCGTCCACGTTCACGTCGTTGAACAGCGTCTCCGCCACCGGCTCGTAGCCCCCCGAGGCCGCCCAGGTGCTGACGAAATTCCCGCGGCACGTATGGACCGCGACGGCCATGTCCTTGGGCCTTTCCGCGATCGCCCTGTTGATTGCCTGCGCATAGGTGCGCAGCAGCTGATCGGGATCTTCGCCGCGCTTGCGGAAGGTCTCCCGGTAGTTCGTATCGCACAGGTAGGCGAAGCTGACGTCGTCGATCTGCAGGTAGCGGCACCCGGCCGCGTAGAGGTCGCGGATCTCTTCGCGATAGGCCTGGGTGACGTCGGTCCAGAGCTCATCCAGGTCCGGATAGGCCTGCTCGCTGATGGCCTCCCGCCCGACACGGTGGTACAGCATCGCGGGCGCCGGGATGGTGATCTTGGGCGTCACTTTCGCCACCGATCTGGTGAACTTGAAATGATCGACGAAGACCGGCTTGGTGCGCTTCACTTTGCCCGTCACGTGCAGAGCGAGCGGCTGCTCGGTGCCCTGGAAGCCCACCATGGCCTTTCCGGCGAAAGCCTCCACGCCGTCGAAGCCGGCCAGGAAGTCCACGTGCCACCAGTCGCGGAAGAATTCGCCGTCGGTGGCAACGTTGAGCCCGAGGTTCTCCTGACGCGCCACCACCTCGCGCACGCAGCGCTCCTGCACGGCGCGATATTGTTCGGCGCTGATTTCACCGCTTTTCGCCTTCGCCCGAGCGTCAAGCAGCTCCTGCGGGCGCAACAGGCTGCCGACGTGGTCCGCCCGGAACGGCGGTCTGGTCTCGTTGGTCATCGTTCCCTCCTGAACTGTGCATCGAAGAAATTTTCGAATTTATCACGCACCGGCGACGCCTTTACGCGGCTATAGAGCGGACCCGCGCCTCGACGGCGGACAGGAGCCTGGCGAAGGCCTCGCTGAACAGGGCGACGCCTTCGTCGAGCAGGCGGGCCGTCACGTCATCGAGGCGGATGCCATGCGTCTCCAGCTCCGCGAGCACCGCCCGTGCTTCGTCCAGCGCCTCTTGCAGACTCGGCCTGGGCACGCCATGGTCGCGAAAGGCATCGAGCGTGGCCGGGGGCATGGTATTCACGGTGTGCGGACCGATCAATTCTTCCACGTACAGCACGTCGCGGTATTTCGGATTCTTGGTGCTGGTGCTCGCCCACAGCAGACGCTGCGGCTTCGCGCCGAGCGCTGCCAGCTTCTGCCAGCGTTCGGCCTGCGTTACGCGGCGATACGTTTCGTAAGCGAGCTTTGCATTCGCGATGGCGGTTTTGCCGAGCAGCGCCGACAGCGCCTGTTTTCCCGCCGCCGAGGCCGTGCCCATGCGCCTTTCCAGCTCCGCGTCGACCGCGCTGTCGATCCTGGAGACAAAAAAACTCGCGACGCTCGCCACGCGGCCGATGTCCTTTCCGCTCGCCGCGCGGTGCTCCAGGCCCGACATGTGCGCCTCGGCCACTTTCTCGTACGCCGAGCGCGCAAAGAGCAGCGTCACGTTCACGTTGATGCCCTCGGCGATCAGCTCTTTGATGGCCGGCACCCCGGCCGGCGTGCCGGGAACTTTCACCATGAGATTGTCGCGGCCCGCTTCGCGCCAGAGCCGGCGCGCTTCGGCGAGCGTGCCCACCGTGTCATGCGCGAGGTCGGGGGCAACTTCCAGGCTCACGAAACCGTCTGCGCCCCCAGTCGCTTCGTACACCGCGCGCAAGGCGTCGGCGGCGTCGCGGATGTCGCCGAAGGCGAGCGCTTCGTAGATCCGATAGGGATTGCGGCTGGCCCTGGCCGCCTCGAGCAGGGTCGAGGCGTAGTCCTCACCGCTGGAGAAGGCCTTCTCGAAAATCGCGGGGTTGGACGTGAGGCCGCGCAGCCCGTCGTCCCGCACCAGGCGCGCGAGCTCTCCCGTGGACAACAGGTCGCGCCGGATGTAATCCAGCCATACCGATTGGCCGAATGCTTGGAGCGCTCTGACCGGGTTGACGGTCCGGTCGGCCGGGACAGGGCTCATGGCGGCAGGAGTAGACGGGGAAACTACCTAGGATGCCGCAGATTAGGTTTCGATCCAACTGCGCATAGTCATAGTATCGGCGCGCACTACGCCGGTGATCACCGGGCCCTTTCGAACACAGCAGGCACCGAACGCGGCGAACGCGCAGCGCGGTCCGAGGGCGCGAAGGAGATGTCGCCGTAGAACCCGTGCGTTACCGCGCCGGTGTTGTCGGTGTCGGTCATGATCCCGACGCTCGTGACGCGCGGCGGCTCTTCGCCGAAGGCCCGGAGGTAGTCGTCATGGAGATTGCGGGTTTCTTCGCACCACCGCCCCACGCCTTCTTTACCGCTGCGCACGACGATCATCTTCACGCGCGAGGTATGGGCATTGGCAATGATGGTTTCCTTCGCCGCACGGTTCTCCCAGATATAGATGAGGGTGGCATAGGGAAGCTCATGCCCGCTCAGCATGCGCACCTGCGTGGCGAACAGCCGATCCGGGAAATCCCATCTGGCCTTGTCGCCGGCGAACGTCAGGATCACGCGGACCGGGGAATCTTCGGCGTGCCCGACGGTGTTGTCGGCCCCCGGGATGAGGCTCGCCACTTTCCAACGCCAGCGCAGCACCGGAAACGCCCCGGGGTCGACATCGATATCGTGCACCAGGCCCGAAGCCGCCGAATCGGCATGGGCGTGAACGACCGTGCGACCGGCGTCGTCGACCAGCCGGTAGTCGGTGGATTTCTTGAAGCGCGAGAGCTTGAGGCTGCGCCATCCCAGCGGCAGTTCCGGTCCGGGCGACCCAAGCGAAAAACGCGCTAGCGCAGGCGGCGCCTCCGGTTCTTCAGGCGGCAGGACCGCGCACCCTGCCAGCAGTGCAGCAATCGCGGCAAGTGAGCAAGCGCTTCTGAACATACGTGGCTGTCAGTGTACTGCAAGCTTTGGATGAAGCACCAGCCAGCCGCGACCCATCCTCTCAGGGCAGCACCTTCACTTCCTTCATGATGTCCAGGGTGTACGCCTGGCGCGGGTCCACCGGCCGCTTGAGGAGCTTCGCGTCCACCATGAACTGATGCGTGCGCTGCCAGCGCGCCTCGGTCATGGCGAGGATCCCCAGGCGAGCGGCGTCGCCGCCCGTGACCAACCCGTGCTCCTTCATCTTCTGCACCCCGTAGGCGATGAGGTCGTCTTCCATCTGGGGATTGTCCTTCTTGATGAGCGCATTGCCGGGCGCCGGATCCGCCAGGTAGCTCTTCCAGCCCTCCGCGCTCGCCTGGACGAAGCGGCGCAGGGCATCGCGCTTCTTCTGCAGCACGGAGCGCGTGGTGACCAGGGTTTGTGCATACGGCGGGTAGCCGAGGTCCGCGAGCAGGAAGACCACGGGCCGCACGCCCGCCTTCTCGATGGAATGCGGCTCCGAAGTCACGTAGCCCTGCTGAGCCGCATTCCTGTCCGCGAGAAACGGCTGCACGCTGAAGGCGTAGGGCCGCTTCTGTGCATCGTTAAAGCCGTAGCGCGAGACGAGCCACGGCCAGAACGTGGTGTTGCTTGCGGCACTGACATAGATGTGCTTGCCTTTCAAATCCTCGAGCCGCTTCACGCCGGGGTGCGCAATGATGACCGCCGGATCCTTCTGGAAGGTCGCCGCCAGGGTGAGGACCGGCAGGCCTTGCTCCAGAGCCGAGAGCGTCTGGATGTCATAGCCCATGAAGACATCCATCTGGCCCGCGAGCAGCAACTGCAGGCCGTTCACCTGCGGGCCCCCCATCCGGATCTGCACGTCGAGTCCCTGTCTTTTGTACAGCCCCTGGCCAAGCGCCTGATAAAAGCCGCCGTGTTCGGCTTCGGCGAACCAGTTGGTGTAAAAAACGATACGCGCCGGAGTCTGCGCCGCGGCGTTCGCCGCGAATGCGAAGCCCATCGCCACGAAGGCACAACGGATCAGTGCTCGCATAAAGAGTCCTTCAAGGTTTCGCCAGCTCGCTTTCGTGCCACCTGCCCAGTGCCAGTTTGGAGAGGAAGACCATGGCGAGGAAAAGCAGCACGCCAGCCACCGTAATCAGCAGCAGCGCGGCAAACAGGCGGGGTATGTCCACTTGCAGCCCCGCGAGGAGTATCTGGTAGGCGAGCCCGGCGCCGCTCCCGCCCGTGCCCGCGACGAACTCGGCGACCACCGCGCCGATCAGCGCCAGGCCGCTGGAGATGCGCAATCCACCGAAAAAATAAGGCAGGGCGCTCGGCACCCGCAGCCGCACCAGCGTCTGCAGGCGCGTCGCCCGGTTCATGCGGAACAGGTCCGCGAGCCCCGGATCGATGCTGCGCAGACCGAGCGTGGTGTTGGAAATGACGGGGAAGATCGCCACGATGCTGGCGCACAGGATGAGCGCAGTCTCCGTGTCCTTCACCCATATGATCACCAGCGGCGCGATGGCGACGATGGGCGTGACCTGCAACAGCACCGCGTACGGAAAAAACGAATGCTCGATCCAGCGGCTCTGGACGAACAAGAAAGCAACGGCGGTCCCGCAGGTCACCGCCAGAACGAGCGCCGAGAGCGTGACTTTCAGCGTCACCCACAGCGACTGCGCGAGCAGCGGCCAGTCCTCCACCAGGGTCTGGGCGACGAGCAGCGGCGAGGGGACGATGTAGCGCGGCACATCGAAACTCACCACCAGCATGTGCCAGGCGACCAGGAACAGGGCACCGACCAGGATCGGCATGACGATCCGTGCACCGTCGGCGGCGCGTTCGGTCATGCGAGCGCCGCCTCTTCCAGAGCGCTCGCCTGGGCCAGGGCCTCGGAGAGCTCCGCGCAGTACTCGGTGAAGCGCGGCGTGACGCGGAAGCGCTCCTGGCGGGGATAGGGCTCGTGGATGCGGACTTCGCGCACGATATGTCCCGGGCGGGCCGCCATCACCAGCACCCGGGTGGACAGGAACACCGCTTCGTAGATCGAGTGCGTCACGAACAGCACGGTGAGCGATCGTTCGCTGCAGAGCCCGAGCAGCTCGGCATCCAGGGCATTGCGGGTGATCTCATCGAGCGCCCCGAAGGGCTCGTCCATCAGGAGCAGATCGGGCTGCGTCACCAGCGCCCGGGCGATGGAGGCGCGCATCTGCATGCCCCCCGAAAGCTGCCGGGGAAAATGGCGCTCGAACGCCGACAATCGCACCCGGTCGAGCGCCTCGGTCACCCGCCGGTCGGCCTCGCCTCGCCCGACGTGTGCGAGGTCCAGCGGCAGGCGCACGTTCCGCCTCAGTCGCGCCCAGGGCATGAGCGTCGGATCCTGGAACACGAAGAACAGCTTCCGGCCCGCGGCGCCGACGGCGTGGAATCCCTCCCCCCACCAGCGCAGCCGGCCTTCACTTGGCTCGGACAGCCCGGCGACAATGCGCAGCAGCGTTGATTTGCCGCATCCCGAAGGCCCGATCAGGGTGACGAATTCGCCATCGTGAACGGTAAGGTCAATGCGCCGGAGGGCGCGCGTGCCGTTCGCAAAAACCTTCCCGGCCGAGACGACCTCGATGACCGCGGGCGCGCTCATCGGGCCGCCGGTTCAGGCAAGCGTCACGCGCGCAAACTTGCGCTTGCCGACCTGAAGCACCAGGGCGCTGCCGGCGCTCAGCATCAGCGCCTTGTCCGAGCAGCGCTCGCCGTCGATGCGGATCCCGCCCTGGTCGATCATGCGCAGGGCTTCCGAAGTGCTCGCCGTCAGCCCGGCCTGTTTCAGCAGTTGCGCTATGCCGATCGGTTTGCCCCGGGTTTCGATGGTGAGGTCGGGCATGTCCTCGGGGATCGCCCCCTCGCGGTGTCTCGCCTCGAAGTCCTGGTGGGCCCGCTCGGCCGCCGCCCGGTCGTGAAAGCGCGCGACGATTTCCCTGGCGAAGAGCACTTTGATGTCGCGCGGGTTGCGCCCTTGCGCCACCCCTGTCTTCCAGGCGTCGATGGTCTGCAGGGGCTGGAGCGACAGCAGCTCTATATAGCGCCACATCAGCTCGTCGGAAATCGACATCAGCTTGCCGAAAATCTCCCGCGGCGGCTCGGTGATGCCGACGTAGTTTCCGAGCGATTTCGACATCTTGTTCACGCCGTCCAGCCCTTCCAGCAGCGGCGTGGTGAGGATGCACTGCGGGGGCTGGCCGAAGTGCTTCTGCATTTCCCGGCCCACCAGCAGATTGAACTTCTGGTCCGTGCCGCCCAGCTCCACGTCCGAGCGCATGACCACCGAGTCGTAGCCCTGCATGAGAGGGTAGAGAAACTCGTGCAGGGCGATGGGCTGGTGGGAATTGAAACGCTTGCCGAAATCGTCGCGCTCCAGCATGCGAGCCACGGTGTAGGTCGAGGCGATGCGGATCACGCCGGCGGCGCCCAGTTCCTCGGACCACTTGGAGTTGAACAGGATCTCGGTGCGCTCGGGATCCAGGATCTTGAACACCTGCTCGCGATAGGTGCGCGCATTGTCTTCCACCTGCTCCCGGGACAGCGGCGGACGGGTCACATTCTTGCCCGTGGGATCGCCGATCATGCCGGTGAAATCACCGATCAGGAATTGCGCGTGGTGCCCCAAGTCCTGGAATTGGCGCAGTTTGTTGATCACCACGGTGTGGCCCAGGTGCAGGTCGGGGGCGGTGGGATCCATGCCCAGCTTCACCCGCAGCGGCCGATTCCGGCGCAGCCGGTCGATCAGCTCCTCTTCGACCAGCAGCTCGTCGGCGCCCCGCCGGAGCAGCCGCAGCTGCTCGCCGATCGGCTCATCGTTTGCCGTGATTTCTGACATTGCGGGATTCTTCGGCCCTCGGTTACACTTCGGCGCTTGATTGGCGGGGAAGCATGAAGAAGAAGAAGCGGATTCTATCGCAATCGATCTGGCCGGAAGCGCGCCCGGCCGGCCCCACCCAACTCTCCTGGCTCATCGGCGGGCTGGTCGCTTTGCCGATCGCATTCCTTTTCGGGGTCGTCGCCGCCTTCGGCACGGTGCAGGACAGTTCAGGCCCGCCCCTCACCCAGGACACGGTCATCCAGGCGCTCACCGTCGATCCCGTGGATGCGTCCCCGGAAGCGAGCGAGTACTGGACCGAGGAGCGCTTCGAGCGAGGCGATACGTTCGCCGCCCTGCTCGAGAAGCTCGGCGTGGAAGATTCTGAAGCCGAACGCCTGCGCCGCGCCCCCGGCCCCAACGGCCCGCTGCGGTGGTTGCGTCCCGGCACCACGGTGCAGGCTCGAATCAATGCCAGCGGCGAGCTCCAGGCGCTGTGGTTCATGGCGGGGCGCGATTCCCTGGTGACCATCGAGCGCTCCGCAGAGGGCTTCAGCGCCGCGGAGCAGCCGGCGCCCCTGGAGCGGCAGACGGTGATGAAGACTGCCGAAATCCGCAGCTCGCTGTTCGCGGCCAGCGATGCGGCCGATATCCCGGACAGCGTAGCGGTACAGCTCGCCGAGATCTTCGCCGGCGATATCGACTTCCATCGCGACCTGCGCCGCGGCGACCGTTTCTCGGCCGTCTACGAGATGTTCTACCACGCCGGCCGCGCAGTGAAATCCGGCCGGGTGCTGGCCGCCGAATTCGTGAACAGCGGCCGCAGCTTGCGCGCCGTCTGGTATCCGGATGCCGTGCGCACCGGGTCCTCCGAGCGCGGCGGTTATTTCACCCCCGAAGGCAAGAACCTTCGCAAGGCGTTCCTGCGCTCGCCGCTGGAATTCTCGCGCATCACCTCCGGCTTCGGCATGCGCAGGCATCCCATCCAGCAACGCTGGCAGGCGCACAAGGGCGTGGATTACGGGGCGCCCGCGGGCACGCGCGTGCGGGCCACGAGCGACGGCGTGGTCCAATTTGCGGGCGTCCAGGGCGGCTACGGCAAGGTCCTGATATTGCGCCACGCGGGCGGCTACAGCACGCTGTACGCCCACCTGAACGGCTTCAGCAGGGGACTGCAGCGTGGCGCGCGCGTATCCCAGGGCGACGTCATCGCCTTTGTGGGCCAGACCGGCTGGGCCACCGGGCCGCATCTGCACTACGAATTCCGCGCCAACGGCGAGCAGCGCAACCCGCTCACCATCGCCTTCCCGGCCGCCCAAGCGCTCACCCCGGATCGGTTGCCGGCGTTCCTGCAGTATGCGCAAGCGCTGAGTGCCCAGCTCGAGCTGATGCGCACCTCCAACCTCGCGCTGCTCGACTAACCCCCCACCCTAGCCCTCCCCCGCAAGCGGGGGAGGGAACTCATAGAGAACGGGGCCCGCAGGCCCCGTTCTATTTGGATTGAAGGTGCTTCAGGCAGTGAACGACGAACCGCAGCCGCAGGTGCTGGTCGCGTTCGGATTCTTGATCACGAACTGCGCGCCTTCGATGCCTTCGCTGTAGTCGATCTCGGCGCCCAGCAGGTACTGGTAGCTCATCGGGTCGATGAGCAGCATCACACCGTTCTTTTCCATGACGGTGTCGTCGTCGTTCTTCACCTCGTCAAAGGTGAAGCCGTACTGGAAGCCGGAGCAGCCGCCGCCGGTGACGAACACGCGCAGCTTCAGCTCGGCGTTCCCTTCCTCGTCGATCAGCTGTTTCACCTTGGTCGCGGCGCTGTCGGTGAAAATCAGCGGCGCAGGCGTCTCGTTCAATTGTTCCGCAACGGCGTTCATGAGGGCTCCTGAGATGGCGCATTATTGACTGCGCCAGCGCTCGGGTCAAACCGATTATTTGACCCAGATCAAAGCGTTATATGGCGGTCCGGCGACGCCGTTTCAAGCCCCGGCGTTGCTCTTGGCGAGCTTCAGCTCGACCGTCTTGGCCTCGCTCGAACGGTGCACCAGACGGCCTTCTATGATGGCCCCGAGCTGCATTTCAAGGGTGCTGTAGTGGATGTCGCCCTTCACGCGCGACCCCGACTGGAGCTCGATGAACTCGCTGACGAAAACCGGTCCCTCTATGGTCCCGTTCACCACCAGGTGCGATACGCGGATCTCTCCTTCGATGCGCGCCTTTTCGCTCAGCACCAATGTCGAAGACTGCTCGGCGAGCGCCGTGACATTGCCCTTGATTTCGCCGTCCACACGCAGTCCGCCGCTGAAACTCACGTTGCCTTCGATTTTCGTGCCGGTCCCGATCAGGCTGTCGATGCGGTTCTGCGGCTTGCTCGGCTGCTTCGCAAACATGGATGTCTCCCCTCGCGTTTTGCTACGACAGATCCACGCTCTGGACTGCTCGCGCCTGGCTGGTGCCCTGCTCGAGAACCCGTACCTGGACCGATTGGACCTTCACCTCGCGGGGCACTCGGAAGGTGCCTTCCACGCGCTGGAAATACTTGAAGCTCAACCTGAAAGCGTTGTCGGGTTTCGCCGGGTCGGGTATGACAATCATACCATCGCCGCCTTGCGACTGGACACTCACCACCAGTTGCAAAGAGCCCTGGAACTGGCGATTCTTGCGCCCGCCCCCCAGCAGCACCAGCAGCCGGTAACGGTATTCCCCGGGCAGGGCGTCAGGTCTTACGGTGAAGCGATTGATGCTGAGCCCGTCGCCCGACGGGGCCAGGTTTTCGAAAAACGCCAGGTCTTCCTTGAGCCGGCTGTTTTCCTCCTCCAGCAGCTTCACCTGGGACACCAGCTGGCGCTGCGCGGACTGCTCGATTTTGAGCCGCGACTCGCTGGCATCGGAAACGGCGCGCAAGCGAGCCGTTTCGCTCTGGAGCTTGCCGACCGAATCGCGCAGGCGTTTCACCTCCTGTTCGAGCTCGCCGTGGCCGGAGCCGGAGAAGCGGCGCCCGGCATCGTAGATCCACGTGCCGAGCGCGAACGCGACGGATACCAGGATGAGCAGCCCGAGGCAGCGCCAGTACCATGCCAGCTGGGTGCGCACCGCCATGCGGGGCGCCGATATGCCGAATCTGTGTCGGATGCGTTTGGTGAGGCGCATCTGGGATTCGCGTCAGGGAACGAGGGGCAGATCCTGCAGGCCCGTCGTTTCTTCCAGCCCGAACATGAGGTTCATGTTCTGCACCGCCTGCCCTGCCGCCCCCTTGGTGAGATTGTCGATCACCGACAGGATCACCAGGACATCGTCCCCGGACACCGGGTTGCGCGGGCGATGGATCGCGATGCGGCAGGTGTTGGCCGCACGCACCGAGCGAGTGTCCGGATGGCTTCCCGCGGGCAGCACATCGACGAAGGGCTCGTCGGCGAAACGCGCTTCGTACAACTTCTGGAAATCGAGCGCTTTCGTGATGCGCGCGTACAGCGTCGCATGAATGCCGCGAATCATGGGCGTCAGGTGCGGAACGAAAGTGAGGCCCACGGGCCGGCCCGCCACCCCGCTCAAGCCCTGGCTGATCTCCGGCAGGTGCCGATGACCGGGGACGCCGTACGCGGCGAAGTTATCCGAAGCTTCGGAAAAAAGGATATGCATCTCGGCCTTGCGTCCCGCCCCCGACACGCCCGACTTGGCATCGGCGATCAGGTGGTCCAGGTCCACGGCGCCGGACTCGACCAGCGGCAGAAAGCCGAGCTGGACCGCGGTCGGATAGCAGCCCGGGTTCGCCACCAGCCGGCTGTGCCGGATCGCCGCGCGATGCACTTCGGGCAGGCCGTAGGCCGCCTCGGCCACGAGCCCGGGAGCCGCGTGCTTCATCTTGTACCACTGCTCCCATTCGGCGACGTCCTGCAGGCGAAAATCCGCCGAAAGGTCGATCACCTTGACACCCGCCTCGAGCAGCGGCCGGGCCTGGCTCATGGCCACGCCGTTCGGAGTCGCGAAAAACACCGCGTCGCATTTTTCCAGCGCCGCGGTCGCGGGATCCGAAAAGGCGAGCTTCACCCGCCCCCGCAAGCTCGGGAACATCTTTGCGACCGGCGTGCCGGCGTCGGAACGCGACGTGACCGCCATCAACTGGACTTGCGGATGCCGCGCCAGGATGCGCAGCAGCTCGACGCCCGTATATCCCGTTCCCCCAACGATACCGACATCGATCATGAGTCGATCCTATCATCATCGGCAGCGTCGCTCACCGCGGCGCGGAAGCCGGCGTTCGATGACGGCGGCATAAGTCACACGCCCGCTGCAACAAAAAAGCCGCTCGAAGGCGGCTTTTCGCTTGTACGCGCTGGAGAACGTCAGCGCTTGGAGAACTGCTTGCGGCGGCGCGCCTTGTGGAGGCCGACTTTCTTTCGCTCCACTTCGCGCGCATCGCGCGTCACCAGCCCGGCCTTGGACAGCAGCGGCTTGAGCGTCGGATCGAACTCGATCAGCGCACGGGTCAAGCCGTGGCGCACTGCGCCCGCCTGGCCGAACTCCCCGCCGCCGTGGACGTTCACGAGCACGTCGATGGAGCTCAGATTATTGGTGAGGGCGAGCGGCTGGCGCGCCACCATCTGGCCTGTTTCGCGCGCGAAATACTTGTCCGCGGGCTTGTCATTGACGATGAACTGCCCTTTGCCGAGCTTGATGAAGACGCGGGCCACGGCGCTCTTGCGCCGGCCGGTACCGTAATGATAGTCGCCGATCATGAAATCTCCAGGCTCCTGGGTTGCTGCGCGGTGTGAGGATGCTCAGCGCCCGCGTAGACCTTCAATTTTTTGAACATGGCATAGCCGAGCGGGCCCTTGGGCAGCATGCCCTTCACCGCGATTTCGAGTGCCCGCGTGGGAAAGCGCTCCTGCATCTTGGCAAACGTGGTTTCGCGAATGCCGCCGGGGTAACCGGTGTGGCGGTAGTAGCGTTTGCCCTCGGCCTTGTCGCCGGTGACGCGGATCTTGGCCGCATTCACCACCACGATGTAATCGCCGGTGTCGACGTGCGGCGTGAACTCCGGCTTGTGCTTGCCGCGCAGCCGCAGGGCGAGCTGGGAGGCGAGACGGCCGAGCACCTTGTCGGTGGCGTCCACCAGCATCCATTCGCGCCGGACTTCGTGCGGCTTGGCGGAAAAAGTTGTCATGGGTAATCTTCGAACGGGAAAAAGCGCGCTGGCGCGAAACTGCGGACGCCAAAGGAAAGCGCGTGATTTTATTGGATAAACGCCACACCTGTCAAACCGGGCGAGCGGCCGGCGGCCCGAATCACGGGTGGAGCGGGCGAAGGGAGTCGAACCCTCGTCTCTAGCTTGGGAAGCTAGGGTAATGCCGTTATACGACGCCCGCCTGCGGCCTTGATTCTACGACGCTTCCTCCTGAACTCGCGTCTGCGCTACTCAAAGCACTTACCCCTTCGTCTTCAACTGCCCCTCGTTCGCCACGATGAACGCCCTGATGTCATCGGACATCCCCAGGAGCTTGAGCCACTGCTCCTTGTAAAGCGTCACTGGAAAACGCCCCATCCCATAGATCGAGAGTGCGCCCTTCTCGCTGACCTTCATGGTAACGCCGGTGGCAGCCCCCTTTTTGAGGGCAGCGTTCTCGTTACGCAGCCGCTCCAGCTCGGCCTTCAGATCCTCGTCCGGCATCGTTACTCCCCGTCAATTAGAGATGAGCATCAGGCCGAAGAGTCTATCGTGGGTTTATCCCGGGTCCAAACTGTTATTGAGAGGTTCTTGAAGGCGAGTAGGCCAATTCCAAACCTCAATAACCTGCGTCAGATCAGCATGCAAATTGCCGCAGATGGACCTTGACTTCAATCTGCGAAAGGAGTCCACTGAATCCGCTACGGTGATTCGGATCGGGATGGATTTTCAAACCAACGACTGATGATCCGGTTGCTGCTTCAGATCGACCGCTGTTGCGCGCGCCCCGTGTTGCGGGCGTACCTGATGCGGACGGGCGGCGACCACCCTCGAAACCTTGTTTGAGGATTATCCCGACCCGGGAACCGGAGCAGACGTGAAAGGGCGCGATGCAAGTCGCGCCCTTTGCTTTTTCCCTTGCCGCCACTCTCCTTGGTATCCTTGCGGCCGGCAATGGCCGCCAGTGCGGCTTCTCGAACCCCACGCAGGAGGATCGACAGTGATCAGCGCCAAGATCAGGAATCTCATCGACAACGCCTGGGTGGATGGCTATCCGTGCCTGGTGGCGACCGCCGGCCCTGCCGGGCCCAACATTTCGGTCAAGGGCAGCCTGCTGGTCTTCGACGACGAGCACCTTGCCTACTGGGAACGCACCAAGAAAGCGGCGCTCCAGAATCTCGGTCACGACAAGCGGGTGGCCGTCATCTATGCGAATTTCAAGGCGCAGCGCGATGGCGTGCTGGACTCCGGGTTTCTGCGGTTCTTCGGCACCGCGGAGCTGCACGAGTCGGGCCCGATGCGCGAGGCGATTTTCAAGCGGCTCGCCAAGCGCGAGCAGGAGCACGCCGGCGCGGACACGGGCATCGGCGTGCTGATCAAAATCGACCGGGCGGCCGACATTCGCGGCAAGCCGCTGCCTTAAAGCTATTGCGCTTTGCCGAGAGCCTTGCCGTTGCCGCCGGCGTTCACGCCCGAAGCCCCCACGGCCGCACCGCTCCCTGTCACCATGCCCCGGCCATAGGCATGTGCATTGCCCGAGCCGGCCGCACTGCCTGCACCTGTAACGATCCCCTGGCCGGATCTGGCCGTACGCGTGGACGCGGCGCCTGCACCGGTCACGACGCCCTGGCTTGGGGTCGTTGTTGTGCGGTCCGTCGTTGTGCGGGTCGTGGCCGTCGAGGACGCCGGCAAGGCCGACAACTTGGCATTCGCCGACTTCATGCCGCTGATGACCGGGCCGAGCTTGAAGCCCAGCGACTGCGCGATCTGTCCCCAGCCCATGTTCTGACTGCGCATCTGGAGCACACCGTCCAGGGTGGTCTTGCCGTCGCTCGTGGTCACGCTTCCGCCCATGAGAGACGCCTGCAATTGCTGCGCAGTCGGCTGAGTAATACCGACCCCCGCGAGCTGCTCCTTCGCCAGGGCGAGCGATATGTACACGTTGCCATGCCCCATCTTTGCGGTGGGCGGCGTAAACGTCGTTGAGGTAGTGGCGCCTTTGGCGTCCACAGTGGTCAGCGTGATTTCCGATCCGTTGCGCAGCCCAGTGACCAACGCCTCCGCGTTGGCGCTCGAGCCCGCCCAGGTCGCGAAATCCGCGCTGATCCGGCTGGACACGGTGGTCTCGCCGCGCGCCGGAGCCAGGGAATCCATGGTGCGGGTCTGCGTTGCGAGCGTCGAAGTGCCAGTCGTCTCAGCTGCGTAGACCGCCGGCGCTCCGCAGGCGAGCGCCAGGGATACCGTGGCAAGCCATACCTTCTCGCTATGTCTCATGTTTCTCCTTTCAGGCCACCGAGCGCCTTTTCAGTTTGAAGCACGATTTCAGTCGCCGTCGCCGCGTCCATGAACAGGCCGTTCCTCGCCGTGGAGCGCATGCGCGTCGTTCTCGGGGTCAGCGATTCGAGCTCGATCTCGATCTCGCGGTCGGCCGCGCGCGCCTTGATTCGTTCGCCGTTCTCGGTTTTCTCCCGAGCGTCGATCTTGATCGCCATGCGGCCCAGTGCCGTCGTCACAGCCGAGCGCACCCGGGGCAGGGGCGTGGAGAAGGTCCGGTAGGTGTAGCCGCCCAGGGTGTGTTGCATGCCGGCCGCGCTGCCCAC
>Ga0156022_1281_pt3 | contig 18547 bp, 18 predicted proteins | sample RifCSPlowO2_02_FD_107676 | JGI IMG/M metagenome (GOLD analysis project Ga0156022, IMG submission 107676) | Betaproteobacteria bacterium RIFCSPLOWO2_02_FULL_65_24 | reverse complement strand
CCTCTTCCCTCTTGTAGGGCACGTGCATCAAGTCGATACCGGTCATCTGCCCGCTTGGCTGGCCCCCGAAATGGTGAGTGCTGCCGTTAAATCGTGGCATCCAACGACGAGAGCATTGCCGAGCGGGCCAAAACTTGCGACAGTACCGCCTCGGCAACGCCTTATACCATGATGTCGCCGGGAGGAATCCGTGCCTATCCCATCGCGAGAACTGATCGAGCTGTACCGGAAGATGCTCACGATCCGCCGCTTCGAGGAACGGGTGGCGCTGGAATTCAAGCGCGGGACGATTCCCGGCGTGGTTCATTCCTACATCGGCCAGGAGGCGGTCGCGGTCGGCGTCTGCGGCAATCTGAGGAACGACGACCGCATCGTAAGCAATCATCGGGGCCACGGGCATTGCATCGCGAAGGGAGCCGATCTGAACCGCATGATGGCCGAGATCTACGGCAGGAAGAACGGCTATTGCAAGGGCAAGGGCGGTTCGATGCACATCGCCGACTTTTCGATCGGCATGCTGGGCGCCAACGGCATCGTGGCGGCGGGCCTGCCGATCGCGGTCGGCACCGCGCTGGCCGCGCAACTCGAAGGCGGCGACCGGGTCTCGGTGGTTTTCTTCGGCGACGGGGCCTGCGGCGAAGGGGAATTCCACGAGTCGCTCAATCTCGCCTCGATCTGGAAGCTTCCGATCGTCTTCGCCTGCGAGAACAACCACTATGGAGTGAACACGCCGGTGCGCGAAGCGATGGCCGTGGAGCATGTGGCCGAGCGCGCAGCCGCCTACGCGATGCCCGGGACGGTGGTTGAAGGCAACGACTTGGCGGCCGTATACCGGGCGACCCGCGATGCGGTGGCGAGCGCGAGGTCAGGCGAGGGACCGAGCCTGCTCGAATTCAAGACCTACCGCTGGCGCCACCACTTCGAAATGACATCCATCCCCGACCTGCGCCCGCCCGAGGAGATCGAGGCCTGGAAGCAGAAGTGTCCCATCGCCCCTATCGAACACAGGCTGCTGCGCGAGGGAGTTCTGGACAGGGAAGACCTCGCGAGGCTCGACGGCGAAGTCCTGGCGCGGATCGAGGACGCAGTCCGGTTTGCGCTCGCAAGCCCGCTGCCCGAACCCGCCGAGGCGCTCGAGGACGTGTTTTCCGCATGAGAAAGATCACATTCGCTGAAGCGACTCTCGAAGCGCTGCAGGGGGAGTTCCGCCGGGACGAGAAAACAGTGCATCTTGGCACCGACGTCGCCATTCCTCTCAGAAAGGAGTTCGGCGCGGCGAGAATCAGGGGCACGCCGATCGCGGAGTCCTCGTTCGTCGGCGCGGCGATCGGACTCGCCGGCTCGGGATTCCGGCCCGTGGTGAATCTCAGGATGGCGACCTTCGGTTTCGTTGCCATGGACCAGATGGTCAACCAGGCAGCCAAGATCACCTACATGTTCGGCGGCCAGGCCCGTTTTCCGATCGTTCTGCGCATGACCGTCGGTGCGGGCCAATCCATGGCCGCGCAGCATTCGATCAGCCCGTATCCCATGTACATGAACGTGCCGGGCTTGAAGATCATCCTGCCTTCCACCCCGTACGACGCCAAGGGCCTGCTGAAGACGGCGATCCGGGATAACAACCCGGTGATCTCTTTTGAGCACTCGGCGCTCGCGGGCCTGATCGGAGAGGTTCCGGAGGAGGAATACACCATCCCGTTCGGCCAGGCAGCGGTGAGGAGGGCCGGTACCGACGTCACCGTGGTCGCACTTGCCCGCATGGCGCATCTCGCTGCGGAGGTGGCGAGCGAGATGGAGGGCGAGGGCATTTCGTTCGAGGTGATTGACCCGCGCACCCTCGTTCCGCTGGACAAGGAGGCGATCAGGGAATCGGTTGCGAAGACCGGCCGCCTGGTGGTGGTCGACGAGGCCTGCCAGACCTGCGGGGCCGCGGCCGAGATCATCTCGCTTGTGGTGGAGGACCGGCGGCTGTTCCGTTGCCTCAAGGCGCAGCCGGCGCGGGTATGCGGACTGGATGTCCCGATCCCGTTCAGCCCGCCCATGGAGCGCTTCGTCATTCCGGACAAGGATAGAATCGCAGCCGCTGTGCGGGCAGTGCTTCAGGAAGCATAGGGCGAGGAGCTCCATCAACGCGTTTATCTACGGTTGCGAAAAATCCGCGCAATTACGATGTGTGGGGCTACCCCGGGCCTGTCGCGACGTTATCGAGAACCTGACTGAGAAGTCGTTCCAATCCGATAGCCAACAAAAACTCAGCCATACTTCGTCCCATGAGCGCAGGCACGCGACTTCCCGGCACTCCCGACCCGATGCACTTCTGGCCCGGCGCGGGCGGGGTGCGGATCGCGGGGGATTCCTGGGGCGACCCGAACGGGCCGCTGGTGCTTCTCCAGCACGGGGGCGGGCAGACCCGCCACGCGTGGAAGGGAGCGGGCGAGAAGCTGGGCGCCGCCGGCTATCACGCCGTCGCCTTCGATGCCCGCGGCCACGGCGATTCGGACTGGGCGAGCGACGGTCTGTATAGCCAGGACGCGATGGTGGAGGATCTCAAGTGCGTGGTGGCCGCGCTGGGCAACCGCCGCCCGGTGCTGGTCGGCGCCTCCATGGGAGGGGGCACGAGCCTGGTCGCGGTGGGCGAGGATCACGTCGATGCCACCGCGCTGGTCCTGGTCGATATCGGCCCCCGCGTCGAGCCGAAGGGCGTCGACAAGATCCGGGCGTTCATGAGCCAGAAGCCCCAAGGGTTCGATTCCCTCCAGGAGGTGGCCGACGCCATCGCCAGTTACCAGCCCCACCGCAGCCGCCCGCGTACCCTCGACGGGCTGGCGAAGAACGTGCGCCTGGGCGCAGACGGCAAGTACCGCTGGCACTGGGACCCGCGCTTTCGCACCGGGCGGTTCGACCTGGAGAAGCGCCGTGAGCGCCTCGAAGCCTGCTCGCGCAGGCTGACCTTGCCCACCCTGCTGGTGCGGGGCGGGCTGTCGGACGTGCTGAGCGAAGAGGGCGCGCAGCAGTTTCTGAAGCTGTGTCCGCACAGCGAATACGTCAACGTGACCGGCGCAGCGCACATGGTGGCGGGAGACCGCAACGACATCTTCGGCAATGCCGTCATCGCGTTCCTGGCGCGCGTGGTGCCTGCAGGCCGCGATGCGGTCCAGCCGGCCCATGCGACGCATCCTCACCACGAAGGGCCGCCGGGGGACGTCAACGACGTGCCCTGACCGACGAGGACCCGGCGGTCGGATTAAACTGAAAGCTTGTGGAAAGCGTTGATTGCTGTATCCGTTACGTCGATTGTCAACGGAGGTCGATCGTGGCCCATACCTATGAAGAGCTGAAAGCCAGTACCCTTGCGCAACTGCGCGAAATTGCCGCCGCCATGACCGACGAGGCGGTAAAAGGCTATACCCAGATGAACAAGGATCATCTGCTCGCCGCGCTATGCAAGGCGCTTCGCATCGAGATGCAACAGCACCACCAGGTAGTCGGGTTGAATAAGAGCGACATCAAGGCGCGGATCCGGCAGTTGAAACACAAGCGTCACGAGGCGTTGGCAGCGCACGATCACGCTCAGATCAAGGTCGTGAGACGACAGATACATCACCTCAAGAGGCGTATACACAAAGCGACGGTATAGGAAGCTCGGCCCCGCCGACGGGCGGGGCGCCCGCCGCGCATCGCACGTGTGTCGACCTGCTGCCTGTCGCATTGGCCGTGAGCGCAGCCTGCTTCGCCCAGTTTTCCCGGAAGGGTACGCATTGAACATCCCCCGCAAAGCGGGGGCTTTCATTTGTGAGCCGCTCAAAGCGGCTATTCGAGGTCGCAACGCGCGTAGTACGCAGTAAACGGTGGCTTCCTGACGTTGCCTCGGGTTAAACTAAGCTTAGTTCAAGGAGCCAAGCCATGCCGCAAGTGAACATTCATCAGGCCAAGACGCATCTGTCGAGACTGGTCGAGAAGGCCGCGCAGGGCGAAGAGATCGTGATCGCCAAGTCGGGGAAGCCTATCGCGCGCCTCGTCGCGCTCGAGAAGCCGAAGCAGGCCAAACGCAAGCCCGGGGCACTCAAGGGCCGCGGCTGGGTTGCGCCCGATTTCGATGCTCCGCTGCCGCAGACACTTCTTCGACAGTGGTACGGCGGCAAGAACCGGCCGTGAACCTGCTGCTCGATACGCACGTGCTGCTGTGGTGGCTATTTGACGATCGCCGGCTGCCGCGGCGGGCGCGTCTCCTGATCGAAGCGCCGGAAGCGAACGTGCAAACGAGCGTGGTGAGCCTTTGGGAAACCTCTATCAAGGTAGCCCTGAAGAGGGCGGCGGCGGATCCACTGGAACTCTACCATGCCATCCTGGACAGCGGATTCGGCCTCTTGTCGATTGCCCCGCTGCATGCAGTGGCCGTCGCATCGCTGCCCCGTCATCACGGCGATCCTTTCGATCGGATGTTGATCGCGCAGGCTCAGGCCGAACGGTTGACGCTCGTCACGCACGACCGGACTCTCGCCGCCTACGAAGTTGCGATGGAAATTGTCTGATTGAGCGCAACACCGCCGGTCGTCCCCGAGGTCATGGCATAGCGCGCCCAGCGGTGCGCGGCGTAGCCATGTACGAACCGAAAGGGCGGGTTTCTTCTCCTAAGCTGCTCGATGGACGAAACCGGGAAAACTGTAGAAGAATCTGCGGAAACTGGCAAGCGACCTGGGCGTGTCACGGAGCGTCGAAGAATGGCTGAAGACCGGCTGAGGATCTCGTTCGCCTCGCACGCTGCGTTTCTGAGAGAAGCATTCGCTGAGCTCGAGGTGCTCGATTATCAGCGAACTTTTGACGAATGCACCGCGCTCGTCAGGAAGGCCTTTGGATAGCTCCGAACTCGCAGGCCGCGATCCGCGTCCTACGCAGTTGCCCCCCTTCGCTTGTCGATCACCCTCCGCATCTTCTTCCTTCCATCCGGCCGCGGCAGTGACCCCGGCGCCACGATCTCCACCGCCGCCGTCACTCGAATCGATTCCCTGAGCTGCGCAGCGAGCCGCTCCTGCAAAGCGCCCACCTCCGAAGCCGGCAGGTCCGCCCGCAGAGCCTCTGCACGCACGGTCATCGTCGCAAGGGCCGACTCGCCCGATATCTCGATCTGGTATTCCGGCGACAGCTCCGGGAAGCTGCGCACCACGGCTTCGACCGCCGAGGGGAACACGTTCGCGCCGCGCAGCCAGATCATGTCGTCCACGCGCCCCAGGATGGACCCTTCCAACCGCGCGCCGGTAAACCCGCAGGCGCAGGCCGCGGTGGTCGCGAGCCGCGAGATGTCGCGGCTGCGGTAGCGCAGCAGCGGCTGGGTATCGCCGATCAGGTTGGTGATGACCACTTCGCCCGCCTCCCCCGGCGGCAAAGGCTTCCCCGACTCGGGATCGACGATCTCGGTGGCCACGATGTCGCTCGCGATGTGCAGCGCGCTCGAATGCGGGCAGTTGCCACCGAGCGGAAAGATCTCGGTCATGCCGTAGCCGTCGGCCACGCGCTGCACGTTCCACCCGCGCATGAGCCTATCCCGGGTCTCGCCGTACGCGACGCCCGGTTCGCCGATGGCCGAAAGGCTGCGGATGCCGAGCGACGCCAGATCGACGCCGATCTCGGCCGCGACTTCGAGCATGTGCACGAGGTACGAAGTCGTGCCCGAAACGCTGGTGGGCTTCAGGTCGCGGATCAGCCGGATCTTGGTGCGCGTGTCGTAGAGCCCCGCCTGCACCACCAGCACGCCCATCGCCGCGAGGCTTTCCGATGAAACCATCGGACCGATCAGGGCGTCCACAGGCCCCAGCACCACGGCGATGTCGCCCGGGCCCGCGGTCGGATTGCGCCGGAAGCGGTCGATGCAGAGGCGAAAATCGCGCGCCGAGAGCACGCGCTTCAGCGGCACACCGGTCGTTCCCGAGGTGGCGGCATAGCGCGCCCACCGGGTGCGCGGCGTAGCCACGTACGAACCGAACGGGGGATGGGCCTGCTGGTCGGCCTGGAGCTCGCCCTTGGTGCAAAAAGGCACTCTGGGAAGATCTTCGATCGAGCGGATGTCTCTTGGTGACAACCCGATCTCGTCGAACTTGCGCCGCCAGAACGGCGTATTCGCATAGCAGTAATGCACCATGGCGCGCAAACGCTCCGACTGCAGCTCACGAAGCCGCGGCGCCGGCAGGCGATCCACCTTCGGATCGAGGATCAGGTAATCGGGCAACGCTTCCATCGATCAACCTTCTTTGGAAAACAGGATGCAGCGCGAGGGGTCGAGCCGCAGCCAGACTTGCGCGCCTTCGTGCATGTCCTGTGCGGAATGAACCATCGCACGGACGAACGCTCCGCCCACGTCGATGCCGCATTCGCACTGGCTGCCCTGAAAGCTCATCCAGGCGATTCGCGCGGGGGTCACGTTATGCATGTCCTGAGGAGGCGCGCACAGCACTTCGACATCCTCGGGGCGCACGATCAACTCGAGCGCATCACCGGGCGAACAGCCCTGCGGCACCGCGACGAGCAGGCGCGCCGTTGCACTGCCCCCCAGAACGAGCACGCCTTCAGTCGCGTTGCAGCGCGTTTCCAGGCGGGCCGCGAGCACGTTGGCAGCGCCGAGGAAAGTCGCGACGAAGGGCGTTTCGGGCCGCCGGTAGATGGCGCGAGGCTCGCCTTCCTGGACGATCCTGCCGTGCCACATCACCGCCACGCGGTGGGCAAGGGCGAACGCCTCGGCCTGGTCGTGGGTGACGTAGAGCGCCGTGACGCCGACCTTGTGGATCATTTCGCGCAGCTCGTTGCGCATCTGCTCGCGCAGTCTGGCATCGAGATTGGACAGCGGCTCGTCGAGCAGGAGCAGGGCGGGCCGGCGCACCAGCGCCCGCGCCAGCGCCACACGCTGCTGCTGGCCGCCCGAGAGGCGCGTCGCGGAGCGCGCGGCCATGGCTTGCATGCCGACCAGCGCGAGCGCATCGGCAACCCGTGCCTGGATCTCGGCCTTCTGCAGGCGCGGCCGCTGCACGCGCAACGGGTAGGCGACATTTTCGAACACGTCCAGGTGAGGCCAGATGGCGTAGGACTGGAACACCATGCCGATCGGGCGCTCGTGCGCCGCCACGAACACGCCGCGCGCCGGATCGGACATGGCGCGCCCGCCGATCTCGATCGTGCCGCCGTCGGCGTGCTCCAGGCCCGCCACGCAGCGCAGCGTCGTTGTCTTGCCGCAGCCGCTCGGTCCCAGCAGCGCGTAGCACTCGCCTTCCGGAACGGCGAAATCGACGCCGTCGATGACCTTCGTCATACCCTCGGGCGTTGGAAAAGACTTGGAAAGGCCGGCGACCTTGAGCATGGATTCAGTCCGCGTAGCCGCGCGGCGAAAGATAGCGGCGCGCGATGAACACGATCGGAATCACCAGGGCGATGATGATGGTGGCGAGCGCGGCCGAGGCTGCCGCCTCGCCGCTTTCGAACAGGCGCCACAGCAGCACCGAAAGCACCACGTTGTCCTGGCCGTAGAGCATCAGCCCCATGGTGAACTCGCGCACCCCGGTGATGAACAGCAGGATGAACCCCGACACGAGCGTGGGCATGAGCAGCGGCAGCAGGATGCGCCGCTGCGTCGAAAGCCAGCGCGCGCCGGAGGTCGACGAGGCTTCCTCCAGCTCCCGGTGGATCTGCATGAGGCCGGCGCGGGAAATGCGCGTGGTCACCGCCAGCCGGTACGAGTACGCGACGACCAGGATCCAGACCGTTCCGTAGATGCCCACGGGCATCGACAGGTACAGGACCATCACCGCGAGCGCAGTGATGACGGAGGGAATGCCTACCGACATGAACGATACGAAGTCCAGAAAGCGCCGTCCGGTGAATTGGGTGCGCACGATGATCCAGGCGAGCACCGCGCCGACGGTGGTGACGATGAGCGCCGAGAGCGTCGCGACCAGAAGCGTGTTCCCCAGGCCCAGCCAGAACAGGCGATTGCCGGCGAGCTTGCCATAGGCCGCCAGCGACATCTTGCCGAGCGAGTCGATGGCGGGCGGAGCGTAGCCGAACAGAGCCGACCACAGCAGCACCAGCGTCGGGAGCACGGCGGCGAGCATGACGTACGCCACGACGAAGGCGAGCGCGGGAATGCGCCAGCGGCCCAGCGGAAAGCGCGTCTGCCGGTAGGCCTTGCCGGTGACGGTGACGAAGCTTTCGGCGCGGCGGATGAGCCAGTTGTAGACCACGAGCAGCAGCATCGCGACCACGAGGAAAGGCAGGCCCACGGCGGCTGCACCGCCGTAATTCGGCAGCCCGCTGGAGGGGGTGAGCTCGTACCAGATGCGGTAGCTGAAGACATTGATGCGCGCCGGCAGCCCGATGATGAGCGGCAGGTCGAACTGCTCGAGCGTGATGAGCAGCGCCAGGATCAGCGGAGCGAGCACCCCGGGCAGAAGCACCCGCACTGTCACCCGCAGGAATGTTGCGGCAGGCGAGGCGCCAGAAGTGCTGCTCGCTTCCTCCAGCGCCGGATTCATCGAACGCAACGTCGCGCCCAGCAGCAGAAACACGAACGGCACCAAGGCGAGCGCCTGGCAGGCGACGAGTCCCGGCATGCTGAAGATATTGAGCGGGCCGGTGCCTTCCAGGCCGAATAGCGAGCGCAGCCAGACGTTCATCCATCCGGCATTGGGACCGAGCAGGAAAATCCAGGCGATGGCAAGCACGACGCTCGGCACCAGGAGCGGAAACAGGATGAGCGAAAACCACAGGTCGCGCCACGGCAGGTCGGTGCGCTCGACCAGCCAGGCGAGCGTGAAGGCGATGACGAAGCAGAGCGCGACCGAGCCCAGGACGAACACCAGCGTGTCCGGAATGATGCGGGTGTAGAGAACGCTATCGGAGTAGATGGCGCGGAAGTGCTCGAGCGTCCACTGCGCGCCTTGCTCGAACGGAAGGGCATCGGCCGGGCCGCGGACCGCGGTGAGGAGCAGCATCGCGAGCGGCGCCGCGATGAGATACACCGCGACCAGCGCCCCCGCCGCGAGCACCAGCTTCGCGGCCAAGTCGAGCTCGCCGTGCCGGCGCACGGCGGAGAGCGCCGGCGTCATGTTCAGGAACGCTGGCCGGCCGGAGCTCTAACGCTTCTGGCCGGTGAAGATCGGCGTGGCCTTCTTGTAGATCTGCTCGCGCTGCGCCATGTTGGCTTCGTTCTCGAACAGGAACTTCACTCCGGAGGAATGCAGCTTTTTCGCGGCCGGGGACTCGGAGTCCGGGCCGTAATCAGCCTCGAAACGCATTTTTTCGCGGGCCCGCTTCGCCTCGGGCGTCGTCATCCACCCGGCGAGCAGCCGCGCCGCGTTCCGGTTGGGCGCGTTCGCCATCACCGCGATGATGAACTGGACGGCCACCGCCGGCTGCGGGATCACGTAGCTCACGGGCAGGCCTCGCGAGGCCCAGAACAGGCCCGCTGAATCGAAGTCGCCGATGGCGTACACGCGCTCGCCGGATTGCAAAAAAGAATCGCGCGGCGCCTGCGTGACCAGAATGTCGGTCTTTTCCACCAGGTTGCGCGCGAACTGCAGCGCCTTGTCCTCGCCCCATTCCAGACCCAGAAAACCCATCAGGCGCGGCATGAGGAAGCTGCTGCCGACCATTTTGCCTTTGTAGCGCGGATCGAGCAGATCGGTCCACAGCTTCGGCAGATCCGATGGCTTGACCTTCTGGGTGTTGTAGACCACCGCGTAGACGTGGTTGGAGGTGAGCCCGGCCTTGCCGTCGAGCGCGACATTGCGGCCCTTGGTGCCGAAGACGGACCAGTCGTTCACCGCGAGCAGACCGCGCTGATTGAGCGGCAGGACCCCGCCCAGGGAGGTGTGAAACACGTCGACCTCGTGGCGGCCGGCGCGCGCTTCGGCGATCGCCTTGGTGGCGATGTTGTTGTCGCCCAGCCACTGCACCTCGATGCCCGGGAACATGCTGCCGAAGGCTTCCGGAATCCAGTCGACTTCGCGCTGCTGCGGGCCCCAGATGATCACCTTGCGCTCTTTTTTCGCGTTCTCGTAGAGGGCGCGCACCGCAGCGGAGTCCTTCCACGATTGCGCCGCGGCGCCTGCCGCAAACGATATTGCCAACGCGCCAGCAAACAGCTTGAACACGATTCGAACCATGGCTTGCCTCCTCCTATCAGATGGACGGGTTCAGTCCGGGACCTTGGCCTGCGACGCGCTGGTCGATGCCTTGGGGTTGTCCCATTGGGGGACCAGCCGCGGGCTGACCGGGCGGAACAGGCGCGAATGCGGCAGCGGCAGCTTGAACAGGCGCGCCGCATTGCCTCCCAGAATCAGGTTCAGGTCGTCCTGCGCGATGTCGAGCGCGGCGATCTGCCTGAGACTCCAGCCCCAGCAGTCCACCTGATGCTGCACCGGAGGCGCGTTGCGGCTTTGCACCGGGTAGGCCTGCGGGGTGTGGCCGTATTGGGTATGGAACGGGACGCTCGCGCCCCAGTCGGTGCCCCAGAGGAGCTTCTCCGGGCCGATGTTGGGGTCGCGCAGCGCCTTCCAGTAGAGATCGGTCCAGTAATAGCCGCACTCCAGGTACACATTGTCGTTCGCCGCCGCCACCGTCCAGGCTTCCTCGACGGTGCGCTCGCTCCACCAGCCCTGCATGCCGCCATGGTCGAGCAGTATGGTCACATCCGGGTACTCCACCGCGAGATCGGTCACCCAGAGCGGGTGCAGCGATTCCGGCCAGTAGTGGTAGGTCATCGGATAGCCCATCACGACGCCCGTGTGCACGCGCGCGACCACCTTGTACTTGCGCGCCAGATCGAAAATCGGGCGAATCTGGTCCAGGCGCTCCGTCTGGCTCAGCGTGCGGCGGCTGGCGCTGTTGGCGGGCATGCCTTCGCCGATGCCGCGGAACTTGCCGGTGGCGAGCAGCTCGTCGATCTCCTTGGCCGCGGCCTGCGGCGTCCAGGGTTCCTCGCCGCGCACGGCCTTCTTCGCGGTCTTCATCGCCGAGCAGCAGGCCACGAACTTGTCCGGATGCTTCTCCACCAGCGCCATGTTGATCTCGTTGCTCATGCCGAACGCGGGCAGCAGCACGCACATGTCGACACGGTAGCAGTCCATGTCGTAAAGAAGCCGCGGCGAGTTATCGTAGGCCTCGATGCGCCGGATCGCCTGCGCGAGATCGTTGTAACGGCCGCCATCGGACTTGGGGCTCATTTTCGAGAGCTGCGGCCCCGCCGCAAAACGCTGGGCGTGGACATGCGTATCTACGACGAAACGGCCCATTTTCATGGAAGCTCCTGGCTTACGGGCGGGCGGTGAATCAGGCGAACGCTGCGTTCCCTCCGGTCGCATTGTGCACACAAAAGGGACCGGCGCTCAACTCGTGCCAGCGTGGTTTCACGTGGTGAGACAGGCAGGGCCCGCGCAGGGCGCGGGCAAACAGAAGGACGGCGGCCCATGGCCGCCGTCGTACGCTCGCGAAGTTTAGAACTGGCTGCCGAGCATACCGCCGATCACCGCCCCGACGGCCGTGGTGGCGCCGCGGTTGTGTCCGTGTCCCACCTGGCTGCCGATGGCGGCGCCGACGATCGCACCCGCTGCGGTTCCGAAAACATTCACCTGCTGCGGCGGATAGGGAGCCGGCCCGTAGACGGGCGGTCCGTACACCGGAGCCGGCTCCATATATACGGGGCGCTCCACGTAGACCGGCCGCTCAACGACCACCCTGCGCTCCACATACACGGGGCGCTCGACGTACACCGGGCGTTCGACCACGACCCTGCGTTCGACCGGATAGTAGTGGTGTTTCACTTTGACGACCTTGTCCGGGCGGCGGTCGCGCCAGCGGTCACGATCCCCGCGATCCGCCAAGGCCGGCAGCGACGCAGCGAGCAGCGCTGCCGCTACGATGGTCCGAATCGTCGTGTTCGCTTTCATGTCAGCCTCCTTTGGGTTTGCCTGAGCCATTAAACGCTCCGGCAAAGGTGGCTGTCGACAAGTAAAGTGCAAAGAAGTGTTAGCGCGCTTACAAACGCGAAGGAGTTCTAACGAACCATAAGCCGATCGGGCCGGAGCCAGGCTTTCGTGGGCGCCTGCCTAAGCAAAGATCTTGAACAAGATTGTTACCGTGAGGGCGATGTTGAAACCGCCTGTTGGATCAGCTCGCTCAATCCAATAGCGCCCGGGAGAGAAGCGAAGCGTTGATCACACCGTCGAGGGCGTGCAGCTTCACGAACGCATCGGCCGTGGAGCGGCCGGGTGTGTCCTCGACGGTGACTACGAAGCGGCCGTTGTCGCAGTCGGCGCGGATTTGCACCCCGGACATGGCCACAAGCTGGGAGCGAACGCCGGCGCGCTTCTCGGGCCAGGCCCAAAGCACTACGCTGGAAACATCCATGAGGTTGTCCTTGAGGAAGCCACGCAGGCGAAGCGCTCCTCCCGGGTCTGTTCTTGTTGGGCCCTCTTATACCGCGACCGCAGACGCAGTCTCTTGATTTACGTCAAAGCCTGGGAAGTTATCGGAAGATCGCAAGCGCTAATTGTCAGAGGAGGCACGCCGCCTGGCCGGTTTTGCAGGCAGTGTGGGTGACGCTCGGCGCCCGTCCAGCTGATGCCGGATGGCGAGGATGGGATGGCGCAGCAGCATGCGCGGGCCCGCCCAGCGCATGACCACCCGCACTCGCTCGCGCATATCCTCGGTATAGCAGTGAACCAGGCAGTTGGCGCACGTCGGTTTCGCGTCGCCGAACACGCAGCGCTCCAGCCTTCGCGTCGCATACTCGAAGAGCGCTGCGCATTCCTGGCAGAGCTTCGCGCCGCTTTCCCGTTCGTGACCGTGACCGCGGCAGTACATTGTCACCATAGCCTCGATGGTCCTGAGCTCGCGCGCACGCTGCACGAAGCGTTTGTCGGTGGTGAAATCGATAATCCTGCGGGCCATGGCGTGGCGTTCGTCCGGGATGAAGCGAACGATAGCGTCGCCCTTGGTCGGACCGCTTGACATGCATCAAGTCGCTCCGACGGAAGCGGACGGATCGTCGTTTTGTTCTCCTGGGTCAAGGAAAACCCGGCGTCTCAGCCGCTAGACTGCCGGGCGGATTTCCTTTGAGAGCTTTCGCGATATGAAAAAAGAACTCCAGCCCGACGCGCGGCCGCTGCTTTTCATGCCCCTGGACCTGCGCGGCGTGCGCCTGCCCAACCGCATCGTGATCTCCCCCATGTGCCAGTACTCGGCCCGGGATGGCCACGCCAACGACTGGCATTTTGCGCATCTGGCGCAGTTTGCCATGGGCGGCGCCGGATTGATTTTCACCGAGGCCGTGGCCGTCGAGGCGCGCGGGCGCATCACGCACGGCGACCTGGGCCTGTGGAGCGACCAGTACGTGCCCTGGTTCAGGCGCATGGCCGATTTCATCAAGCAGCAGGGCTCGGTCCCGGCCATCCAGCTCGGGCACGCCGGGCGCAAGGCCTGCATGCAGCGGCCCTGGTACGGCAACGGCGCGCTCGGGCGAGCGGACATCGAGCGCGGCGATCGTCCATGGCCCATCGTCGCCCACGGCTCCAACGCCCTGGGCGAAGGCTGGCCGGTGCCGCACGAGCTCGCCATCGCCGAGCTCGACCAGGTGCGCGACGCTTTCCGCAGCGCGGCGCAGCGGGCGCTGGCGGCGGGCTTCGATGTGGCCGAAGTGCATGGAGCCCATGGCTACCTGCTGCACGGGTTTTTGTCGCCGCTTTCGAATCGGCGCAGCGACCGGTACGGCGGGAGCCTCGAGAACCGCATGCGCTTTCCGCTCGAAGTGGCCGAGGCGGTGCGCAGCGTGTGGCCCGAGGAGAAGCCGCTGTTCTTCCGCGTCTCGGCCATCGACGACTTCGAAGGCGGCTGGAGCATCGAGGACAGCATCGTGCTGGCGCGTGGGCTCAAGGCGCGCGGCGTCGATGTCGTGGATTGTTCTTCGGGCGGGATTCTCGGTGCGGCAACGGCCGCGGCAAAACCGCTGACGCCGCGCGTGCTCGGGTTCCAGGTGCCGTTTGCCGAGCGCGTGCGGCGCGAAGCGCAGATCAATACCATGGCAGTGGGCCTCATCGTGGGCGCGCGCCAGGCCGAGCAGGCGCTGCGCGAGGGCAGGGCGGACCTCATCGCCATCGGCCGCGAGGCGCTGTACGACCCGCGCTGGGCGCTGCACGCCGCGCGTGAGCTCGGCTGCGATCCGGATTTCGACCTGTGGCCTGAGCAATACGGCTGGTGGCTCAGGCAGCGCGAGCCTCTGCTCAGGAAGCTGCTGGCAGAAACGCCGGAAGCGTGAACCTATTCCTAATCAGAGTGGTGCACGGCGGGGTGATCTGCACGCTGCTGTGATGCAAGCGCCCCCCACGCGACTCAATGGCCCGTCAGCTTGTCGCTCTGCTCGAAGGACTGGACCGTCGGCACCGGACCGGTGAAGCCCAGCTCAGCCCAGCGCATCGCAACCTTTTCGTAGACCGGCTGCGATAACTTCAGACGTTTGGCGAACTGCTTGATGTACCTGAACTCCATGCAGGCGTTGATCAGGCATTTCGAGCCCCAGGGCCGGATCTCCGGCGGGTTCAGGCTGGGATCGAGGTAGGTGCTCCAGGTCTCGCGCAGGATGTCGATCGACTGCGCCGGCCGCGAGCGGGTCACCATCGCCCACACCACCTTCGCCAGGTTGGTCGGGTCGACATCGTGGTCCACGACAACGATGTACTTTGAGAAATAGGCGGCGCCCGTGGACTGGGCGGCAAGCGCCAGGACCTGGGCTGCATGTCCGGCGTAGCGCTGCTCGATCGACACGACATTCATGCCCATCGAGGTCGCCTCGGGCGGACACCACACCCCCTTGACCCCCACCACGCCGAGCGCGTCCAAGTTGTTCCACAACGCTGCCGAGCGCAGCACCGCCATCATGAATTCGCTGTTGGCAGGCCAGTCTTCCATCAGGTTGAGATGGCAGGTGAGGATCGGGTTGTTCCTGCAGCGCACCGCCTCGATCCGGATAAAGGGCGCCGGGCCGCCGGGCCTTCCGTAATAGCCGGTGAATTCTCCGAAGGGCCCTTCGTGAAAGGAGTCGTCGGGATAGGCGAAGCCTTCGATGATGATTTCCGCATGGGCGGGCAGCGGCAGCCCGGTGATGTCGCTTTCGAATACCTCGATCGCGGCGCCGTTCACCCCGCCCCAGAAATCGTACTCGCTCTGGGTTTTCGGATAGCTGGTGGCCGAGACCAGGAACTGGAGCGGATCCAGGCCGTAGGTTGCGGCGACCGGCGCGGGCTTGCCCATCGCCCACCAGGCCTCAAGGTCAAGCTTCGCATCCTTTCCCGGCGATGTGTAGTAACCGACTTCGTTCCTGCTCTTGACCATCTGGCGGTAGGTGCCGAGGTTGACGCGGCTGCTCGCGGGATCGCGGGTGATGACCGAGTCGCAGGTCCCGATGTATCGGCCGCCGTCCAGCGGCCAGAAATGCGGGGCCGGGAACCGGGTGATGTCGACCTGATCGCCGCGGTCGATGTTCTGGTTCACCGGCGCCTCGCTCGCCGGGATGGTCTTCGGCGGGATCTTGACCTTGGATTTCTCCTTGAGGATTTTCACCAGATCCAGGGGCGACTTGCCGGGGATCTCGCGCAGGGCCAGGGCGACGCGGTTCGGGCTGGTGCCGAAGGGGTTGAACAGCGCTCGCTTTCCGGGGTGCCCCTTGATGTTCTCGAACAGGAGCGCCGGCCCGGCCACCTCCTGCTGGGCGAGGCAAACGATGGTCGACATCTCCAGATAAGGATCGACCTGCGCCGTGATGCGCTTGATTTCGCCGATACTCTCCGCCCTCTCCAGCCAGCCGGCCAAACCCTCGAAGGGCTCCATTCTCAACTGTTCGTTTTTCACCGCTGATCCCCGTGCAACACAAAAGAAAACAATCCGTTGGTCGATAGCGCAGGCCCCACCGCCCGATCGCCGCTCAATGGCTGTTGAAAACCGCCTGGTACTCTGCAACTTTCGCCTGCACCGCCGTGCGCTCCGCCGCCGTGGGGCGTGAGGGATCCACGGCTGGCGGCAGCGCTCCGAATTTCATGAGGCAGGCCATGAGCAACAGCCGCGCCTTGGTGGCGGTGAGATTACTGCCCGAAATGAATACCGTGCCGGGCGTAATCGGGACCATGCCTTCGGCATTGCCGCGGCCCACTTTGACCACCGGCATGCCGCAAAATACAGCGCGCTCCAGCGCTGCGTCCATGTTTCGCGTCAGGCTGCCAAAAGGCGCGACGCCTTCGCCGACGAAGCCCGCCAGCGGCGCTGATTTGAGGTTGTCTTCAATGCGGGCCAGGATTTCGACCTCGGCCGAGTCGTCGGTTGCCTCGTCTCTGGGTAGATAGCGCCCGCTCTTGTGGAATGAAACCTGCGGGATAGCGTTCGAGAGAAGCTGACCCCGGGCGTCCTTTACCTCGACGGCTACCGCGGCGATGCGTCCTTCGCGGCGCAAGACGCCCGAAACCTTCGAAGGCAGAGAGGATAAGCGCACCGCCGAGCGGTGCGTGTGCAGGCGCGCCGGTCTAAACGTCAACGCCGGCGGCCCGGGCTGCCCGATGGTGCCTACGATGCCGCCATGCCCGCCGGTGGCGACGTAGCCGCCGGGGCGCGCATCGGCTTTCTGCACTTCGCGCGAATGGAAGATGATTTCGTCCAATATCGCCACGGCGCCAATGGTGTCCCTGCCGTCCGCGCCCTTCCATATTCCCGAAACGATGTAATCGACCGAGTCGACGATGTTGCGATCGCCGTCGTTGCTCAATGCGCCATGCGGCCGCTGCGAGGAGTTGCCGCAGATCGGCACATCGGTGTCTATGAGCAGATTCAGCCAGTAGATGGACTCCTCGACGTTGGGGCTGCCCTCCAGCCAGATGGCGCCGCCATAGCCGCCGCTCGCCATGGCCTGCTGCACGATGTTGGTGATGAACGCGAGGCGCGCGCGTGGCGGGTCCGCGCGCAGGTGCGGCGGCCGGTAAGGCCAGAAATCCTTTCCCCAGATTTCCGCCGCGATGTCGCCCGCCCCTACGTCGCTGCGAAGCGCGGCCGGCAGCCCCTTCTGGTAGCCGCCCGACGGAGCTGCCCTGAAGAAATCGAAGTCGGCTTTGGACGACAGCAGATTGGCAAGCCCGTCCTCGCCCAGGCCAAAGCGGTCGATCTCTTCAAAGACGCGCGAGGCATCCGGGTAGAAGGTCTGGCGAGTGTGCGAGGCGGGCGCCAGGGGATAAGCGGTCTGGTCGTCCCAAGGCTTGCCGTCAGCCTGCCGTGCCATGTAGGGCAGCAGGTACAGGCCGTCCCCGGGACGCAGGGTCACTTCATGCACGGGCATGTCCTGAGGTGAGCTGCGCGCCTTGTGAAACGTCCCGGTCGCGTCCACGTAACCGTCCGGCGGACCGTAGAGATCGGCCGCATCACGCTCGAGCGGGTGCGCGCTGAACTGCTGCACGTACACTTTCACTGGCGCGGCCAGGCGCTGGGGCCGCAGCGCGTCGAAACGCTGGGGCGAACCGTCCGGGTGGGTGAGCGGCGCAAGGCCGTGCTGCTCGCGCGCCTTGTTGCTCGTCACCAGCGGTTCGCTGTTCTGCACCGTGGCGGTCGCTCCCGAAAATACCGCAATCCGGATTTTCTGCTTGGTCATGGCCATGAAAATATCGTCACTGGGGCTTGATGCCGGCCTCCTTCAGCACTTTCCCATAGTTCGCCACTTCGCGTCGTATCACCTGCTCGAAGTTTTCGGCCGGACCGCCGGCGATCTCGAATCCCGCTTCGACCAGGCGGGTACGAACCTCCGCTTCGCGGAGCGTCGCGTCGATGTGCCGGTTCAGCCGGGTCAGCAACTCGCGAGGGGTCGCCTTTGGGGCGACGACGCCGTGCCAGGTGACGAGCTGAAAACCCGGCAGCGTTTCCGATACCGTGGGAAGGTCGGCAAAGGGCGGCGTTCCGCGCCGCGGGCCCAGCGAGGCGACAGCGCGAACCCGTCCGCCTTTCACCGGCCCGACCGCGGCGCTGGCCACGTCGAACAGCAGATCGAGTTCCCCGCTCATAATCCCGTTCAGCGCCGGCGCGTTGCCCTTGTACATCACCATGATCAGGTCTGCCTTGACACGGGAGCGGAGCAATTCGCAGCCTACCGTGGACAATCCGCCGGGTGATCCGCAGCTGACGGTGCCGGGCTTCGCTCTGGCCAGCGCGACGATTTCCGCGACCGTTTTGGGCGCGAAGCTGTTGCTCGAGAGCAGCACGAAAGAAGCGCTGACCACGTGGATCACGGGCGCGAAGCGGCCTGTATCGGGGCTCCCCGCGAAAAAGAACGGGTTGGTGACGATCGCCGGCGCGGTGTACAGGACCGTATACCCGTCCGGCGCGGCTTTGGCGACCATTTCCGAGCCGATATTGCTCGCGGCGCCCGGGCGATTCTCGACGATGACCGGCTGGCCGATGCGCTCGCTGAGCTTCGGCGCAATGACGCGCGAGACCATGTCGACGGCGCCCCCCGGTGCGTAGGGCACGACCCAGCGCACCG
>Ga0156022_1306_pt1 | contig 18594 bp, 15 predicted proteins | sample RifCSPlowO2_02_FD_107676 | JGI IMG/M metagenome (GOLD analysis project Ga0156022, IMG submission 107676) | Betaproteobacteria bacterium RIFCSPLOWO2_02_FULL_65_24 | reverse complement strand
TCGCCCCGCTAGCTAGCGCGCTGCTCGCCACCGCCTGCACCACGGCGGTCGACGGGCTTACCGGCAAATCCGGAGAGGCCTACGCCGACCTATCCAGGGCCATGGCGCGCCGCCCCGACGCCGACCCCGACTTGAAACTCTGGATTCAAACGCGGCTTGCGGAAATGGCCTTGCGCCAAGGGCGCGACGAGTTGGCCGAGCGCCATTTCAAGGCCGGGCTGGCGCTGGGCGTGACCGACGGTTTCATCCTCGCCGCCTACGCCGATTTTCTGCTCGACCACGGCAGGCCGGCTGAGGTGGTGACCCTGCTCAAAGATTGGGAGCGCTCCGACATCCTGCTGCTGCGCCTCGCCCAGGCGGAGCAGGCTGCCGGACTTCCGTCCACGCCGGCGCACATCGCCATGTTGAAACAGCGCTTCGACGCCTCGGCGCTGCGCGGCGACAAGCTGCACCAGCAGGAAGAAGCGCGTTTTCATCTGTATTTGCAGGGCGACGCCCCCGGAGCGCTGCGGCTGGCCGCGGAGAATTACCGCTTACAGCGCGAGCCGCGCGACGCGCGCATCCTGCTGGAAACGGCGCTCGCGGCGAAAGACTTCCGCGCGGCGCAGCCGGCCATTGAGTGGCTCGGCGCGAGCGGCTACGAAGACCCCGTGTACGCGAAGTTGGCGCAACAACTCAAGGACGGCGCGAAATGAGCCGCGCTCTGGCGCTGCTGTTGCTGTTCGCGAGCCTCGCGGCGCAGGCGCACAAGCCCAGCGACAGCTACCTGCACCTCAACATCGACGGCGCGCGGGTCACCGGCCAGTGGGACATCGCGCTGCGCGACCTGGAGCAGGCGATCGGCCTGGACTCGAACGGCGACGGCGAAATCACCTGGGGCGAGCTGCGCGCGCGCCAGGCCGACATTGCCGCCTACGCGCTCGCCCGCTTGAGGATCGAAGGCGACGCAAAAAACTGCCCGCTAGTCGTCACCGGGCACGAGGTCGATCGCCACAGCGACGGTGCTTATGAAGTGCTGCGCTTTGCCGCGGACTGCGCCGGCGCGCCGGCCGCAATCGAAATCGGCTACAAGTTGTTCTTCGATTTCGACGCCCAGCACAAGGGGCTGCTCAACCTCGAGTATCAGGGCCGGGTGCAAAGCCTGGTATTCACGGCAGAGCAGCCCAAGCAGCGCTTCGAGCTGGGCGAGCTCACCGCCATGCGGCAGTTTTTGAGCTACGGCCACGACGGCGTATGGCATATCTGGATCGGCTACGATCACATCCTGTTCCTGTTGTCGTTGCTGTTGCCGGCGGTGCTGATGCGGGAGCGGCGCCGGTGGCTGCCGCTGGCGCGCTTCGGCGATGCGTTCTGGGACGTGTTCAAAATCGTGACCGCGTTTACCGTGGCGCATTCGATCACGCTGTCGCTGGCCGCGCTGGGCGTGATTTCGCTGCCCTCGCGTCTGGTGGAATCGGCCATCGCCGCCTCGGTGCTTCTGGCCGCGCTCAATAACCTATGGCCGCTCGTCGGCGGCAGGCGCTGGGTGGTGGCCTTCGCCTTCGGCCTGATCCACGGCTTCGGCTTTGCCAGCGTGCTGACCGAACTCGGCCTGCCGCGCGACGCGCTGGTGCTCGCGCTGGTCGGATTCAACCTGGGTGTGGAGGCGGGGCAGCTCGCCGTCGTCGCGGCCTTCCTGCCGCTTGCCTATTATTTGCGCGCGAGTTGGTTTTACCGGCGCATGGTTCTGTTCGGCGGTTCGGTCGCGATCGTGGCCGTTGCCATGGTCTGGCTGCTGGAGCGCTCGCTGAATCTGAAACTGATTTCGGCATGAAGGCTGCTTGGCGAAAAACTTCCGGCCTGTTCCGCGTGCGCACGATCGGATTTCGACCGCGATCTGCGCCGAATGTCGATCCATAATCTCTGTTCGCCATCATGATCGACCTCGCCAGCCAACGCTACGCGCTCGCGGCGCTCGCCGCCGCGGCGCTGTTCGGCGCGAGCACGCCGCTGGCGAAGCTGTTGCAGGCGAACATCACGCCGGGCCTGCTCGCCGGGCTGCTTTACCTCGGCAGCGGCGCAGGACTTGCGCTGGTAAAACTCGGGCTGCGCCTCGGCCGGCATGCCCCCGAACCACCGCTGCAAGCGAGCGACTACCCCTGGCTCGCCGGCGCGGTCGCGAGCGGCGGCATCGCCGCGCCCCTGCTCCTGATGTGGGGCCTCGCCGGCGCCAGCGCTTCAGGCGTGTCGCTGCTGCTCAACCTGGAGGGAATATTGACGGCGCTCATCGCCGCGCTGGCGTTCAAGGAAGCGGTGGCCGGGCGAATCTGGCTCGCAGCCTGCCTGATGCTCGCCGCCGGCTTGCTGCTCGGCTACGATCCGCAGGCAGGCTTCGGCCTGTCGCTGCGCACGCTCGCTGTCATAGCGGCCTGCGCGCTATGGGCGCTGGACAACAACCTCACCCGCCGCATCTCGGCCGCCGATCCGGTCAGCATCGCCATGATCAAGGGGCTCGCCGCGGGCAGCGCCAACGTCGTCGCGGCCCTGGCTTCCGGCGCGAACTTCCCGGCCGCCCTGCCGCTGGCAGGGGCGCTGCTGCTCGGATGGCTCGCCTATGGCGTAAGCCTCACGCTGTACATCGTCGCGCTGCGCCACTTGGGCAGCGCGCGCGCCGCCGCGCATTTTTCCACCGCGCCTTTCATCGGCGCCGCGCTCGCTATCGCGTTATTGGGCGAGCCGGTGACGGCCGGCTTCGTCGCGGCCTTTGTGCTGATGATCGCCGCCACTTGGCTGGTGCTCAGCGAGCGGCACGGGCACGCGCATGTGCATGCGCATCTTGGGCACGAACACCTGCATATGCACGATGCGCACCATCAGCATGCGCACCGCGGCGACGAGGGGCTCGAGCCGCATTCGCACCCGCACCAGCACTCCCCCTTCAGGCACGGCCATCCGCACCTGCCGGATCTGCATCACCGGCATCTACACTGAAAATCAAGAATGCATCTGCGGCGCGCTATCATAGGCCGGAGGAAATAGTGAACGCACCCTTGGCGTGTTACAACTAGGCATGCTCGGATCCGCTTTTTTGGCGCTCGCCGCCGCGGCCGGACTGGGCGCGGCCATGATCACCATGCGGCTTGGCTTGCGCTACGCTACGCCATTAGCCGGGGCGACGATCGGTGTTCCGTCGACGACGCTGATGTTCTGGTGCCTGGCGCCATTCCTGCTCGACACGGACGGGATTAGTCTCGCCGCCGCGGGCATCTTCGCGCTGGTCGGTTTGTTCTTTCCCGCGCTCGTGACCCTGCTCATGTATACCGGCAACCAGCGCATGGGGCCGACGATCACCAGCTCGGTTTCCTGCACCACGCCGATGTTCGCCGTGGCCGGTGCCATCGTCTTTTTGGGCGAAGCGCTGACCATGGGCAATGTGCTCGGAACTGCGCTCATCGTGCTCGGCATGCTGGTGCTGACCTGGACCGGCGGCGCGCCTGCGCGCAGCTGGCCGCTGTGGGCAATCGCGCTGCCTTTCGCCGCGGCGGCCATCCGCGCGCTGGGGTTGGTCTTGACCAAGGCAGGGCTCGCACTATGGAGCAGCCCTTACGCCGCTGGTCTGATCGGCTATACCGTTTCTGCCGCGGTGATTCTCGTTGCGGCGCGGGCCGGCGGGGCGCCGAAGACAAGCGACCGTCGCGCCATGCCCTGGTTTGTCGCGACTGGCTTCTGCAACGGCGGCAGCCTGTTCCTGATGTACGTCGCTCTGGCACGAGGGCAGGTGAGCATGGTCTCACCCATCGTCGCAACCTATCCGCTGTTCACCATCGCTCTGAGCATGCTGTTGCTGCGACACGAGCGCGTCACGCCGCGCGTGGCAGTGGGAGCAGTGCTGACGGTCGCCGGGGTGGCGGTACTGCTTGCGCTCTAGTCTTCGGCCACACCCGACTTCAACGTCAAGCGCAGCTTGCTTTTAGTTTCTGAGCAGCTCGAGCAGCGCCGCGCCATAGCGCTCGAGCTTGCGCGTGCCCACTCCGGAAATCTGGGCCAGTGCGGCCTCGGATTGCGGGCGCGCGCGCGCGAGCTCGGCCAGGGTGGCATCATGGAAAACGACATACGCGGGAACGCCCAGTTCCTTGGCGATTCCCGCGCGCCACTGGCGCAGGCGTCCCCACAGCGGCTCGGCTGCGGGGTCGAGTCCGGCGCTCGGTCTTGCGCCTTGTCCGGCCGAGCGCTTTGCGGCCGCCTTGGGCCTGCCCGCCTGCACCTGGCGCAACTGCACCGCCTGTGCGCCCGTTAGCACCGCGCGGCTCGCCTCGGCGAGCTTGAGCGAGCCGTAGCTCGCGTGATCCACCGCGAGCAGGCCCTGCGCAATCAGTTGGCGGAACACCGTGCGCCAGACCTTTTCGTCCAGTTCGCGGCCGATGCCGAAGGTGCTCAGCGCGCCGTGTCCCCACCGCAGCACGCGCTCCGTCTCCTTGCCCAGCAGCACGTCGATCAGATGCGCGGCGCCAAAGCGCTGCCCGGTGCGATAAACGCAGGACAGCGCCTTCCGCGCCGCCACCGTGCCGTCCCAGACCTGCGGCGGCTCGAGGCAGACGTCGCAATTGCCGCAAGGCGCCGAGGCTTCGTCGAAATACGCCAGCAGGCGCACCCGGCGGCAACTGCTCGCCTCGCACAGCCCGAGCAGGGCATCGAGCTTGGAGGAGGCAATGCGTTTGAATTGCAGCTCGGCGGTCGAAGCATCGATCATGCGCCGCTGGTTGACCACGTCGCCGAGGCCATAGGCCATCCACGCGTCGGCCGGCAGCCCGTCGCGCCCCGCGCGCCCCGTTTCCTGGTAATAGCCCTCGATGCTCTTGGGCAGGTCTAGATGCGCGACGAAGCGCACGTCCGGCTTGTCTATGCCCATGCCGAAAGCGATGGTCGCCACCATGACGACGCCGTCTTCGCGCTGAAATCGCGCCTGGTGCACGGCGCGCGTGTCGGCGTCCATGCCGGCGTGATAGGGCAGCGCGGCCACGCCCTGCTCGATGAGCCAGGCCGCAGTCTCCTCGACCTTGCGCCGCGACAGGCAATAGACGATGCCGGCCTCCCCCGCATGCTCGGCGCGCAGGAAGGCAAGCAGCTGCGCCCGGGCGTTGGCTTTCTCGACGATGCGGTAGCGGATATTCGGCCGGTCGAAGCTCGACACGAACAGGCGCGCATCCTCGAGTCCGAGGCGCAGCACGATTTCCTCGCGCGTGACGCGGTCGGCGGTGGCCGTGAGCGCGATGCGCGGCACGCCGGGAAAGCGCTGGTGCAGCAGCGCGAGCTGCATGTATTCCGGGCGGAAGTCGTGGCCCCACTGCGACACGCAGTGCGCCTCGTCGATCGCGAACAGCGCCAGCCGCGCCGAGGCACGCAGGCGCTCGAGCTGCGCGAGGAAGCGCGGCATCAGCAGCCGCTCCGGCGCGACGTACAGAAGATCGTACTCGCCGGCGGCGAGGCGGCGTTCGACCGAACCGGCCTCTTCGGCCGACAGCGATGAATTCAAGAAGGCCGCCCTGACGCCGGCCTCGCGCAGCGCCAACACCTGATCCTGCATCAGCGCGATCAGCGGCGAGACGATGATGCCGGTCCCGGGGCGCAGCAGCGCCGGAATCTGGTAGCACAGGGACTTGCCGCCGCCGGTCGGCATCAGCACCAGGCAGTCGCCGCCCGCGGCCACGTGCCGGACGATGTCCTCCTGCGCCCCGCGGAACGCGGCGTAGCCGAAGACCTCCTTGAGGATCGAGCGCGCGCCCGGCGCCGCCGTCTCTTTATTCAACCGTGACCGACTTGGCGAGATTGCGCGGCTTGTCCACGTCGGTGCCGCGCGCAAGCGCCGTGTGGTAAGCGAGCAACTGCAGCGGCACCACGTGCAGAATCGGCGACAGCGCGCCGTAATGCTCCGGCAGCCGCACCACATGCACTCCTTCGGAGGGCGCGATGTGGCTGTCGGCGTCGGCGAAAACATAGAGCTCGCCGCCGCGCGCGCGCACTTCCTGCATATTGGACTTGAGTTTTTCCAGCAGCGCGTCGTTGGGCGCGACGGTGACCACCGGCATCTCCTTGGTCACCAGCGCGAGCGGCCCGTGCTTCAGCTCGCCCGCCGGATAGGCTTCGGCGTGGATGTAGGAGATTTCCTTCAGCTTGAGCGCGCCTTCGAGCGCAATCGGGTAGTGCAGGCCGCGCCCGAGGAACAGGGCGTGCTCGCGCTGCGCGAACTGCTCCGCCCAGGCGATGATCTGCGGCTCGAGCGCGAGCACGCTCGCGAGCGCGGCCGGCAGGTGGCGCAGGTTTTTCAGGTGGCGCGCTTCGTCCGCGGCGGAAAGGCGCCCGCGCGACTTCGCCAGCGCGAGCGCGAGCAGGAACAGCGCGGCGAGCTGGGTGGTGAAAGCCTTGGTCGAGGCGACGCCGATTTCGACCCCGGCGCGGGTCAGGTACAAGAGCTGCGTCTGGCGCACCATGGCGCTCGAGGCGACGTTGCAGATCGCCAGCGTGTGGCTGTGGCCGAGCGACTGCGCGTGCTTCAGCGCGGCCAGGGTATCGGCGGTCTCGCCCGACTGCGAGATCACCACCACCAGCGCGCGTGGGTTGGGCACGCTGACGCGGTAGCGGTATTCGCTCGCGACCTCCACCTCGGTCGGCAGGCCGGCGATGGCCTCGAGCCAGAACTTGGCGGTGAGGCCGGAATAGTAGCTGGTGCCGCAGGCATAGATGTGCACCGCATCGACCGCGGCGAAGACGTCCTTCGCGGTGTCGCCGAAAATGTCCGGCCCGATGCCGGCTATGCCTTCGAGCGTGTCCGCGATGGCCTGCGGCTGCTCGAAGATCTCCTTCTGCATGAAATGCCGGTAGGGCCCGAGCTCGACCGCGCCGGCATAGGCGCTGACGGTGCGCAGTTCGCGCTCTACCGGCTTGCCGTCGCGGCCGACAATGGCATAGCGGCCGAGCCCGATGTCGGCAACGTCGCCCTCCTCGAGATAGATGATCTGGTCGGTCGTCCCCGCGAGGGCCATGGCATCCGACGCGAGGTAGTTCTCGCCTGCGCTTGCCTTCGTCCCGACACCCAGCACCAGCGGGCTCCCTTGGCGTGCGCCGACCACGCGATGCGGCTCGGCTTTGCAGAACACGGCGATGGCATAGGCACCCTGCAGTTCCGCCGCGGCGCGCTGCACGGCCGCAAATAGGTCGCCCGCATAATGGCTATGGATCAGGTGCGCGATGACCTCGGTGTCGGTCTGCGACTCGAACAGGTAACCGCGGGCCTTTAGGCGCGTGCGCAGGTCTTCGTAGTTCTCGATGATGCCGTTGTGCACCACCGCGATTTCGCCGCGGCTGAAAATCGGGTGGGCGTTGACCGTGACCGGCGCGCCATGGGTGGCCCAGCGCGTGTGGCAGATGCCGGTCGAGCCGGTGAGCCCGGACTCGCGCACCTGCGCATCCAGGTCGGCCACCCGCGACACGGTGCGCGCGCGCCGCAGTTGTCCCCCGCCGCCGTCGTCATGGACCGCGACACCGCAGGAGTCGTAGCCGCGGTATTCGAGCCGGCGCAGCCCTTCGATCAGAACGGGGACGATGTCGCGCCGGGCGACCGCGCCGACTATGCCGCACATCTACTGTTTACCCTTCATTTCTTTTTCACCGGCCGCTTCCAGCCTGGGATGGTGACCTGCTTCGCGCGCGAGATGGTGAGCGCGCCCGCGGGCGCGTCCCTGGTGAGCGTGGTGCCCGCGCCCAGGGTCGCGCCCTTGCCTACCCGCACCGGCGCCACCAGTTGCGTATCGGAACCGATGTGCACGTCGTCCTCGATGATGGTGCGGTGCTTGTTGGCGCCGTCGTAATTGCAGGTGATGGTGCCGGCGCCGATGTTGACGTCGCGCCCCACGGTGGTGTCGCCGACATAGGCAAGATGGTTCGCCTTGGAGCGCGCTGCGATCTGGCTCGCCTTCACTTCGACGAAATTGCCGATGTGCACGTCCTCGGCGAGCGTGGTGCCGGGGCGCAGCCGCGCGTACGGGCCGATGCGGCAGCGCGCGCCGATGTCGGCCTGCTCGACATGACAGAAGGGCTCGATGCGTGTGCCGGCGGCGATGTTGACACTCTTGAGCACGCAGTTCGCGCCGACCCTGACGTCTTCGCCGAGCACGACCTCGCCCTCGAACACGCAATTGACGTCGATGGACACGTCGCGCCCGCAGACGAGGCTGCCGCGCACGTCGATGCGCGCCGGATCCGCCAGCGTGACGCCGCCGTGCATCAATGCGGCGGCAACGCCGCGCTGGAACCTGCGCTCGAGCTCGGCCAGTTGCGTTTTGCTGTTGACTCCCAGGATTTCCCAGGCCGCGCCCGGCGCAGCCGACTTGACCGGCACTTTGTCCGCCACCGCGGCTGCGACCACGTCAGTGAGGTAATATTCCTTCTGCGCATTTTTGTTGTGCAAGCGCGCGAGCCAGGTTTTCAGCCGCGCGGTCGGCAGCACCATGATGCCGGTGTTGATCTCGCGCAGCGCGCGCTCGGCCTTGGTCGCGTCCTTTTCCTCGACGATGCGCCTCACCGCGCCGCGGCTGCGGACGATGCGGCCATAGCCATGCGGGTCGTCCAGTTCGAGCGTGAGCAGGGCTACGCCCTTGCCGGCCGCGCGGCATAGCGTTGTTAGCGTCTCGGCCCGGGTGAGCGGCACATCGCCGTACAACACCAGAGTCGGAACCTTGGGATCGAGATGCGGCAGCGCCTGCGCCAGCGCATGCCCGGTGCCCAACTGCGGCTCCTGCCAGGCCCACACCAGGTCCGGCTGGGCGATGGTCTCGCGCACGCGCTCGCCGCCGTGGCCGTAGACGATGCAGATGACGCCGGGTTTGAGGCTGCGCGCCGTGTCAACGACATGCGCAAGCAGAGGCCTGCCCGCCAGCGGGTGCAGCACCTTGGGTAAATCCGAGTGCATGCGCTTGCCTAGGCCGGCGGCGAGGATGACGACGTTCATGAGTTTCGATTTCTCGCGGAGGCCGAAATGATACCACGCAGCCCCGCGCGCCCGCCTCGTAGGCCGGGGCCTCGCAGCAAATATCACAGCTCGCTTTCCCCTGGCCTGCCGGTGCTCCGCCGGCCCGACCAAGCCCGGCATCAGGCGAGCCGTATCGGCCAATAAATGATAAGGTCTTTGTCCATGGAGGCGGCATGCATCGTTTGAAGCATCTGTTGTCAAGTGCGCTGGTCGCGCTCGCCTGCGCTCCAAGCTTCGCTCAGGACAGTTGCAAGCACCGTGGCGAACTCGATACGCCTTTCTGCGACGAGGATGGCGACCTGCTCGCGGACACGCCGAAGGACGCGAAGCGGCAGAAGAATCCGGACCCGCTGTTTTTCACCAATTCGCCGCTCGAAGACCCGGCGGTGTTCAAGGAACTCATGCGGCCCTTCGTCGAGCACCTGGCGCAATGCACCGGGCGCAAGGTCCGCTTCTACGACGTGTATTCGAGCGCCGCGGCGATCGAGGCGATGCGCTCGGGCCGCATGCACCTCGGCACCATGTCTTCCGGAGACACCGTGTTCGCGGTCAACGTCGCCGGCGCGATCCCGTTTGGCATCCGCGGCGACACAGGCGGGCCGCAAGGCTACCAGCTTTGGGTGATCGTGAAAAAAGGCAGCCCGTACCGGAAACTCTCCGACCTGAAGGAAAAACGTGTGGCGCACACCACACCCTCGTCGAATTCGGGCAACCTCGCGCCGCGCACGCTGTTCCCTGCCGAGGGCCTCACGCCGGACAAGGACTACAAGGTGGTGTTCTCGGGCAAGCACGAGAACTCCGTTTCCGGCGTGGCGAGTGGCGATTTCGACGCCGCGCCGATTGCGCACGACATCCTGCTGCGCATGGCCGACCGCGGCCTGGTCAGGATGGACGATTTCCGCATCATCTGGAAAAGCCGCAATTTCCCGCCGGGGGGACTGTCGATGGCGCACGACCTCGCGCCCGCGCTGCAACATAAAATCCGCGAGTGCACTTATAACTACACATACTCGCCGGAGATGGTCAGAGGCTTCCAGGGGGCCGACCGCTGGCTGCCGATAGACTACAAACAAGACTGGGAACTGATCCGCCGCGTGGCGCGGGAAAGCGGCCAGGCATTCACGCGCACGGCGTTCGAGCGCGAAAAAACGCGCGCCGAAGCGGCGGGGAAGAAGTAGATCTCATGTCGCTTGCCGAGGGACGGATGCAAGCGCGCCCTGGCTGGCGCCATCCCGCTGCGGCGACAGGGAGCCCGCAGTGAGCCGGCAGCCAGACGACTCATTGCGCATCGACGACTGAATCAGGAAGGGACTCCGATCGTGCCCGCACTTTCCATCCGCAATCTGTTCAAGGAATACACCCCGGGCAAGCCGGTGCTGCGCGGCATCAGCCTGGATGTTTCCGACCAGGGCATCACCGCCATCATCGGGCCTTCGGGCACGGGCAAGTCGACCTTGATCCGCTGCATCAACCGCCTGGTCGAGCCGACCTCGGGCGAAATCCTGTTCGAGGGCGAGGACATGGTGAAGCTGGACCGCCGGCTGCTGCGCCTGGCGCGGCGCCATATCGGCATGGTGTTCCAGGAATACAACCTGGTGGAGCGGCTGACGGTGATGGAAAACCTGCTTTGCGGGCGCCTGGGCTATGTGCCGCCGCTCAAGGCCTGGTTGCGTAAATACCCGCAGGAGGACATAACGCGCGCGTTCGAACTGCTGGACGTGGTGGGTTTGTCGGATTTCGTCAATCAGCGCGCCGACAGCCTCTCCGGCGGCCAGCGCCAGCGCGTGGGCATCGCCCGCGCCCTCATGCAGGAGCCCAAGCTGCTGCTCGCGGACGAGCCCATCTCCTCGCTCGACCCGAAGACCTCGGTGGAAATCATGAGCCTGATACGCGAGCTGTGCCGCAGCCGCAGCATTCCTGTGATGATCAACATGCACGATGTAGAGCTGGCCAAGCGCTTCGCCGACCGCATCATCGGCATGGCGCAAGGATCGGTGGTGTATGACGGCGCGTCGGCAGGGCTCTCCGACGAACAGTTGAAGACCATTTACGGCGGCCGGGACTGGTTGCACGCATGACCCGTTTTTGCATTCGCGCGCTGGCCGCGGGCCTGCTGCTTTCCGCGGGCACCCTGGCCGCAGTTTCAGCCGACGAGGGTGGCGTCAGAGACAAGCTCTGGAGGATAGTCACAACCTGCCTCGGCCCCGAGGATGCCGGGTACTGCCGGCGTTGCGATTCTCCGCGCATCGACACGGCGTGTCCGCATAGCGGTCGGTGCGAGGACACGACAGAGGTTTGGCGCGAGACAAACGAGTTCGTCGCCATACGCGACATAAAAATGTGCTCCTGCCCCGCCGGATTCGTGCATGGGCTCGCGCTGCCGCGCGCCAGGGTCAAGGGAATCGAGGCGTCGCCGCTTGCGGATGGAATCTGGGCGTTCGCCTGGGCCGTCGCGCGGGAAAAGATCGCCGACGAAGCCACTATCGCGCTCGTCGTGAATTCGGTGCGCAGGCGCTCCCAGGACCAGCTCCACGTCCACCTCGTGCGCCTGCGCGACGACGCGCGCCAGAATTTCACCGGACGAATCGCGTCCGTGTCCCGCCTCGACGCTGTCTGGAGCGCCGCGCGCCAGCTCACGGCGAATCAGCCGCCCCTGAAAGACTACAACGTGCTTGTCGCCAGCGATCTCAAAGGCGGGTTCAAAGTGCTGGTCGAGAGCAACGAGAGGAGTCTTGAGCGCACCTACACGCAAAGGACTTGCCGGTGAACGTGACAACGCGACCAAATCCGTTCAAGACCAGCGTCTGGATACGCGCCGGCTGGGTGGCGCTGCTACTGTACGTCATTTACGCCGCTTCGCGCCTTGAAATCACCTGGGCGCGCTTCCTGGTCGGGCTGGACAACGGGGCGAAGTTCATCGGCCGCATGCTGCCGCCGAACATCGCGCAGCCGGACAGCCTGTTGACAGGCCTCACCGAAAGCCTGGAGATCGCCATCCTCGCCTCTTGTCTCGGCATCCTGATATCGCTGCCGGTGGGCCTGCTCGCCTCGAGGAACCTCATGCCGGTGTGGGCGACCTGGCCGGCGCGCATGTGCATCGCCCTGTGCCGTTCGTTTCACCCGGTGATCGTCGCCATCCTGTTCGTCAAGGCGGTGGGCTTCGGCGCGCTCGCGGGGATACTCTCGCTGATGGTGGCCTCGGTCGGCTTCATCGGCAAGCTATTCGCCGAGGCGATCGAGGAGATCTCGTTGAAGCAGGTGGAGGCGGTGCGCGCCACCGGCGCGCCGTTCATGAACGTCATCACCTACGGCGTGCTGCCGCAGGTGTTCGCGCGTTTCGTCGGTTTCGCCACCTACCAGCTCGACTCGAACCTGCGCAACTCCACCATGGTCGGCATCGTCGGCGCCGGCGGCATAGGCGGGACGCTGTTCTCCGCGTTCCAGCGCTTCGACTACGATTTCGTCTGTGCCATTCTGCTCTCCATCATCGGCATGATCATGCTGGGCGAAGTGCTGGCGGGCTGGGTGCGCGCGGTGTTCCTCGAGCGCGGTAAGGTAGAACAAGAATGAGCGGGTCGCAGGGGTTCCAGGCAGCAAGAACCTGGCAGCGCTTCACGCCGGCGCAGCGCCTGGCGCGCTTTGCCGTCTATCTCGCACTCGTCATCGCCATCGTCGCCTCGGCGCGAACCGTGGAGGTCATTCCGGAGTTCCTCTATGACGCGCCGGAGCAGATGCAGGACCTGCTCGCACGCATGTGGCCGATCGCCTTTCACCACTATCCGCAGGGCGTCCACGACGCCCTCATGGACACCCTGCACATCGCCTCGATAGGCACCATCCTGGCGGTGATCATGGCATTGCCGATCGGCCTTCTCGCTGCAAACAATGTCACCCCGAACAAGATCGTCAACTATTTCGCCAAGCTGCTGCTGGTATCCAGCCGCTCGGTGAACTCGCTGGTGTGGGCGCTGTTGTTCGTCGCAGTATTCGGTCCCGGCGCGCTCGCCGGCACGCTGGCGATCGCGTTTCGCTCGATCGGCTTCGTCGGCAAGCTCGTCGGCGAGGCCCTGGAGGAAGCCAACCGCGGCCCGATCGAAGCCCTGCAGGCCGCGGGGGCGCCCAGGTTCTCGGTCCTCGCCAAGGCTTACTGGCCGCAGGTCGAGCCGGCATTCTGGTCGGTGGTGCTGTTCCGCTGGGACATCAATGTGCGCGAATCGGCGGTGCTCGGGCTGGTCGGCGCCGGCGGCATAGGCATGGCGCTCGACAACGCGTTGAACCTGTTCCAGTGGGACCGGGTGGCGATGGTGCTGTTCGCCATATTCACGGTTGTGATCGTCGCCGAAATTGCGGTAACCTATATCCGCAAGCGTCTAATCTAATACGCTTGGAGCGCGTCGCTCCAGCGCGGAAGGGGTCATGAACCCGACGGTCAAATCGGCAATCCTGCGCGTCCTGTTGGCAGGTCTCGCCGCCATACCCAGGACGATTGCAGCCGGCGCGGCCGGGATGGACAGGCGTCAATCCGGGAACGATTAACCATTCAACATTAAATATCTGGTTTAACTTATTGTGTTTATATCAAAAATATTGTACCGTTACGCGAGCGGCACAACATATCGATTGGGCGCATCGCGTGAACGGGAGGCTTGCGTGCAAAATTACTTCACTCAGAATTCTTTCAGCCGGAAAATTTCGAGATTCTCGGCATTCCTCTTCTTCGCTGTGACCGTAGGCGTTCTCGCTGGCTGCAGCGGCGGATCGGACACCCCTACCGCGGCAGCGAGCGCAACCACGCCCACCACGCCGACCACGCCCACCACGCCCACCACTCCCGTGGCTCCCGCGGCGGCGTCGCTTCAGTTGCTGGTAAGCAGCCCGCAGATGCCTTCCTCCGGGGGAAGTCCGGTGGACCTGACTGCCATCGTGCTAAGCGCGACCAAGCAGACACTGAGCGGCAAGACGGTGATATTTACAGCGGGTACTGCTACCGATACTGCGTTCGTGGACAATGTCAGCGCCAGCGGCGTATCCGATGCGAACGGGCGGGTCACGGCCAAGCTCAATCTAGGCGGCAACAAGGTGAACCGCACGATTAAGCTTACGGCCACTGCCGACTCCGCCAACGCGGAGAACTCCGTCGATGTCACCGGCACGGGGATCACCGTCAGCGGCACCAGTTCGATCGCGTTTAACGACATCGCGAAGCTTATTTTCGCGGTCAAGGATTCAGCCGGGACTGCCCTGCCGAACATGACGGTGAACTTCAACTCGGAGAACGGCAACACCATTTCGCCTGCGACAGGCGTCACCGACGCCGCGGGTCAGATCATCGCTAGCGTCAAGGCCGATTCCTTGCTAGCCGTTACACTGGGGAAAGACGTGATCACCGCCAACGCGGTCACCGACACCACGACCTACGCCAGCGTGAAACAGCCGCTGACCATTAGCAGCGCGAGTTTCGCGTTCACTGCCCCAGCGGTAGCTACGGAAATACCTCTGACACCGGCCACGGGTAGCGCGCCGACGGTGACGGTTGAATGGGCTGATGCCGCAACGTCCCCGATCGGCAAGACAATGTTTTTTACGACCACCCGCGGCACCATTGCCGGCGGCACCGTTACCCCTGACAGTTCAACTCTGCCGGCAGCAGGCAAAGTCAGCGTAACGGTTTCATCCGCGACGGCAGGACCGGCGATCATCACCGCCTCCGGACCGGGCGGCATACCAGCCGCCACTCGCGAAGTGGTATTCGTCGCGACCAGCGCCAACAACGTCACGGTGCAGGCTGTTCCCGGCACGATCCAAGTCACGACCGGCGTGGCATCCCAAACAAACAACAGTTCAACGATTTCGGTGTTGGTGCGCGATAAAGCCAACAACCTGGTCAAGAACGCTGGCGTGAGCTTTACCGTTACCGTAGATCCCAGCGGCGGCGCTCTTAAGTCGGCGAGAGCGATAACCGATGTCAACGGCTCCGCTTCGGTGATCTACACCGCAGGCACAACCAGCAGCGCGTCCAATGGGGTGACCATCCAGGCCACGGTGACCGACATCAACGGGGTCCCGATTATCCCGGTGGTGATGAACACCACGAACCTGACTGTCGCCGGGCAGGTGCTGGAGGTGCGGCTGGGCACCGATAATCTGGTCGGAGGAACCGCTCCAGTCTACACCAAGACCTACGTCGCTATGGTTACCGACGCCGCGGGAAATGCGGTAGTCGGTACTGAAGTGCGATTTGCCTTGCGCCCGAGCAGGTATTTCAAGGGTTACTACACGTTCGATGGTGTTCGGCTATTTTGGGTGCAAACGATAACTGCAACCTGTCTCAACGAAGATCTGAATTTCAATGGCATTCTGGATGTGCCGCCGGTGGTCTTGGTGAACGAAGACGACAAACTATCTAATGGCAACGGCAACGGACGTCTTGACCCGGGGAACGTAGCCACCGTAACTGGTACTGGCATAACTGACGCCAGCGGTGTCGCGACTGCTACCATTACCTATCCGAGGGATCGCACCGGGTGGGCTGAGCTAATACTTGAAGGCCGCGCCGGTGTTATCGGCAACGATCCTCCCGACGTTCGTACGCTTGTCTTACCCGGTGCGAGCAAAGACTTCGTCGACGCTAACGTGCTGCCGCCGGGAGCAATTAGCCCGTATGGTACCGGCGACCCGAACGCTAGCATATTCACAAACCCGGTCATCCTGCCCAACTTAGCGGTTGTGACATGCCGTGACACGAACTAGGCCGGCAGTTTCGAATGGCGCAGGGATTACCGGTTTAGATCGCGGTCAAGTGTGTCCTCGTACCCGGGAGCGCAGCCTGAGGCGGCGGTCCAGGTGCGTTTTCTGCCATGATCGATCGCATCTGCCGCAGACGCGGCAGATCGCGCGCTGCCGCAACTACCGCGGCAGTTCCGAAGTTCCCATCAGGAACTCGTCCACCGCGCGCGCGCATTGACGCCCTTCGCGTATCGCCCAGACCACCAGCGATTGGCCGCGGCGCATGTCGCCCGCCGCGAACACCTTAGAGTTGGATGTCTGGTAGCAGCCGGCGCCGTCGGTCGTGGCCTTGACGTTGCCGCGCGCATCTTTCGCCAGCCCGAGCTCGTCGATCAGCCCCATTTGCACCGGGCCGAGGAAACCCATGGCGAGCAGTACCAGATCGGCCTCCAGCTCGAACTCGGTGCCCGGAACCTCGACTATGTTGCCGTCCTTCCACTCGACGTGCGCCGCAACCAGCTTTTTCACCTTGCCGTCCGCGCCCTCGAAGCGCTTGGTCGCCACGGACCAGTCGCGCTCGCAGCCTTCCTCGTGCGAACTGGAAGTACGCAGCTTGATCGGCCAGTAAGGCCATACCAAAGGCTTGTTCTCCTGCTCCGGCGGCTGCGGCAGCAGCTCAAACTGGGTCACCGACGCCGCACCCTGGCGATTGGAAGTGCCGACGCAATCGGAGCCGGTGTCGCCGCCGCCGATGACCACCACGTGCTTTCCGGTCGCCATGATCTGCCCTGCGACTTTGTCGCCGGCCACCACATGGTTCTGCTGCGGCAGGAATTCCATGGCGAAATGCACGCCCTTCAGCTCGCGCCCGGGGACCGGCAGGTCGCGCGGAGCATCCGCGCCGCCTGATACGACCACGGCGTCGAATTCCTGCAGCAGCTTTTTCGCGGGCAGCGCGTTCTTCGCACTGCCGCCGACGGCCTGGTTCACCCTGAACTCCACGCCCTCGGCGCGCATCTGCTCCACGCGCCGGTCGATCAAGTGCTTTTCCAGCTTGAAGTCGGGAATGCCATAGCGCAACAAGCCGCCGATACGGTCGTTCTTCTCGTACAGCACCACTTGGTGCCCGGTGCGCGCCAGTTGTTGCGCGCAGGCCAGGCCCGCGGGGCCGGAGCCGACGATCGCGACCTTCTTGCCGGTCTTGCACGCAGGTGGCTGAGGCAATACCCAGCCCATCTCCCAACCCTTGTCGATAATGGCGTGCTCGATCGACTTGATGCCCACCGGGTCATTGTTGATATTGAGCGTGCATGCCGCCTCGCACGGCGCCGGACAGACGCGGCCGGTGAATTCCGGGAAATTGTTGGTCGAATGCAGCGTCTCCAGCGCTTCGCGCCAGTTCTGTTTATAGACCAGATCGTTCCAGTCTGGAATGATGTTGTTGACTGGGCAGCCGCTCATGCAAAAGGGTGTGCCGCAGTCCATGCAGCGCGCTCCCTGCACCGCCGCCTCCTGATCGGACAGGCGCCGCACGAACTCGTGGTAATGCTTCTTGCGCGTCTTCGGGGCTTCGCTCGCCTCCTGCAGCCGCTGGAACTCCATGAAACCGGTTATCTTGCCCATTTACATTAATCCAAAGTCCAAATTCGCTTTACCACAGAGGACGCAAAGGACACAAAGGACTTCCGCAGGTTCTTGCTTTTCCTCTGCGCCCTTTGCTTTCTCTGCGGTCAATGCTTTTTCAGTTCAGGCCGCCAGCTTGCCGCCCTTAGCTGCGAGATCGCCGAGCGCGCGCCGATACTCGTGCGGGAAGATCTTGACGAATTTCGCGCGGTACTGCGCCCAGCCATCCAGCACCTTTTTCGCCTGCGCGCTGCCGGTGTATCTGGCGTGGTTCTCCACCAGGCGTTTGAGCACGGCTTCGTCAGCCTGCCCAAGATGCCAAAGACCGCGCGCGAGTTTGCCCTCCTGCTCCGCTTCGGTGAGCACCGGCTCGATTTGCACCATGGCCGTGTTGCAGCGCTCCCCGAAGGACCCGGCCTCGTCGAGTACATAGGCAATGCCGCCGGACATGCCCGCGGCGAAATTGCGCCCGGTCATTCCCAGCACCACTACCGTGCCGCCGGTCATGTACTCGCAGCCGTGATCACCCGTGCCTTCGACCACCGTACTCGCGCCCGAATTGCGCACCGCGAAGCGCTCACCGGCGACACCGCGAAAATAGGCTTCGCCCGCGATCGCGCCGTACAACACCGTGTTGCCGATGATGATGTTCTGCGTCGGCTCGCCGCGAAACTTGGCCGAGGGCTGCACCACGATGCGCCCGCCCGATAGCCCTTTGCCGCAATAATCGTTGGTGTCGCCGATCAGGTCGAGCGTGATTCCCTTGGCCAGGAACGCGCCGAAGCTTTGTCCGGCAGTCCCGGCAAACTTGATCTGTATCGTGTCGTCGGGCAAGCCGGCATGGCCATAGCGCCGCGCGATTTCCCAGGACAACATAGTGCCGACGGTGCGATTGATATTGCGTATCGGCATGTCGATCGCGACCCGCTTGCCGTGTTCCAGCGCGGGCTTGGCAATTTCGATCAGGCGATGGTCGAGCGCGCGCGCAAGGCCGTGGTCCTGCTCCTCGCACTTGTGCCGCGCCACTTCCGCGCCGACCTGCGGTCGGTAAAAAATGCGCGAGAAGTCCAGCCCTTTTGCCTTCCAGTGCTCGATGCCTCGTTTCATTTCGAGCAGATCGGAGCGGCCGATCAACTCGTTCACGCTGCGCACGCCGAGTTGGGCCATGATTTCGCGCGCCTCTTCGGCGACGAAGAAGAAGAAGTTGACCACGTGCTCGGGCTTGCCCTGAAATTTGCGAC
>Ga0156022_1122_pt3 | contig 18912 bp, 17 predicted proteins | sample RifCSPlowO2_02_FD_107676 | JGI IMG/M metagenome (GOLD analysis project Ga0156022, IMG submission 107676) | Betaproteobacteria bacterium RIFCSPLOWO2_02_FULL_65_24 | reverse complement strand
CGGCGCGCGCCGCTGTCAGTACAGGGTGCTCGACAGGAGCTTGCGGTAGCGTGCTATGAGCTCCGCGTCCGAGGCCAGCTTGAACACTTCGACCATGGTCTTGCGTGCTCGCTCGCGCAAAACACCGCGATCGGCCCGCACCAGCTCCAGCAGGTGCGCGAGCGCGCTGTCGTAATCGTTGTCCGCGATGTGGCGCTCGGCCGCGCGCATTCGCAATTCCAGGTCGCCCGGCGATTGTGCGAGCGCTGCCTCCAGCTCCGCGGCCGGCGCGAGCGACTCGCCGTTCTTCCAGAACCCGATGCGGGCAGCCAGAAGCCCGGCTCGCTCGTCGCGCTCGCGCTCCGGGATGGCCTGCATTTCCAGGTCGGCTTCGCAGTACGCCTGGCGGGCGATCAAGACCTCGACCAAGTCGAGGCGCACGGTGAAGCGAGCGGAATCGAGCTTCATCGCTTCGCGCAGAAGCGCCTCGGCGGTCTCGAATTCGCCTTCGCGAACCGCCTGCTTCGCTTTCAGACGCAGCTTCTCGGCCGGAGCGGGCAGCACACCGGCGAGGAACGATCGCACGCTCGATTCGGGAACGGCGCCGGAGAACTCGGCCACCACTTTGCCATCCACGAACGCCTTCACGTGGGGAATGCCCCGGATGCCGAAACGGGCTGCGATCTCGGGCTCCTTGTCGGTGTCCAGTTTGGCCAGTATGAATTCGCCGCGGTGCTCGCGGGCGAGCTTCTCAAGGATGGGTTTCAGCGCGCGGCAGGGCGCGCACCAGGCCGCCCAGAAGTCGACCACGACGGGCACGCTGCGCGACGCAGCGAGCACGTCCTCGCCGAAGCTGGACGTGGTGGCATCCCGGATGAAATCCTGCATGGCGTTCATCGATAATCAGCTCCTGGCGGATAGATGGGGAAGCGGTGCGAAGGTTTCAAGCTGCGCCGCCCGCCCGGCATTGCCATAATATGGCGCCTGCCATTTTTCGAAAGGGATTCTCTTGAAGTTTCGCCAACTGGGCAAGTCCGGCCTGAAAGTCTCGCTGCTCGGCCTGGGCTGCAACAACTTCGGCGGCCGCGCCGACCTCGAAACGACGCGCAAGCTGATCCATCGTGCGATGGATCTCGGCATCAGCTTTTTCGACACCGCGGACGTCTATTCCAACGGCGCATCCGAGGAATACATGGGCCGGGTGCTCGGTGAGCGCCGCAAGGACGTCGTGCTCGCGACCAAGTTCGGCGCAACCATGGGAGGTCCCCCTGAGACGCCCGCAGGCGCGTCCCGCCGCTACGTGATGTCGGCCGTGGAGGCGAGCCTCAGGCGCTTGCAGACCGACTGGATAGACCTCTATCAGCTCCACTGGCCCGATCCCGCCACGCCCATCGAGGAGACGTTGCGCACGCTCGACGACCTGGTGCGCCAGGGCAAGGTGCGCTACATCGGCTGCACCAATCTGGCGGCGTGGCAGACGGTCGAGGCACAGTGGACTTCGAGACACCTCGGACTGCATTGCTTCGTGTCCTGCCAGAACGAGTACAACCTGCTCAATCGCAGCGTCGAGCGCGAAATCCTTCCCGCCGCGCAGGCCCACGGGCTGGGGTTCCTGCCCTATTTCCCTCTCGCGAGCGGGCTGCTCACCGGAAAATACAGGCGCAACGCCCCGATGCCCGAGGGCGCCCGGCTGACTTACGTGCAGGTGCTCGCGAACCGTTTCCTGACGGAGGCGAACTGGAGCAAGGCCGAAGAGCTCGCCGGGTTTGCGCAGGCGCGAAGTCATAGCCCGGTGGAGCTCGCCATCGCCTGGCTCGCCGCCCAGCCGGCCGTGTCCAGTGTCATCGCGGGCGCCACCCGGCCGGAGCAGCTCGAAGCCAACGTGCGCGCGCTCGAGTGGTCCTTGAGCGCCGAAGAGCTCGCGGACATCGACCGCCTGACTCGCCATTGAGGTAGTACAGCTCTGCGCTCGAGGGCCGGGCTTGCTTGTTCCGAGTGCGCTCATGCAGCGCGCCGGTGGCGGAGTTGCGATGATATACTGCGCTGTACTCGTGAGGACGATGCGAAACTCGAAGCCTTGCGGCACAGGCCACACGAATGAACGGCCCGCGCACCCCCGCGCGGCTGAACAAGGATATGCCCTGTTGCGATTCGGGGCGTCGCCGGCGTTCCCGCGCCGGCAAGGGCACGTGCCAGGGTCTTGCTTGATCCATTGATGCATCGGTAGCGTTATCAATTCCTGCGATGCGCCCTCCGAGGAGGCCGCGTGGAAAGTCTTACACCGTGAGCCACTTTCTGAAACAGCCGCGCGCGAGCTGCCGATGCTGATACCGCTGCGTGCCGGACGCAGGCGGGTCGAAGAGCAGCTGCGCCAGAGCGAGGACCGTTTCCGCGTCCTGGTCCAGAGCCTGGGGGCGCGCCATGCCGTATGCCTGCTCGATGCGTCCGGACAAGTCAGTCGCTGGAACCCCGGTTGCGAAAAGATACACGGCTACCGCACTGAGCAGATTCTGGGCCGGCCGGCTGCGACGTTCTATCCCCGTGCAGAGGTGGAGATCGGCACACCGGCGCGCGTTCTTGCCGTAGCGGCCTCGAACGGCCGCTCCGAATGGGAAGGCTCGAGCCTCCGCCAGGATGGTTCAACCTTCTGGGCTCGGGTCGTGGTGGGCGCGCTGCGCGACCCATCGGGCGAAACGGAAGGCTATTGCATGCTGACCCAGGATGTGACGGAAAGCCGCGCGGCTGCCGAGCGCGCCGAACGCGCCGAGCAGCAGATCAAACAGCTGAACGAGGAGCTCGCGCAGCGCTCCGCGCAGCTCGCCGCGGCCAACGGGGAGCTGGAATCGTTGACCTATGCCGTGTCGCACGACCTGCGCGCCCCGCTGCGGCACATCAACAGCTTCGCCAGGCTCATCATGGAGGAGTCGGGCGAGCGGATCAGCCCCGACATGGCGCGCCATCTGGAGGCGATCGCGCGTTCGGCGGTAAGGCTGGGAGGACTGATCGACGACCTGCTGCATTTTTCGCGCATGAACCGGTTGGACCTGCGCAAGGAGTTCGTCGATCTCAACCGCCTGGCCGCGCAGGCGCGCAGCGAGCTCGAGGAAGAACCGGGTGCGAGGCGGGTCGAGTGGAAGATCGCCGATCTTCCCATGGTTCACGCCGACGCGGCGCTGATGCGGGTGGTGTTCACGCTGGTTCTGTCGAATGCCCTGAAGTTCACGCGCCACCGCGACCCGGCCGTGATCGAGATCGACGCCCCACCGGCGGACACGGATGAGACCGTCATCCGCATCAGGGACAACGGCGCCGGTTTCGATCCCCTGTTCAAGCACAAGCTCTTCCGCGTGTTCCAGCGCCTGCACCACGAGAGTGAATTCGAAGGGGCGGGCATCGGTCTGGCCACCGTGAAGCGCATCATCGAGCGCCACGGCGGACGTGTGTGGGCAGAAGGCGCCGTGGACGAGGGCGCGAGCATTTTCATCGCGCTGAGGAAATGAACAACGACTGAACAACAGCCATTACACTCCCTTTGGCATCGGGCTCGGATGCGCCAGAGCTCTTGGCAGCGAGGTTTCCGGTTATGGAGCGTGGACAGATACTTCTGGTGGACGACAACGAATACGACGTCGATCTGACGCTTCGCGCCTTGAAGCGGCGCCACTTCGCCAATGAAGTGCAGGTCGCCAGGGACGGTGTGGAGGCGCTCGATTATCTGTATCGGCGCGGGCCGTTCGCCGAGCGTGCGCCCGGCAATCCCCTGCTCGTGCTGCTGGATCTCAAAATGCCGAAGGTCGACGGCATCGAAGTGCTGAAAGTGATCAAGGGCGACCAGACACTGAAGTCCATACCCGTGGTCGTGCTCACCTCGTCGCAGGACCAGCAGGATGTCGTGGAAAGTTACGGGCTGGGCGTGAATGCCTACGTCGTCAAACCGGTCGAATTCGAAAAAGTGATGGACGCGGTGCAGCAGCTGGGGCTGTTCTGGCTGCTCCACAACCAGCCGCCTGCCACGTGACAGGAATGCCCCCCATCCAAAAGATCGCCAACGCGACGCAACGTACGCCGAGCCGTGCGTGGCTCGTCGTTTCGCCCTGGGTGCTTCTTCTTTTGCTTGCCATGGGCGCGCAAGGCCAGGAACGCGCCGACGATCGCGAAGCGAAAGGCGCCTATCTCTACCAGTTCGGCGGCTATGTGCAATGGCCCAACAGCGCGTTTGCGCGCCCGGACAGCCCGGTGGTCATCGCCGTGGCCGGCGCCGACGGGCTTTACGAACAGCTGGTGCAGAGCGTATCCGGACGCACGCTCGGACGGCGCCCCGTCTCTGCCAGGCGGCTGCAGCGCGGCGAAGCGCTCGCCGGAATACACATGCTGTTCATCGGTAACGGCGCGGGCGCCTGGAGGACGGAACTGCTGGCCCAGGCGAGAAAGCTTCCGGTCCTGGTCGTGACCGAGTCCGAACGGGGTCTGCCGCCCGGCAGCGCGATCAATTTCACTGTAGTCGACAAGCGCCTGCGCTTCGATGTTTCACTCGACGCCGCGGAGGCCAACGGCTTGAAGCTGGGCGCCCTGCTGCTTTCCGCGGCACGACAGGTGGTGGGCAAGACCCCGTGAAGCCCCTCATCGGCCTGCGCTCGGTTCGCCACAAGATGTTTGCCGTGGTGCTGCTCACGAGCCTTACGGCGCTTGTGGTCACGGGTGTCTCCGTGGCTTTGTACGACCTGCGAACTTACCGGGTCGCCTCCGAAAACGACCTGCGCACGCAGGCGGAGCTGATCGGGCGCGCCAGCATTCCGGCGCTGCAGTTCGACGACGTGCAGCTCGCCCGCAGCAACCTTGCCCTGTTGAGCGTGCGGCCGGTCATCACGGCCGCCGCGCTGTACAACGCCAAAGGCTCGCTCTACGCGCACTACGTCCGCAAGGGTCTTGACGCGGACCGCATTCCGCCGCTTCCCGAGGCGGAAGGCATCCGCTTCGGCGACGGGCACATCAAGATCTTCCAGCGCATCGTGGACAACAAGGAGATCGTGGGCTCCCTGTACCTGCAGGCCGAATACGGACTGGCCGAACGCCTGCTCAACTACATCGGCATCCTGCTCGCCGTGGGCGGTGTGGCGCTGCTCGCGGCGCTGCTGCTGTCGTCCTGGCTGCAGGTCAGGGTGACACAGCCGATCCTCGCCATCGCAGCCCTGGCGCGCGACGTGGTAAAGCGGCGCGATTACACGCTGCGCGCCACCAAGAGCACCGAGGATGAGATCGGCGACATGGTGGACGCCTTCAACGGGATGCTGACGGAGATCGGCCGGCGCACCGAGGCGCTGGAGACGTCCAACCGCAACCTGGAGCGCGAGATCAGCGAGCGGCGCAGCGCCGAGCGGGCCTTGCGCGACAGCGAACGGCGCTACCGCACCCTCGTGGCGACGCTGACTTCGGTCGCCTGGAACGCCAACCGGTCGGGCGAGTTCGTCAGCGCGCAGCCGTCCTGGACCGCCTATACCGGGCAGACCGACGAGGAGTGCCGGGGCACCGGATGGCGCCGTGCGTTCTGGCCCGGCGACCGGCAGGCGCTGGAGCGGCTGTGGTCGGCGGCCATTGCGACCAAGCAGGCGATCGATTACGAGACCCGCCTCATGCACGGACCGAGCGGCTATTACCGCGTGGTGAGCCTGCGCGCCCTGCCTGTGCTGGACGCGGACGGCGAGGTGCGCGAATGGGTCGGCACCGTGACGGACATCGACGACCGCCGGCGCGTCGAAGGCGAGATCCATCGGCTGAACGCCGAGCTGGAACGCCGGGTGCAGGAACGCACGGCGCAGCTCCAGGAAGCCAACCGCGAGCTCGAGGCCTTTTCCTTCTCGGTGTCGCACGACCTGCGTGCGCCGCTGCGCGCCATCGACGGGTTCAGCCAGGCGCTCATGGAAGACCTTGAAAACAAGGTCGACGAGCAGGCGAGCGCCTACCTGACGCGCATCCGCAGCGCGACCCTGCGCATGGGCCAGCTCATCGAAGACCTGCTCAACCTGTCGCGGATTTCCCGGCTGGAGATGCAGCGCATCGCGGTGGACGTGAGCGGCATGGCCCGCCAGGTGCTGAACGAGCTGAAATCCCGTGAACCCGAGCGTGCCGTGGATGTCTCTGTCTGGGAAGGGGTCCTCGTGGAGGGGGATCCGCGGCTGCTTCGCGTAGTGCTGGAAAATCTGCTGGGCAACGCGTGGAAGTTCACCTCGAAAACCCCCGAACCCAGGATAGAGTTCGGCGTCATGCGCGAAGCCGAGCGCACCGTGCTGTTCGTACGCGACAACGGTGCAGGCTTCGACATGGCCTATGCCGGGAAGCTTTTTGGCGCTTTTCAGCGCCTGCACGGCACCAACGAGTTTCCCGGCACGGGCATCGGCCTGGCCACGGTGCAGCGCATCGTGCACCGGCACGGCGGGCGCATCTGGTGCCACGCGCAGCCCGGCAAGGGGGCCGTGTTCTATTTCACGCTGGGAACCGAAGCGACTGCAGCACCGGCGAGCGATAATGACGCGGCCGAAGGCGCGCGCGAGGCGCGGAGCGGTTCGTGACTGGACAGGCAGGCTGGCGCCTGGCCACTGGAGAACATCGGGACATCATGGCGGAAAAAACCATCCTGCTGGTGGAAGACAACGCGGATGACGAGGCTCTGACGATGCGCTCGCTGCGCAAAGCGAACATCGCCAACGAGGTCGTGGTCGCGCGCGACGGGGCGGAGGCGCTCGAATACCTCTACGGCGAAGGCAAGTATGCGGGCCGCGACGTGACCCAGATGCCGACGCTCGTGCTGCTGGATCTGAAACTGCCACGGGTGGACGGCATCGACGTGCTGACCCGCATGCGCCAGGATCTGCGCACGCGCTACATTCCCGTGGTGGTGCTGACCTCCTCGAGCGAGGACGAGGACATGGTCCGAAGCTATCAGAGCGGCGCCAACAGCTACGTGCGCAAGCCCGTGGCGTTTTCCGACTTCGCGAGCGCCGTGCACCAGCTTGGTCTGTACTGGCTGCTGCTCAACCAGACGCCGTATTCGAAGTGACGGCCGGCGGACTGCCCCGCTCGCCCGGGGCGTCACCAGTCCCCGAACGCCAAGCCTCGCGACATATGATGCGCCGCGCGCGCCAAGCGCTTGTTTCTGTCTATTTCTTGACCTATGTCAAACCGCAAAACAGTGCGATCTTCCTAACATGCACGCCAGGCTAGTGCGAACCTGCCGGGTCTGCAATTCGTCCCTACCGAAGGGCAAGAAATGAGCGATACGTTTCATCAAAAAAGGAGGACTGCAATGAACAAACACCATGCCGTAGGCTTTGCGGCGTTCACCGCGCTCGCACTGCTGTTCGCTTCGCCTGCGCCGGCACCGGCGCAGGTCATCAAGCTGACCCTCACCGACCAGAATCCGACCACCAACTGGGGACCGACCGCCGCTTTGCGGCCCTGGGTGAAGGAGGTGGAAGACGCCACCAAGGGCCGGGTGAAGATCGAAATCTATCCGGGCCAGACGCTCACCAAGGGCCCCGATATCTGGAACGCGGTCAAGAGCGGCGTGGCGGACATCGGCTGGTGCTTTCACGGCTACTGGCCCGAATTGACGCCGCTGTCCGACGTCATCTCGCTGCCGTTCCTGCCTTTCTCGAGGGCGGAAAAGGGCAGCGAAGTGCTGTGGAAGCTCTATGAGAAATATCCCGCCATTCAGCGGGAATACAAGGACGTCAAGGTCCTGCTGCTCTGGACCAGCGAGCCCTACACGCTGGTGACCACGAAGAAGCAGGTGAAAACCCTGGAGGACCTGAAGGGCATGAAGCTGCGCGTCACCGGCGGCCCGCCCAGCGCGCAGATGCGCGCGCTCGGAGCCGTCCCGACGCTCATCCCCATGCCGGACAACTACCTGGCGCTCGACAAGGGCACCATCGACGGCATGGCGGCGCCGTGGGAGGCGATCCATGGCTTCCGGCTCTACGAGACGCTGCGCTACTACACCCACGTGCCTCTGTCCGCGGTGTACTTCTCCATGTGCATGAACAAGCAGAAGTGGGAAAGCCTGCCGAAGGAAGTGAAGAGCCAGATCACGAGCGTGAGCGGCCTGGAAGGCTCCAAGAAGTTCGGCAAACGCTACTTCGACGATGCGGAGGACCGCGTGAACATCCGGGTGAAGGCGGGCAAGCACACCAAGATCGACTACACCCCGCCGCCGCAGGAAGTGGCACGCTGGCGCAAGATCGCCGGCCAGCCGCTCTGGACGGAATGGGTGAAGTCGATGCAGGCCAAGGGCCGCCCGGAGGCCCAGCAGCTTCTGGATGCCACCCTTCAGTTGCTGAAGAAATGAATGTTGTGAAAACGCAGCGCCTCCTTCCGGGGGCGCTGTTTTTTTGTAGCGCCCTCGCACCGCGTAAATCGGTGAATTCTGCATGAACAAGTGGCATGCGCGCTGCGAGGTCCTGCTCCTTTACGCCGGGGCCGTCGCGGTATTCGTCATGATGTGCCTCACCGCGGCCGACGCGGTCGCCCGGTACGTTCTGAACAGCCCGATCACGGGCGCCTACGAAATCACCGAGAAGTACCTGATGGTGGCCGCGGTGTTCCTGGGGCTGTCCAACGGTTATCGCGAGGGCGCGCTCATCCGCGTCACCTTCTTCGTCGACCGCGTGCCCCGCTCCGTGCAGTTCTTCGCCAATCATCTTGCGCAACTGGTCTCTATCGCCTACGCGGCCGTGCTGATCGTGGCGACGATCCAGCAGGGACTGCGCGTAGTCGCCGATCATACGGAGCTCAGCACCTTGCCGCTCACCGTGGGACCGGCGCATTTCATGATTCCCCTCGGGCTCGCGGTCATGCTGGTCCTCATGGTCATGGAAATCCCCAAGGCGGGTTCGGGGCAGTCGCACCTGTTCAGCTCGGAGCAGCCTGCAGCGTGAGCTGACGGAAAGGCAGGATGGAAGCGTATCTCCCCGTTTTGGTTCTGCTGCTCACCCTGCTCCTGGGCATCCCCATAGCGGTTTCGCTCGCCGTGTCCGGCATGGTGGGCATTTATGTGGTCACGGGCGATCTCAACCGCCTGATGGGCATCCTCAGCATGGCGCCGTACAGCTCGGTCGCGGACCACGCGCTGTCCACCATACCGATGTTCATCCTGATGGCTTACCTGTCCGCTTCGGCGGGGCTCGCCAAGGACCTGTATGCGGCGGCGAGCAGCTGGCTGTCGCACATCCGCGGCGGGCTCGCGATGGGGACCGTGGCCGCGTGCGGGATTTTCGGCGCGATGTCGGGCGCGAGCGTGGCCGGCGCGTCGGTGATGTCGAGGATCGCGATCCCGGAGATGCGGCGGCACGGCTACTCGGAGGAGCTGGCCGCGGGCGCCGTCGGCATCGGCGCGACGCTGAACATCCTCATTCCGCCGAGCATCGCCATGGTGATCTATGGCATCGCCACGCAGACTTCGATCGGGAAACTCCTCATCGCCGGCGTCATCCCCGGCATCCTCCTCGGCATCGTGCTCTCCATTACCGTCTACCTGTGGGTGCTGGTGAGCCCTTCGCACGCCCCGAAGCTGGCCCGCGTGCCGTTGAGAGAATGCTGGGCGAGCCTCACCCGCATCGGCCCCAGCCTGCTGTTGATCATCGTCGTGCTGGTCATGCTCTATTCGGGCATCGCCACGCCCACCGAAGTGGGCGCGGTCGGCGCGGCCATGGCGGCGATCATCGGATGGTGGACCGGCAGGCTGAGCTGGAAGGACAGCGTGGAAGCGGTGAAGATGACCATCCGCACCTCGGTCATGATCTTCCTCATCCTCATCGGCGCCACCATTTTCGGCTATTACATGGCGCTCAGCCGCATCCCGCAGCTCGTGGTCGCCGCGGTCACCGACATGGACCTCAACCGCTGGGTGGTGATCGTGGGCATCATCGTGGTCTACTTCGTGATCAGCATGTTCATGGACGAGATCCCCCTGCTGCTGCTCACGCTGCAGGTCACCTTTCCGCTGATCGTCTCGCTCGGGTTCGACCCGGTCTGGTTCGGCGTCATGTCGATGATGATGATGGCCATGGGGCTGGTGTTTCCCCCCGTGGGCATCGTCGCCTTCGTGGTGAGCGCGACCGGGCAGGTGCCGCTGGAGAAGGTCTTCAAGGGGACCAGCATACTGATTCTGGCCATCTTTGCCACTACGGTGTTGTTGATGGTCTTTCCGCAAATCGCCCTGTGGCTGCCCGCCACGATGCGTTAGGCGATTGCGAGGGTATTGAGATTGATAGGCCTGCCCGATTTTGCACAGTGACGCGTGAGGCTTTCGTGCCAAAGTCGGGCGTCTTACGCGTCACTGTGCAAAATCGGGCAGGTTCAGTAAACGTGCCCATGGGCACACCTATTCACTTCCAGCCATGCCGGCTAAGGAACAAGCCATGAAACATATTCTTGCCGCGGTTGCTCTCGCGGTTGCCGCAACCGGTGCGGCCGCGCAGGGCTATCCCGCAAAACCCGTTCGTATCATCGTTCCCAACGGTCCCGGCGGCCTGGTCGACATCGGCGCCCGGCTGGTGGCCGGCAAGCTCTCGGAATCCCTCGGGCAGCAGTTCATCGTGGACAATCGCGTGGGCGCGGGCGGCACCATAGGGACCGCCGCGGCCGTGCGCGCGACACCCGACGGTTACACGCTGCTCGCAGTGTTCGACAGCCATGCGACCAACCCGCACCTGTTCAAGAAGCTCGAGTACGACACCCTCACCGACCTCGCCCCCATCACGCTCGTGGTCCGCGGACCGATGGTGCTGGTCGCACAGAACAAATTGCCGGCCGCGACCGTGGCCGATTTCGTGCGGCTGGCCAAAGCGAAGCCGGGCACCATCAACTTCCTGACCGTGGGTCCGGGTTCGCCCGCGCGATTGCTGATGGAGCTGTTCAAGACCACCGCCGGCATAGACGTCACCATGGTGCCGTACAAGGCCGCCGGCCCCGCCATGGCCGACCTGGTGAGCGGGGTGGTGGACGTCATGTTCGCGACCGTGCCCACGGTCACGCCCATGCTGAAAGCCAACAAGCTGCGCTCCCTGGCGATCACCTCCGAGAAGAGAAGCGACATCGCCCCGGGCGTTCCTGCGATGAGCGAGTTCTATCCGGGCTTCCGCTATGAAGTCTGGATCGGCCTGTTCGCACCCGCCAGGACGCCCGCCGACATCATTGCCCGGGTGAACGCGCAGACCGCCAAGGCGCTCGCCACGCCGGATCTCAAGGCCAGGTTCGCCGAGAAGGGCCTTGAAACGGTCGGCAGCACGCCGGCCCAGCTCGATCAGTGGCTGCGTTTCGAAATGGACCGCTGGGGCAAGGTCATCCGCGAAAACCGCATCACGCTCAATTAGAGCGCCGGGCGGCCAGGAGGCAGACACAGTGACGGCGATTTTCTCCGCGATGCTCACCGGGCTCTATGCCTTCATGCGTTATACGGCGTGGCGCCATCCAGCCTACCGCAAGCAGCTGGCTGAGCGCGATTTCGTGGCGCAGGTTCGCACGCTGGACGCCGATGTCGGACGCTGGTACGAGATCCGGGGCGGCCGGGTGCGTTCGCGCGCCGGGCTGCACCCCAAGCCCGATGTCACCTTGAGCTACGAGACCGCAGCGATTGCGGTGCGTCTGCTCACGCCGCCCGTCGACTGGCAGGCGCAGGTCGAGGCGGCCAAGTCCTTCCAGATGCGCGTGGAAGGCGCCGACGAGCTGGTGTACCGGTTCACGCAGGCCATGATGGCCACCCGGAGCGCCGGCTGGCGCTTCGGCACCGATATGGGTGACGGGGTGCGGCGCTTTACGAACATGACCAACAGCGGTCCGTGCTTCGTCTATGTCAAGGACGGCAAGATCCTGCGCATCACGCCGATCGACTTTGACGCGAGCGATGCGCGCCCGTGGACAATCGAGGCGCGCGGGCGTCGGTTCACGCCGCCGCGCAAGACGACGCTTGCCGTGCACGGCCTCGCTTCGAAGTCGACGGTGTATTCGAAGGATAGGCTGCTCTACCCCATGCGCCGCGTCGACTTCGACCCGCACGGCGAACGCCGCACGGAGAACCGCGGCAAATCAGGTTATGTGCGCATCAGTTGGGACGAGGCGCTCGACCTCATCGCGGCCGAAATCCGCCGCGTCAAGGTGGAGCACGGCCCGGGCGCCGTCGTCTTCAACCACCCCTCGCATCACACCTGGGGCAATGTCGGCTACTGGACCTCGACGCTGTTCCGCTTTTTCAACGCCGTCGGCTGCACCCGGCTCAACCATAATCCCGACAGCTGGGAAGGCTGGTACTGGGGCGCGATGCACCACTGGGGCAACAGCATGCGCCTGGGCACGGCCGAGCCCTACGGCACGGTCGAGGACCTGCTGAAGGAGGCGCAGCTGGTGGTGTTCTGGTCGAGCGATCCCGAATCGACCAGCGGCATCTATGCCGGCTACGAAGGATCGCTGCGCCGCACCTGGCTCAAGGACCTGGGCATCCCGACGGTGCACATCGAGCCGTATCTCAACGCCAGCGCCGTCTTCATGCGCGGCAAATGGATCGCGCCGCGGCCCGGGACGGACGCTGCGCTGGCGCTCGCCATCGCGCAGGTGTGGATTGCAGAAGGCCTCTATGACAAGCCGTTCGTGGAGAAACGCACCGTTGGCTTCGATGCCTGGAAGCGCTATCTCATGGGCGAGGAGGACGGCGTACCGAAAACGCCCGAGTGGCAGCAAGCCGAGACCGGCGTTCCGGCGCGTGAAGCGCGCGCGCTGGCGCGCCAATGGGGCACCAGGCGCACCTATCTGGCCGCGGGCGGCCTCGGTAACGGCTGGGGTGGCGCGTGCCGCGGTCCCACCGGCCACCAATGGTCGCGCGCCATGGTATGCCTTGCCGCGATGCAGGGCCTGGGGCGCCCCGGCGTCAACTTCGGCAACCTGCAGTGGGGCACGCCGATCGACACTTCGTTTTATTTTCCCGGCTACGGTGAAGGCGGGATGTCGGGCGATCTCAACAACACCGCTTCGTCCATCTCGCTGTACCAGCGCATGCCGCACTTCCCCAGCCTCAATACGCATCTGCAGGCCATCCCCCGCATGAGGCTGCCCGAGGCGGTGCTCGAGGGCCACGCGGAGGGTTACCCGCGCGACTCGCGCTCCATCGAGGGGCAGTTCTTCAAGATGCGCTACCCTTCCCCGGCGCATTCTCCGGTACGCCTGTTTTATAAATACGGCGGTTCCAACTTCGGCACCATGCCGGACTCGCAGCGCTACATGAAAATGTACCAGTCGCCCAATCTCGAGCTGGTGGTCAACCAGTCGATCTGGTTCGAGGGCGAGGCGAAGTTCGCCGACATCATCCTGCCGGCGTGCACCAATTTCGAGCGCTGGGACGTGAGCGAATGGAGCAATGTCTCCGGATTCATGTACCACGCGCAGGTCCAGCTCAATCACCGAGTCGTCACCCTGCAGCACAAGTGCATCGAGCCGCTGGGCGAGTCGAAGTCCGACTTCACGATTTTCCGCGAGCTCGCCCATCGGCTGGGCCTCGGCGCGTATTTCTCCGAGGGCATGACCGAGCTCGACTGGGTGCAGCGCATGTTTGAAGCTTCCGACCTGGCGCGGCACATGTCGTGGAGAAAATTCCTGCGCAAGGGCTATTACGTCGTGCCGGCTCCTCCCGAGCGCCTGCGCGCGCCGGTTGCCTACCGCTGGTTCTACGAAGGGCGCAAGAAAGATCTTCCCGAGCCGCATCCCCTGCCCTCCGAGTACAAGGAACAGTATCTCGAAGGCATGCAGACGCCTTCGGGCAAGTTCGAGTTCGAATGCGAAACGCTGAAGCGTTTTGCACCCGACGACCAGGAGCGGCCGCCGGTGTTGAAGTACGTCCGTTCGTCAGAGAGCGTACAGACGGAGCGGGCCGGGAAATTCCCGCTGCAGATGCTCACGCCGCACCCGCGCTACAGCTTCCATACGCAGGGCGACGCAAAGGACAGTTTCCTGAACGACATCGAAGACCACCGCGTGCTGGTCGGCGGCTACTACTACTGGGTGTTCCGGCTGAACCCGGCCGACGCCGAGGCGCGCGGCATCCGCGACAACATGCTGGTGCGGGTCTTCAACGAGCAGGGCTCGGTCATCTGCGTGGCGCAGCTGACGAACCGCGCGCGCCCCGGGGTGGTGCACGGCTACGAATCCAGCGCGCTCTACGAGCCGCTGGGGGAGCCGGGCGGCTCGCCCGACCGGGGCGGCGCCCTCAACCTTCTCACCCCCAAGCGGCTGCAGTTCAGCCGCGGCGATGCCATGGGCAACAGCAACTGCCTGGTGGAGGTCGAACCCTGGACCGGCGCCTTGCCCTTGGCGATGGAAACGGCGAGCGCCGAGTCGGCGCTCGCGGCCTCGAAGTAAGGGCGGAAAATGAAAAAGTGGAACCTCGTTTTCGACGTGGCGTTGTGCACGGGCTGCCGCAACTGCGAAATGGCCGTGAAGGACGAATACGTGGGCAACAGCTTTCCCGGTTATTCGGCGCAGATGCCGCTTCACGGTCACCGCTGGGTGCAGATCCGCCAGCGCGAGCGCGGGCGTTTTCCGGCGGTCGACGTGGCGTACCTGTTTCAATCCTGCCAGCACTGCGACGATCCGGCGTGCCTCCGCGCGGCGACCAACGGCGCCGTGACCAAGCGCAGCGACGGCATCGTCCAGATCCATCCCGAGCGCGCCAGGGGACAGAAAGCGATCGTCGATGCCTGCCCCTTCGGCGCGGTGTACTGGAACGAAGAGCTCGCGCTGCCGCAGCACTGGAACTTCGATGCGCATCTGCTCGACGCGGGCTGGGCCGAGCCGCGTCCGGTGCAGGCCTGCCCCACGGGGGCGCTGCGGGCATTGAAAGTTGAAGACGACGAAATGAAAGGCATTGTCCGCAAGGAGAAGCTGGAGCGCTTTGGCCCCGGGGCAAAGGTCGGGACCCGCGTGCACTATCGGAATCTCGCGCTCTACACGCATGCTTTCGTCGCAGGCACGCTGCTCACCCTGCGGGGAGGGCTCGAGGAATGCGTTGCCGGAGCTTGCGTGAAACTGCTGCGAGGCAACGAGGCGCTCGGTCAAGCGGCGAGCGATGCCTTCGGCGATTTCCGGTTCGACGGCTTGCCCCCGAACGAGCGCGACCTGCGCATCGAAGTGACGGCGGCCGGCTATCGGCAGCAGCGGCTGGAGGTCGAGCCCGGCGAGAGCCGCTGGCTCGGGGAAATCCGGCTCGAGCCGTCCTGAACGAGTCGCGCCGTTAGTCGAACTTCACGCCGGCGGTCTTGGCAACTTTGGTCCAGCGCTCGATTTCCGAGCGTATGAAGGCGTCGAACTCCTCGGGCGAATTGCCCACGGGCTGCAACCCGAGCTCCGCCAGGCGCTGCGCCACATCGGGCATCTGCAGCACCTTGCGGAAGTCGGCGTTGAGCCTGCGCACGATGTCGCGCGGCGTGGCGCGCGGCACGATCACGCCGTTGATACTCAGGACGTTGAAGCCCGGCACCGTTTCGGCCACCGGCGGCACGCCGGGCGCCGAAGGATCCGGCTTGGCGCTGGTGACGGCAATGCCCTTCATCTTGCCCGCTTTGACGAAGCGGTAGGTACCGAAAACGGGATCGAGCAGCAGGTCGATGCGTCCGGCCATGAGCTCGGGATAGGCTTGGGCGCCTCCCTTGAACGGCACGTGCAGGATATCGATTCCCGTCATGGTCTTGAGCAGCTCGCCCGCCAGGTGCATCGAGCTGCCCGTGCCGGGCGAGCCGTACGTGAGCTTCCCGGGCCTTTTTTTCGCCAGAGCGATGACCTCAGCGAGCGTGTTCGCCTCCAGCTTGGGTGAGCCCGCAATCATGATCGAGGACACGGCCGTCAGCGTGACGCCCGCGAGATCCTTCACCGTGTCATACGGCATCTTCGGCTGCAGCGCCGGCAGGATCACCAGCGGCGTCACCGCGAGGCAGAAGGTATGTCCGTCGGGAGCAGATTTGGCGGTGTAATCCATGCCGATCAGCGTCCCGCCACCGGCCTTGTACTCGACGACGACGGGCTGCCGCCACAGTTCCTGGAGCTTCTGTGCGTACAACCGCCCCTGGATGTCGATCGCTCCGCCCGGCGGATTGGGAACGATGAGCGTCACCGGTCGGGTCGGGAAATTCTGCGCAGTGGCAGCATTCGGCGCGAGAAGGCCCCAGGCTGCGGCCAATACCGAAACGATGAAACCAATCCTGGTCATGCGGTTTCTCCTCTGAGGTGTGCAGGCGTGAAAGCCGCTGCGCTCGCGCAGCATTCTTGCGTATTATTGGACTCCTGAAAGACAGCAACAGTAGGCGGTACCCGCCGCGCGTGTCAAGCCGGTCGGCCGCAAGAACCCTTTTCGGCGCTTCTGTGCCGCGCCGGATTCGACAGTTTCCCCAAGGAGAACACGAATGCGCAGGACATTGCGGAGCAACTTCAAGCCGGGCACTCCCAACTGGGCGGGGCGCCGCGCGCAATGGCGCTCGCTCGGTCTGACCGACGAGGACATGGAAAAGCCGAAAATCGCCGTCGTCAACAGCTCTTCCGAGCTCGCCAGCTGTTTCACTCACCTGGACGGGGTCGCCGCCCGGGTGAAGCAGGCGATCCGTGCGGCGGGGGGCCTGCCTTTCGAGATCCGCACCGCTGCGCCGAGCGATTTCATCACCAATGCCGGCCGGCGCGGCGGCTACATCCTGCCGACGCGCGACCTCATCACGAACGACATCGAAGTCCAGGTCGAAGGCGCGCTGCTGGACGGAATGCTCTGCCTGGCATCCTGCGACAAGACCACGCCCGGCCAGCTCATGGCGGCCGGTCGGCTCGACATCCCCACCATCGTGGTGGTGTGCGGCTACCAGCAAAGCGGCCGCTACCGCGGCGAGCACATCGACATCGAGGAAGTGTTCCTGAAGTCGAGCTACGTGGCCTCGGGCGGCGTGAGCCTCGAGGAAATCACCGAGATGGCGGACAACGCGGTGCGCGGCCCCGGCGTGTGCGCCGGCATGGGCACCGCGAACTCCATGCACATCGTGTGCGAAGCGCTCGGCATGTCGCTCCCCGGCGGCGCCCCCGTGCTCGCCAACAGCCCGAAAATGATGGATTACGTGCGGCGCGCCGGCGAGCGCATCGTGCAGATGGTATGGGACGACGCGAAGCCGCGCGACATCATGACCGCGGAGTCGTTTGCCAACGCCGCCATGGTGGTCCTCTCGCTGAGCGCCTCTATCAACACGGTGAAGCACCTCCAGGCGATCGCCATGGAATCGCAGTGCGACGTCGATGTGTACGAGCTGTTCTCGCGTTACGCGGACAAGGTGCCGCTGCTCGCTGCCATCCGTCCTACGGGGGAGAAATTGATCGAGGATCTCGAGGCAGCCGGGGGCGCGCGCGCCGTCATGAAGCGCCTGGAAAGCCTGTTGCATCTGAACGCCCGGACGGTATCGGGCCAAACGCTCGGAGAAGCGCTGCGGGATGTGACGATTGCGAACGAAGAGGTGATCCATACGCTGGAGCGGCCGGTGTCGAAGCCGCCTTCGCTCGTGATCGTCAGAGGCTCGCTCATGCCGGGGGGCGGCATCGTGAGGCTCGGCGGCGAGCGCACCCTGAAGCTCACCGGACCCGCCAACATCTTTCACTCCCGCGAAGAAGCGATGGAAGCCATCGGCCGCGGCGAAGTGAAGGCCGGCCAGGTGGTGGTGCTGCGGGGCCTGGGTGTGAAAGGCGGCCCGGGCATGGCGATGACTTCTTCGGTGGTGTTCGCTCTCGATGGCGCCGGGCTCATCGACAAGGTGGGTGTGGTCACCGAGGGCCAGCTCTCGGGCCTGGTGAATCGCGGCCTGGTGGTCGGCGAGGCTTCGCCCGAAGCCATGGAAGGCGGCCTGATCGGGCTCGCGGACAACGGCGATCCGATCACCATCGACGTCGAAAAACGGGTGGTCAATCTCGATGTGCCGGAGGCGGTGCTGGCGCAGCGGCGCGAGCAGCCGCGGGAGTACGGATCGAGGAGCGAGCGCGGCTGGCTCTCGATCTACCAGCGCACCGTGCAGCCGGTGCACAAGGGCGCCGTGCTCCTGAAGGAATGAGGGGTGCCCTTCCGACGGATGGAAAGACAGAGGAAGATCTATGTGCTCGATCCTGAGTGACGGGCGATGAAACTGGCCGGCTCAGGCCTGCTCGAATATCTTGCGTAGGATCGCAAGGCAATCGTCGTACGTGCGCCGGAATTCCAATACCTCCAGTTCGGAAAAAGCTTCTCGGAGCGCCACATCAGTCTGGGCGATCCGCCGGAGCACCGCTGCCCTCCGATCGCGCAGCACGGGCCTGATTTCGGCGAGGGCGTCGGGTTCGCTCTCTGCGACGAGCGCTAGATCGAGAATGTCGCGAGCGGCAATCCGGTCGCCGCGGTGCCATAGCTTCTTGGCGACAATCTCGGTCGAGGTCTCTACTTGCACCTCACGCCCGAACATCACCTCGGCCGCGCTCGGATTCCGGGTCAGGGGCGCGGACGCGATGAAGTCGATTTCGCCTCGGGAAACCGCAGCTTCAGGAAATTTGCCTGCTCAACGTAGTGGTCGGTCATTTCCCCGGCGGCATCGTTGAGGCGCGGGCTCAGATACCCGAGGTACTGCGGATCGGGAATAAAGATGTCCACGTCCTTGCTAAACCGGTGCCGGTACCGGCGCATGAGCACCGTGCCGCCACCGAAGCTCCAGTCGGAAAGCGTCGTCCCGGCTCGTGCGAGAGAGTCGATCAGGGCGAGCGCGCGCTGGAATAGCGTTTCCCAGATCCTCAATCGGTCTTCAGCCATCCTTCGATGTTACGCGATACGCCCAGCTCGGTCGCAAGCTTGCGCAGGTTCCGCTGGAGCCTGGCAGGTTTCATCCAGCAGGCCGCTTCTTCGGCGAGCCCGTG
>Ga0156022_1183_pt2 | contig 19187 bp, 17 predicted proteins | sample RifCSPlowO2_02_FD_107676 | JGI IMG/M metagenome (GOLD analysis project Ga0156022, IMG submission 107676) | Betaproteobacteria bacterium RIFCSPLOWO2_02_FULL_65_24 | reverse complement strand
GGTGCGGGCCCTGCAAAGCCATCGCGCCGGTACTGGACGAAGTCGCCCGCGCCTACGCCGGCAAGTTGAAGGTGGCCAAGCTCAACGTGGACGAAAACCTGGAAGTCCCGAAGCGCTATGGGATTCGGGGCATACCGACCCTGATGCTGTTCAAGAACGGCAACATCGAGGCCACCAAAGTGGGAGCCCTGTCCAAATCCCAGCTCACCGCTTTCCTTGACAGCAACATTTAAAGCCTTTACCCTACGGACGCTTGCGTGGCGCGCCCGTTAGCTTTTGACGGACAGTAAGCGCGTTACGCGAGTTCGGGGCCGGCCGAATAGGCCATCCGCCCAAATCCTTCCCGCTTCTTCGTCCCTGGGCCGTGCTGCAACCGGCTTTCTAGGCAATACACGTCCATGCACTTATCCGAGCTTAAAAGCCTGCACGTCAGCCAACTGATCGAAATGGCCCAGGCCAACGAGATCGACGGCGCCAATCGCATGCGCAAGCAGGAGCTGATTTTCGCGCTCCTGAAGAACCGCGCCAAGAAGGGCGAATCGATCTACGGCGACGGAACGCTGGAGGTCCTGCCCGACGGGTTCGGCTTCCTGCGTTCGCCCGACACTTCCTACCTCGCCTCGACCGACGACATCTACGTCAGCCCTTCGCAGATCCGCCGCTTCAATCTGCACACCGGCGACTCCATAGAAGGCGAGATCCGCACGCCGAAGGACGGCGAGCGCTACTTCGCCCTGGTGAAGGTGGACAAGGTCAACTCCGAGCCGCCGGAGGCCTCCAAGCACAAGATCCTGTTCGAGAATCTGACGCCCCTGCACCCGGACCAGCAGATGAAGCTCGAACGCGACATCAAGGCCGAGGAAAACATCACCAGCCGCATCATCGACATCATCGCGCCCATAGGCATGGGACAGCGCGGCCTCATTGTTTCACCGCCGAAAGCGGGCAAGACGGTGCTGATGCAGCAGCTCGCTCATGCCATCACGGCCAACAACCCGGACATCGTGCTGATCGTGCTGCTGATCGACGAGCGGCCCGAGGAAGTGACCGAGATGACCCGGACGGTGAAGGGCGAGGTGGTCGCCTCCACGTTCGACGAGCCGGCGTCTCGCCACGTGCAGGTCGCCGAAATGGTGATCGAAAAGGCGAAGCGCCTGGTGGAGCACAAGAAGAACGTGGTGATCCTGCTCGACTCGATCACCCGCCTGGCGCGGGCTTACAACACCGTCGTGCCCGCCTCGGGCAAGGTGTTGACGGGCGGCGTGGACGCCAACGCGCTGCAGCGCCCGAAGCGCTTTTTCGGTGCCGCCCGCAACATCGAGGAAGGCGGCTCGCTCACTATACTGGCCACCGCCCTCATCGACACGGGCTCCCGCATGGATGACGTCATCTACGAGGAGTTCAAGGGCACCGGCAACATGGAAATCCACCTCGACCGCCGCATGTACGAGAAGCGCATCTTCCCGGCGATCAACGTGAACCGCTCCGGCACCCGGCGCGAAGAGCTGCTGATCGAGCAGCCCATCCTGCAGAAGGTATGGGTGCTGCGGAAGCTCCTGTATCCTATGGACGATCTGGAGGCGGCGGAATTCCTGGTGGACAAGATCCGGGCCACCAAGTCGAACGGCGATTTCTTCGATTCCATGCGCCGCGGCTAGCAAGCGGCGCAATTCGAACGGGAGGAAGTGATGAAACGCACTGCATCTCTGATCAGCCTTGGCTGTGCGCTTGGCATCCTGGCTTTCGCCGCGCAGGCGCAGACCTTTCCCTCCAAGCCGATTCGCCTGATCGTCCCCTTCCCGCCCAGCTCGGGGCTGGATACCATGGGGCGGCTGGTGAGCCAGAAAATGAGCGAAAGCTTCGGCCAGCCCGTCGTGGTGGAGAACCGTGCCGGCGCCAACGGCATGATCGGCTCGGAGTTCGTGGCGCGAGCGGCGCCGGACGGCTATACGCTCTCGCTCGGCACGTCGAGCACGCACGGCTCCGCGCCCTATGTCATCAAGAACCTGACCTACGACCCGGTCAAGGACTTCACGCCCATAGCGACCGCCGTCACCACGGTGATCGTGGTTGCGGCCGCCAACGCCTTTCCCGCCAATTCGATCAGGGAAGCCATCGATTACGCCAAGCGCAATCCGGGCAAGGTGACTTACAGCACCTCCGGAGTGGGCGGCGCGCTGCATATGGTGGCCGAGATGTTCGAGGCCCAGTTCGGCGTGCACCTGGTCCACATTCCGTACAAGGGCTCGGCGCCGGCAATCAACGCAGTAGTCGCCGGCGAAGTGAATCTGGGATTCAACGGCACTTCGGAAAGCGTGCGCCTGGCGCGAGCGGGCAAGCTGAAAATTCTCGCGGCTGCCGAATCGGAGCGCTATGCCGGCCTGCCCGATGTGCCGGCCCTGGCGGAGCTGCTGCCCGGCTACGAACGGCCGCCCGGCTGGTTTGCATTTTTCGGACCCGCCGGCATGGCCCGGCCCGTCGCGCTGCGACTGAACGAAGCGATCGTCAAGGGTCTCAAAGCGCCGGACGTTGCATCGAAGCTCGAAGCGCAGGGATTGAACGTGGTCGCAGGCAGTCCCGAGCACCTGGCGCGGCTGCTGAAGCGCTCGCTGGAGCTGTACGGCCAGGCGGCCAAGCTGGCCGGGGTGAAACCGGAATAAGAAAAATGGGGTCAGGTTCATTTTCCGTTGGAAAATGAACCTGACCCCATTTTGCCCGTACCAAGGCTTTCTGGCATAATCCACGCCCTTCATTGGCCGCCGGCAGCCGTCCAGCGGCCATCCCCGAGGAACCGCGATGAAAGAAAAGATCCATCCCGCCTACAAGGAAATCCAGGTCACGTGCAGCTGCGGCAACACGTTCAAGACGCGCTCGACCCTCGGCAAGCCGTTGCAGGTCGAAGTGTGCTCGGCCTGCCATCCCTTCTACACCGGCAAACAGAAAATCGTTGACACGGCGGGGCGCGTAGAAAAATTCCGCCAGAAATACGCCGGCACAGCGAAGAAGGCCGCCACGGCCGCCCCAGCGAAGCGCACCGCCGCCTAGCACGCCGCATCCCGCACCGGTGCGAACCGCCACACCGGTCCGTAACTCCTCTCCGGGCGACGCTGGCGTCGCCCGGCACTTTCCAGCAGTCGGCGCCAGGACATACCAGTGAGCGCAGTGCTGCGCGCGTTGCCGTTCGCCCTGCCCCGTATCGGGCTTCCGCCTTCGACGTTGCTGGTGGGCGTGGTCGCATTTGCCTACGCGCTGCCGGGTCTGTTTGGACACGATCCCTGGAAGCCCGAAGACGCCATCGGCGCCGGTATCGTGCACCAGATGCTCGAGCCGGGTTACTGGCTGCTGCCCTATCTGGCCGGCGAGCTCTATACCGAGGATGGGCCCTTCTACTACTGGGTGGCGGCGGTTTTCGCGCGCGTCGCAGCCACGGTCCTGGGCGTGGACGATGCGGCGAGGCTTGCAAGCGCCGCCGCCGTGATCAGCACACTGTTCCTGATGCGCGCCGCCGCACGCGAGCTCTATGGCCGTTCGCCCGCTGATGCGGCAATGCTGGTGCTGCTCGGCTGCCTGGGGCTGCTCATTCATGCTCACGAAACGCTGGGGGAGCTGGGCATGCTGGCCGGTCAGGCGCTCGCCTGGTATGCGATCGCGCTCGCGCCGCGCAAACCGCGCAAGGCAGGCGTGGCTTTAGGTGTCGGGCTGGCGATCGCAGTGCTGTCCAAGGGTCCGTGGGCTGCGGTGGCCCCGGCCATGGCGGCGATCGCCATGCCGGCGCTTTCGCCTCATTGGCGCAGTCGTGCTGCCCTGATCTCCCTGTTCGAGGCGCTGGTGGTGTTTGCCGTTCCGGTGGCGCTTTGGGCTGCCGCCATTGCGATGCGCATGCCCCAAGAAGGTTGGGCATGGCTCGCGGCCCAATGGCACTCGATCGGCGTCCCGCGATTCGGGGACTTGCTCTATGACCTGAAGGTACTGTCCTGGGCGGCCTGGCCCGCGTGGCCGATCGCCCTGTACCTGCTTTGGGACAGGCGCCGCATGCTTTCGGATCCCGGCCTGCTGTTCGGGCTGGTCGCCACGGGGCTTACGTTCGCCACAGTGGTCGGCTTGCGCGAACTACGCGAGGTCCACACGCTCGCACTGCTGCCGCCCATCGCTCTGCTCGCCGGCGCCGGCGTGGAGCGGTTGCGCCGGGGTGCGGTTCATGCGCTGGAATGGTTCGGTGCGATTACGTTCAGCTTTTTCGCGCTGCTGGTCTGGCTGGGATGGATCGCGATGATGACCGGCAGCCCCGAACGCATCGCGAGAAATTTCGCCAAACTGGAGCCGGGCCATGTGCCTAGCTTCGAGTGGCTGCCATTCGCCGTGGCGATCCTGCTCTCCCTGGCCTGGATCTGGGTGCTGCTTCGAAGCGAGCGATCGCCTTACCGCAGCGTGCTTTTCTGGGCTTGTGGTGCGACCCTGCTGTGGGGACTCATCATGACGCTGCTCCTGTCGTGGATCGATTACGGCAAGACCTATAGGCCGGTCGCTCAGACCATGGCCGCCGCGCTCAGAAAGGCCTATCCGGCCGGCGTGCGCTGCATAGAAAGCCGCGGCCTGGGACAATCGCAGCGGGCGGCCCTGGACTACCATGCGGGCATAGTCACGCGCCGGGCAGAGCTTCATGGCGCGAGCCAGTGTCCCGTGCTGCTGGTTCAGGCACGACCGGACGAGGATGATCAGGCGCTTGCCAAGACTTGGAAACGCATCTGGGAAGGCAACCGCCCGCGGGACAAGGAACGATACCGGCTCTACGTGAGAGCCAGGAGATCCTGACACAATGAGGCGTCCTGTATCCAAGACCGCGGCGTGGAAGGCGCTCGCGCGGCATGCGCGCCAGGGCGCACCGCAGCTCGCCGAGCTGTTCGCGACGGACCCTGCCCGCGCGGAAAGATATTCGCGGGAGCTGGGGGAGCTCTATCTGGACTTTTCCAAGCAGCAGGTGAGCGACCAGACCCTGGCGTTGCTGTTCGACCTTGCGCGTCAGGTCGACCTGCCCGGGTGGATCGAACGCATGTACGCCGGCGAGCCAATCAATAACACGGAAGGCCGGGCCGTGTTGCACGTCGCGCTGCGCTCCGATAGTGACGAATTTCCCGTGGGCCGCAGCGTGATGCCCGATGTGCGGGAGGCGCGCGCTCGCATGCAGGAATTCGCCACCCGCGTGCGCAGCGGACAGTTGCCGGGCGCCACGGGCAAGCCCGTGCGCGACGTGGTGAATCTGGGCATCGGCGGCTCCGATCTCGGCCCTCGCATGGTGGTTCGCGCACTGCAGCGTTGCGCGCCGCCGGGGCCCCGCGCGCACTTCGTCGCGAACGTCGATCCGGCCGATCTGGATGTCGCGCTGCGGACCCTGGACCCTGAAACGACGCTTTTCATCGTCGCCTCCAAGACCTTTACCACTGCCGAAACGCTCGACAATGCGCGGCGGGCGCGGGCATGGCTCGCGCCAATCGCCCGCGATCCGGAAGCCCTTTCCCGCCATTTCGCGGCGGTGAGCGCCAACGTCGAAGCGGCGTGCGCGTTCGGCGTGGACCGCGATCAGGTGTTTCCCTTCTGGGACTGGGTGGGGGGGCGCTTCTCGGTGTGGTCTTCGGTCGGGCTGGCGGCGGCCCTTGCGCTGGGCTATGAAAGCTTCGCCAGCCTGGCCGAAGGCGCGCGCAAGATGGATGCGCATTTTCAGGCGGCGCCGCTGGAATCCAACCTTCCCGTGGTGCTCGCCCTGCTCTCGGTGTGGAACATCAACTTCCTGGGCGCGCGCGGCCATGCCATCCTGCCTTACAGCGAAGACCTGCGTGAGCTCCCCGGATACCTCCAGCAGCTGGAAATGGAGTCGAACGGCAAACGCGTGGACCGCAACGGCGTCGAAGTCGATTACGCCACCGCGCCCGTTATCTGGGGCGCCTCGGGCACGACCAGCCAGCATTCCTTCCATCAATTGCTTCACCAGGGCACCGGCTTCATTCCAGTCGATTTCATCGTCCCTGCGAAAGGGGCCGGCGACGCCAAGGCCCATGCCATGCTGGTGGAAAATGCGCTCGCGCAGGCGTCCGCGCTCATGACGGGCACCTCTGCAGGTGAGCCGCCGCATGCCCATTGTCCGGGCAACCGGCCGTCTACAACGCTGCTGATGGAGCGTCTTACCCCTGCGACGCTGGGACAGCTGATCGCGCTGTACGAGCACAAAGTGTTCGTGCAGGGCGTGCTGTGGAACATCAACAGCTTCGATCAGTGGGGCGTGGAGCTCGGCAAGAAGATCGCCCGCGCGCTGGCCGCGGGGCAGGCCGCGCCCCCCGACCCGTCCACTGCCGCGCTGCTCGCACGCGCGCGGCGCGCCTGAGCGCGGACTGGTTTGCTGGGTCGCGTTCTCCGTCAGCTTGCTGCCCGGTTTCATCGGCCGGCCGCCGCCTCGCCGGATGCCGGCGTGCTCGATCAGTGCAAAGCGGCCTGCAGCGCACGGCCCAACGATTATGCGCTGCACGTAAACTGGTCCAACCTGCTGAAGCAAAGCGGCCATGTTGCCGGGGCCCGCGCGTTGCTCGAGCGGGCCGTCCAGGTGGAACCGGCTCGCTACGAGGCCTGGTACAACCTTGGAATTCTGCTCTTCGAGACCTGGTGGCTGGACGAAAGCATCGACGCCTTCGAACGCGCGCTGCAGGGCTTTCCGCCTGGCTCCGACGACGCACGGCTCCAGTCAGTCGTGCTTTCCACCGCGTTGGCACTGCAGCGAGCGGGCGAATGGAAGAAAGCGACGCAGTTCCTGGAGCACTGGGCTGCCGAGCTTCCCGCCATGGCGTCCGATTGCCGTCGCGTGGCGTTGCTCGGCAGCGTGGTGGATCCGGACGCCAGCCCCGCGGCTTCGCTCGCAGCACACCGCGCCTGGGCGCAGGTGCACGCCGACCCGAAAGCTCCGGCGCGCCCGGGCTACACGAACATTCCTGCAGCACAGCGTCCTTTACGAGTCGGTTACGTGTCCGGAGACTTGTGCTCTCACGCCGTAAGCCTGTTTTTCGAACCGGTGCTCGCCTGCCATGACCGGGGTGCCTTCGAGCTCTTCTGCTACGACAACTCGCCTCGCGAGGATTCCACCACCGTGAGGCTGCGCCGGCACCGGGCTGTCTGGCGAGCTATCGCCGGGATAGCGGACGATGAATGCCGGCGATTGATCCAGGCCGACCGTATCGATGTCCTCGTAGACCTTTCGGGCCACACCGCGCACAACAGGCTGGACCTGTTCGCGCTGAAGCCGGCGCCCGTACAAGTGACCTGGCTCGGGTACAGAACGACTACCGGCATGGCGGCCATGGACTGGCGGGTTACCGACGGCGTGGTCGACCCGCCCGGCGCATCGGATGGCTGGTATTCGGAGCGCCTGATGCGGCTGTCCTGCTCGCAATGGTGTTTCGCCGAGCCTGAATCGAGCGTGGAGCCGGGACTTTTGCCCATGCTCGCAAGTGGTCATGTCACCTTCGGCTCCTTCAATCAGTTCGACAAGCTGAACGAGCGCGCGATTCGAATCTGGGCGCGGATCCTGAGCGCATTGCCGGCCTCGCGCCTGGTCATCGCAGGTGTTCCGCTTGGCAGCCGGCGCGCAAAATTCCTTGGGCTGTGGCAGCGCCACGGCATCCAGGCCGGACGCCTCGAGCTCCACAGCTATGTGTCGCGCGCCGAGTTCCACGCGCTGCACCGGCGCGTGGACGTAGCGCTCGATACCTTTCCCTGCAATGGCGGTACGACGACTTGCGAGTCGCTCTGGATGGGCGTGCCGGTTGTCACGCTTGCCGGACAGTGGGGGATCGCCCGCGCCGGTTCCAGTCTGCTCCACGCAGCGCGCCTTGCGGACTGGGTGGCCGACAACGAATCGGCGTACGCCGAGATCGCGATCGAGCGTGCCCGGGACGTCGATGCGCTAGCCCGATTGAGGGCGAGCCTGCGCGCCCAGCTCAGGGGCTCCCCGCTCATGGACGGAGCACGTTTCACCCGGGCCCTGGAGGACGGCGTGAGAGCCGCGTGGCGGGAGTGGTGCGATAGGGCGTCGTTTGTGTCTTAAGCCAGCCGCAAGAAATTGTCGCGGTAGAACTTCAACTCTTCGATGGATTCGTAGATGTCCGCAAGCGCCTCGTGCTTGCCCTGCTTGGAGAGGGTTCTGGCGAGATCCGGCCTCCAGCGACGCACCAGCTCCTTCAGTGTCGAGACGTCCAGGTTGCGGTAGTGAAACGCCTGCTCGAGCCTTGGCATCCAGCGGGCGAGAAAGCGCCGGTCCTGGCAGATCGAGTTGCCGCACATCGGCGAGGCCCCCGGCGGAACATACTGCAAGAGAAAAGCGAGCATCCGTTCCTCGGCCTCAGCTTCGGTGAGCGTCGAAGCCTTCACCTTTTCTACCAGGCCCGAGCGGGCATGGGTGGTCTTGTTCCATTCGTCCATCACCCGGAGAACCGCTTCGTCCTGGTGAACGACCAGCACGGGCGCTTCGGCAATCGTGTTCAGTGCAGAGTCGGTGATGACGATCGCCATCTCGATGATACGATCGCCGTCCGGGTCAAGACCGGTCATCTCCATGTCCAGCCAGGCGAGATTGTTCTGATCCTGAGCCATGGGGATACAGATTCCTCGTGTAAAATGTCATTGTCGCATAGGTCTTTTTCACCGGATGCTCCCCTTCACCGTCGCGTTCCTCGTGGCGCTTGCGTCGGCGACGGCGACCCGGCTCTGGCTTGCATGGCGCCATGCGCGGCATGTCGGGGCAAAGCGGGATAAGGTGCCGGTCGAATTCGCCGCGCACATCACTCTGGAAGCCCATCAGAAAGCGGCCGACTACACCGTCGCCAAGACTCGCTTATCGATGGCCGAGACCCTCGTCGCGGCCGCGCTGGTCCTCGTATTGACGTTGGGCGGCGCCCTGGAGGCGCTCTCGCTGGCATGGGCGGGGGTGTTCGAGGCCGGCGGCTATGCGCACGGCATTGCGCTCATCTGTTCCGTGGCGCTGATTGCAGCGGCGCTCGGCCTGCCCTTCGATCTTTACCGCACTTTCGTCATCGAGGCGCGCTTCGGCTTCAACCGCATGACGCCGGCGCTGTTCCTGACAGACCTGGCGAAGCAGACGGCGATTGCCGCGCTGCTTGGCATACCGCTCGTGTTCTGCGTGCTGTGGCTCATGGCAAAGATGGGCGAGTACTGGTGGCTGTACGTCTGGGGCACCTGGGTGGCATTCAATCTGCTGCTGCTCACCGTCTATCCCACGCTCATTGCGCCGCTTTTCAACAAGTTCACGCCGCTGGAGGATCCCGGGTTGCGCGAGCGCATCGAGTCGCTGCTCGCCAAGTGCGGTTTCCGCGCGCAGGGTCTGTTCGTCATGGACAGTTCCAGGCGCTCCAGTCACGGCAACGCCTATTTCACCGGCTTCGGCAGGGCGAAGCGCATCGTGCTGTTCGACACGCTGGTGTCCAGGCTCGCGCCCCCGGAGATCGAGGCCGTGCTCGCCCACGAGCTGGGCCATTTCTCCATGCGGCATGTCTGGAAGCGCATGGCGGTGCTGTTCACCGCGGCACTCGCACTGTTGTGGCTGTTGGGCTGGCTGATGGGCACCGACTGGTTCTATGCCGCGCTCGGAGTGCAATCGCGCAGCACCGCTGCGTCATTGCTGCTGTTCTTCCTGGTCCTGCCAGCCTTTACGTTCCTGCTGCAGCCGCTCGCGAGCCTGTACTCCCGGCGGCAGGAATACGAGGCGGACGCGTACGCGGCTTCGCATTCGCGTGCATCGGACCTCGTGCAGGCCCTGGTCAAGCTCTACCAGGACAATGCAGCCACGCTGACGCCCGACCCGCTGCATTCGGCGTTCTACGACTCACACCCGCCGGCAATGCTGCGGATCACGCGCCTGCAATCGATGGGGGCATCATGAACGATCTTGCTCGCCGAAAGTGCGCGGCCCTGCCGGCCGGGACACCGCCGCTCAGTTCCGCGCAGATCAATACGCTCTTGACGCACGTGCCGGGCTGGACGCATGCCGAAGGCGCCATCGAAAAGACCTGGTCGTTCGCCGACTTCTATGAAACCATGGCGTTCGTCAATGCCGTGGCCTGGATCGCTCACCGGGAAGATCATCACCCGGACATCGCGCTCGGCTACAACCGTTGCTCGGTGAGGTACAGCACCCACTCGGTGGGCGGCATTTCGGAGAACGACTTCATCTGCGCTGCGAAAATCGAAGCCTTGTCCCGGTGAGCGGCGCCGCGCATCGGCCCGCGCGGATCAGCGGCCAGGTGGTCGCGGCGTTCGGCCGCAATTTTCTCGTCCAGAGCGACGATGGTCGCTTCCTTCATTGCCTGCCCCGCGGAAAGGACGCGGCACTCGCGTGCGGCGACCGCGTCCTCGTCGACCCCACGGGACGCGATTGCTTCGTCATCGAGGCGGTCGACCCCCGTGCCAACGTGCTGCTGCGCGCCTCGCCCTCACGCACCAAACTGATCGCTGCCAATGCGACGCAGGCTGCCGTCGTGGTCGCCGCCGAGCCGAGCTTCAGCGACGAGCTTGTCATGCGCGCGTTGATCGCCGGGGCGAACACCCGGATGAAGGTGTTCATCCTGCTGAACAAGGTGGACCTCGCCGCCGGGGCGCAGGCAGCGCGATTGCGGTTGCAACCGTTCGCCAGCGCCGGCTATCGGATCGTTGAAATCGCCGCCACGGGCGATGCATCACCGCTCTTGCCGCTGCTGAACGATGAAACGACCGTGCTCGTCGGCCAGTCGGGCATGGGCAAGTCGACGCTCGTGAACGCGCTCGTGCCCGAAGCCGATGCGGCCACCAATGAAATCTCGCGTTTCCTCGAATCGGGCCGACACACCACCACGGCGGCACGCCTGTACCGGCTGGACGGGCGCACCGCCCTCATCGATACGCCCGGCATGAAGGAATTCGGACTGGCGCATCTGGAAGCGGCTGAAATCGAAGCCTCGGTACCGGAGTTCCAGCCCTTTCTTGGCCGCTGCCGCTTTCCCGATTGCAGGCATCGTTCCGAACCCGGCTGCGCGCTGCGCCAGGCGCTCGACCAGGGGAAAATCCACCCGCGGCGATTCGAGCTTTTCCACAGGATCATGCGCGACGAAGCGCACGGCGCTTGAACGCCGGGCTCGCGCCCGGATGCGGCTTTAGAGAACGGCGCGTGCAAGCCCGAAGAGAAAGACCACGGCGGACCACAACACCACCGCGCGCCAGACGAGGCCGACAGTGCTGTCCAGAAAAGCGGGATCGGGCGTATCGCCCAGGCCGAGCTCCGGCCTCATCACGGCGACGCCGTTTTGCATGTACGGGTTGCCGAGCCGCACCCCCAGCGCACCCGCACCGGCCGCGAGAACGATGCCGAGATTGCGGTCCTCCCATTGCCTCGCCTGGCTACGCCAGCAGAACACGGCATCCTCGAAGTCGCCGACCACCGCGAACGTGGTGGCCGTGACACGCGCCGGCAGCCAGTCCAATGCCGCGAACGCCTGATCGGGAAACCGGCCGAAGGAGGCAAACTCCAAAGAGACCGCTGCACTCCAGCGCCGTTTCAGATAGAGGGCGAGCCAGTACAGTACCGCCCCGGACGGTCCGGGCAGCAGCATGAACCAGAAAATCACGCCGAACACGTGGCGATGCGAGCACGCCAGCGCGTCCTCGATCGCCAGCCGCACCACCTCCTCGCCGCTGAGCGCGCTGCAATCGTGCCCGCGCCAGACAGACAGCAGCCGCCTCGCCTCGCCGAGCTCGCCCTCCTTCATCGCCGTCTGGATACCGGTAAAATAGTGGCTGAACTGCCTGAACCCCATGGTCAGATAAAGGGCGGCGACGTTGAATGCCAGGGCGAGCAGCGGACTCGCACGAGCCAGAAGGTCATAGATGAGCCAGGCGCCGAGGACCGCGGGGAGGATCGCGACGATCCATGCGATGAGTCCGTGAAGCGGTTCGCCGGCATTGAACTGGCGTTCGAGGAATCCGGCGTAGCGATCGACTGCCGCGTACAGCGGGCGACGCTCCGACAGCGGCCGCCATTGCTCCAGCAGCAAGGCGATGACGATAGAGACGAAGCCCATGTTTAGGCGGGTGCAGGATGAAGTGAGGCTGTTGCGTGCGCGCCATCCGGCGGCGCGCTGAAGATACCACAAAGAGTGTTTCGCAGTTCCGCCACGCCCCAGCGAGAGGCAATGAAAATGGCCGCAAATCCAGGCATCACCATCACGCCTCCGTTCGGCTACGGCGAATTGCAGCCGCTCAACAGAGCAGACCGGGTTCTCCTTCCGCACGGCGCCACGCCGCAGTTCTGCAGGAGCGTGAACGCGCTCGCGCTGAGCCGCGCCGAGTTCGTCGCGGCCGCACGCGACTACCCGATCGCGTTCTCCTCGACAGATCAGAAGACCTACGCCCCGGTGGCGGTGCTGGGGCTCGCGGACCGACAGAACCTGTTCCTGCAGGGCAACGGCGAATGGGACCGCAACACTTACGTCCCGGCGTTCGTGCGCCGTTATCCCTTCTGCATCGCGAAAGTGGTCGTGGAAGGCCGGCCACGCAACGAGCGCCTGGTGTGCGTGGAGAAGGCCTACGTCGATTCGCAGGGCATCGCGCTGTACGACGAAGGCGGCAAGCCGACGGCGCAGTGGCAGACTTACGAGCGGCTGCTCCAGGAGTACGAGAACGACTTGGAGCTCACCGGGCAGATGTGCTCGGTGCTGGCGAAGCTGGAGCTCTTTTCATCCTTTCAGTTTCAGGTCATGGACGGCGAGAAACCCGCGCTCACCCTGAAAGGCATGTACCGGGTCGACGAAAAGAAGCTCTCCGATCTCAAGGCTGCGAGTCAAAAGGCGCTCATCACGAAAGGCTTCATGAGCCCGATTTACGCTCATTTCCACTCGCTGGAGAACTTCGGCCGGCTCTACACGCGGGCGCTCGCGCATGCGGCCGGGGAGGCGAAGAAGCGCAGGGAATCGATCCAGCGCTAGCTCTGCGAGGTCAGCACGGAATACAGGTTCATCAGTATTCCGGCTGTCGCCCCCCAGATGTAGTAATGGCGGTAAGGCATGGCGTAGAACTCGCGCCGGTGACCGTCCCGCATCATGCTGTTGCGCTGATGGTTGGAAGGATCCAGCAGGAAGCCGAGCGGCACTTCGAACACTTCGGCCACTTCGAAGTCGTCGGGGCGAAGCTCCAGCGGCGGGCGCACCAGCCCCACCACCGGAGTGATGCGAAAGCCCGTGCCGGTTCGGTAGTCCGGCAGGCGGCCGAGGATTTCCACGCAGCCGCGCTCCAGACCGATCTCCTCTTCGGTTTCCCGCAACGCCGTGGCGAGCGGCGACTCGTCTCCCGGCTCGGTGCGCCCGCCCGGAAAACTGATCTGGCCCGCGTGATCCTGGAGATGGGCCGTGCGGCGCGTAAAGAGCACGGTCATGCCGTTTTCGCGGTCCACGACCGGCACCAGCACCGCCGCCGGCGTGTAGCTTTCCTGCTGCAGGGCCGCAGCGGCGCTGTCCCCGGCCACCGAAGCCACGGGAGCGGGGCTGGAAAAACGAAGTCGCAGCGTGTCGGGATTCAAAAGATTCAAGGCAGGCGCAGGCGGGCCATACGGATCGCGCTATTTTACCGCCAGCGCCTGCCTGGAAAATGCACCCGCTGATTCAGGCGGCAAACCCGCCCTTTTTCCTGAATGTCTCGGTGGCTTCCACGAGCGCAGACAGAATTCCCGGCTCCCAGACCGAATGCCCCGCATCGCCGATGATGCGGTAGCGCGCCTGGGGCCAGGCCGCGGCCAGCTCATGGGCAGTGACCGCGGGGCACACCACGTCGTAGCGTCCCTGCACGATGATGCCCGGGATGGGGCCCAGCTTCCGGGCATTCTCGAGCAGCGCGTTCTCGGGCAGGAATATGTCGTTGATGAAGTAATGCGCTTCGATGCGCGCAAGGCCGAGCGCCACGACATCGCCCGCGAAGTAGGCGACGGTGTCCGGACTGGGAAGCAACGTCGAGCAGGAGCCCTCATATACGCTCCAGGAGCGCGCCGCCGGCATGTGGACCGCCGGATCCGGATCGGTGAGGCGCCTGAAGTAGCTGCGCAGCAGGTCGCCGCGCTCGTGAGGATCGAGGAACGAGGCGAACCTGTCCCAGGGCTCGGGATAGAGCGTCCGAATGCCGTGGAGAAACCAGTCGATCTCGCTCTTGCGGCACAGGAATATCCCGCGCAGCACGAGGCCCAGGCAGCGCTCGGGGTGAGTCTCGGCGTACGCGAGCGCGAGCGTGCTCCCCCAGGAGCCGCCGAACACCAGCCAGCGGTCGATCTTCAGATGGCGCCGTAAAGTCTCCAGATCCTCGACAAGATGCGGCGTGGTGTTGTCGCGCAGCTCCCCGAGCGGAATGGACCGGCCGGCGCCGCGCTGGTCGTAGACCACGATGCGGTAGGTTTCGGGATTGAAGAACCGCCGGTGCCCCGGCGCGCTGCCGGCCCCCGGCCCTCCGTGCAGGAACACCGCCGGAATGCCGCGAGGGTTGCCGCACTCCTCCCAGTACATGCAATGCAGGCCATCGAGCCTCAGCATTCCGCTCGCGTGAGGGTCGATTTCCGGGAAGAGCGCGTAACGGCTGTTCATGTCCCGCGTGCGCGGCGACGGTTCTCCGCTTCGCGCGGCACCCTACTTCTCCTTGGAAGGATCAGGCGGGCTGCTCTTGCCCTGGAGCGCGTTCAGCCATGCTTCCATGGCCGGGTGAGTCGCCTGTTCGCCCATCGCCTGCTCAGCGCCTTTCATGGCGTCCAATGCGGCCTTCTGCATCTCCAGGCCCTGGATCGCCATGCGCAGCAGCGACAGGTTCATGTTGAGCCAGTTTTCCACGGCGCGCATGTCGGTGATGCGCTTGTCGATCTCGCTCACGTCCAGGGTGGGCATCATCATGCCGGCCATGGGCACGCCCATCGCTCCCCAAAGCGATTTCATGAATTCGAGCGGATCGGGAGTCTGCTGGCTCACTGGATGATGAAAAACGTGCAGCGCTTAGCGCAGTTTAGTGCCGCGCCCGGAAAAATTCCAGCACGTCGCCCCTGTGCTCCAGGGTATCCCGGTAGCCGAGCTCGATCAGGGCCCGGCAGAAGCCTTGCTCGAACAGCAGATAGCTCGCCAGGTTCGAGCCGGCTCTGTTCATGGCGCCGATGCCTCTCAAAAGGAAGCGCACGGTCCCGGGTAGCTCGTGCACGAAACGCAGCGCTATGCGCTCCAGAGGCTGCGACGGCGATATGACGAGGACCTTGATGGGCCGCAACGGCAATCGCGCCGCCTCGAGCTTCTCCGGGGCAATCAGGCTGATGGTCCGGTTGATGCGCTGCATGCGCTCGATATCGCCGTACAGGCTGTCGAGAAAAATGCTGTTCAGCGCGTGGCCGGCGATCTGGGCGATCGACGGATAGATGCTGGAACGTACCCGCGCCACTTCGGTGGAATACCGGCCGGTGCCGATGATGAACACGCGGTCGGCTCCGAGATGCAGGGCCGGACTGATGGGCGCGGTCTGTCGCATCGTGCCGTCGCCGAAGAACTCGCGGTTGATTTTGACCGCGGGAAAGATGAAAGGCAGCGCGGACGAAGCCATCAGCAATTCCACGCGCAGCGGCATGGCGCTCCCCACTCTCTGGGTGCGCTCCCAGGCGAGGATGTCCGGCCCACCCTGGTAGAAAGACACGCTCTGGCCTGACGAATAGCCCGAGCAGGTGATCGACACGGCGTACAGGCAGCCGGCGTCGATATTGTCCTGCACGCGGGCGAAATCGAGACTTCGCCCCAACATCTCCGCCAGCGGCCTGTTGTCGAGCAGCGACATCGGGCTGGAACGCGAAAAAAGCATGAGCGCCGCGAGCCAGCGAGCAGAGGTCTTCGCGACGCCGACCGCATCGGAGCGATAGACGTGGCGCACGTGCATGTTTTCCCAGACTTCGAGCAGGCGCGAAACCGCCTGGTCGAAGTCGTCCGCCCAGACGGCCAGCGTGGCGGCGTTGATAGCCCCTGCCGACGTGCCGCACAGTATCGGGAATGGATTCTGCTCGGGCAGCGGCAAGAGCTCCCTCACCGCCTTCAGCACGCCTATCTGGTAGGCGGCGCGCGCCCCGCCACCGGTGAGGATGAGCGCAGCCTTCGGCTTTTTCGGTTCGTGCGCCGTCACGGCGTCACAGGTTGTCGAACAGATCCCTGCGAGCGGCGTTGACGTCGAGCACCGTCAAAGCCGTCATGTTGACCAGCCTGCGCACCGTCGCCGAAGGGGTGAGGATATGCACCGGCCGCGCGGCCCCGAGCAGGATGGGACCGATCGTAATGCCGCCTCCGCCCGATGACTTCAGCAGGTTGAAGGCAATGTTCGCCGCGTCCAGCGTCGGCATGATGAGCAGATTGGCCTCACCCTTGAGCCGCGAGCTGGGAAACATGGCGTACCTCAACTGCTCCGACAGGGCCGCGTCGCCATGCATCTCGCCCTCCGCCTCGAGATCCGGAGCCCTCTCGCTCAGGATGGAAAGCGCATCGCGCATTTTTCGCGCCGTCGGCGCATCGCTCGTGCCGAACGAGGAATGCGACAGCAGCGCCGCTTTGGGCGTCATGCCGAAGCGCCGCACCGCCTCGGCGGCGAGCACGGTCATTTCGGCCACCTGCTCGGCGCTCGGATCCAGATTGACATAGGTGTCGCATATGAAGAGCGTGCGCTCGGGCAGGATGAGAACGTTCATCGCGTAGAAATGCTTTACGCCTTCGCGGCGGCCGATCACCTGGTCGATATATTGCAGGTGCATGTCGTGCGTGCCGAAAGTGCCGCACAGCATGCCGTCGGCTTCACCGCGGTGAATCATGATGGCGCCAATCAGCGTGTTACGCCGGCGCACTTCTATCCGCGCATAGGGAATGGAGACGCCGCGGCGTTCCGTCAGGCGGTGATACGTTTGCCAATACTCGCGGAAGCGCGGGTCCGATTCGGGATTCACGACGTCGAAATCGGCTCCAGCCTTGATGCGCAGACCGTAGCGCTCGACACGCCGCTCGATCACCTCGGGCCGTCCGATGAGCACCGGGCGGGCGAGCGCTTCGTCGACCACCACCTGGGTCGCTCGCAGGATGCGTTCCTCTTCGCCCTCGGCCAGGACGATCTGCCGGCGCGGGCCGGCCTTGGCGGCGGCGAACACCGGCTTCATGATCAGGCCCGAGTGGTAGACGAACTGCTGCAGCGTATCGTGGTACGCGGCGAAGTTCTCTATCGGCCGGGTCGCCACTCCGGAGTCCATGGCCGCTTTTGCAACGGCGGGCGCTATGGTGACGATGAGCCGGGGATCGAAAGGCTTCGGGATGAGGTACTCGGGGCCGAAGCGCAGGTTCGGCTCTCCATAGGCCGCCGTCACGACCTCGGACTGCTCTGCCATGGCGAGATCGGCGATGGCGCGCACCGCGGCAAGCTTCATGGCCTCGTTGATCTGGGTGGCACCCACGTCCAGCGCTCCGCGAAAAATGAACGGAAAGCACAGCACGTTGTTCACCTGGTTGGGGTAGTCGGAACGTCCGGTCGCTATCACCGCATCGGGCCGTGCCGCCTTCGCTGCTTCCGGATAGATCTCGGGCTCCGGATTGGCGAGCGCCAGGATGAGCGGGCGCGCAGCCATGCGCTTCACCATCTCGGGCTTGAGCACGCCTCCCGCCGACAGGCCGAGGAACACGTCCGCACCTTCGATGATGTCCGCCAGCACCCTGGCACCGGTATCGCGGGCGTAGCGCGCCTTGATGTCGTCCATTTCTTCGGTGCGTCCCGCCCAGACGACGCCTTTGATGTCGCTCACCCATACGTTATCCCGGCGCAAACCGAGCGAGACGAGCAGATCCAGGCACGCCAGCGCGGCCGCGCCTGCGCCCGAGCAGACGAGCTTCACCCGGCCCAGATCCTTCCCCACCACGCGCAAGCCGTTCACGATCGCCGCGCCCACGGTGATCGCGGTGCCGTGCTGATCGTCGTGGAAAACCGGGATGCGCATGCGCTCGCGGAGCTTGCGCTCGATGTAGAAGCATTCGGGCGCCTTGATGTCTTCCAGATTGATGCCGCCGAACGTCGGTTCCAGCGACGCGATGATCTCGACCAGCTTGTCGGCATCGCGTTCGCTCACCTCGATGTCGAAACAGTCGATGCCGGCGAATTTCTTGAACAGCACCGCTTTGCCTTCCATGACCGGTTTGGCGGCCAGGGGGCCGATGGCGCCCAGGCCGAGCACGGCGGTGCCGTTGGTCACCACGCCGATCAGGTTGCCGCGCGCGGTAAGCCCGCGCGCCTGGCTCTCGTCCCGCACGATTTCCTCGCAGGCCGCGGCTACGCCGGGGGTGTAAGCAAGCGCGAGGTCGCGCTGGTTGGTCAGGTCTTTGGTGGCCGTGACGGAGATTTTTCCCGGTCTGGGCAAACGGTGGTAATCGAGTGCAGCTGTCCTGAGGGTGTCTTCCATGTCCATCCCGGTACTCGAGGGCCGAAGGAGAACGCACCTGTGGTGGGGCGCGAGGGATTATAGAGCCGTTCCGGCGGCGTCCTGTACCGTGGGCGATACCGCGGCACGACGGTATCATTGCTGCTCCCTTTTCCCGAGTGTTCCGATGAAAAACTTGCGCGCGCCCCGCATGGCGGATATCGCGCCCTTTCACGTGATGGAAGTGCAGGAGCGCGCCTTCAAACTGGAAGCCGAGGGCCGGCGCATCGTGCATATGGAAATCGGGCAGCCCGATTACGGTGCGCCGCCCCAGGTCGTGGAGGCAGGCATCGAGGCGATGCGCTCGCGGCGGCTCGGCTATACCTCGCCGCTGGGCCTCACGGAGCTGCGAGAGGCGATATCGGGCTACTACGAATCGCGAATGGGTGTGCGTATTCCACCGGCCAGGATCGCGATCACGACCGGCGCCTCCGGGGCTTTCCTGCTGGTTCTGGGAAGCCTGGTCGGACCGGACGACGAACTGCTCATGCCCGATCCGTGCTATCCCTGCAGCCGCCACATCACGCGGGTGTTCGAGGCAAAGCCTGTCAGCATCGCCGTGGACGGCTCAACACGGTACCAGCCAACGGCGCAACACATTATCGACGCGTGGAAACCGGCCACGCGTGGCGTGCTGCTTGCCACGCCGGCCAATCCGACC
>Ga0156022_1256_pt1 | contig 19694 bp, 16 predicted proteins | sample RifCSPlowO2_02_FD_107676 | JGI IMG/M metagenome (GOLD analysis project Ga0156022, IMG submission 107676) | Betaproteobacteria bacterium RIFCSPLOWO2_02_FULL_65_24 | reverse complement strand
TGAATGGAGGCGGAAACCCGGGATATTCATGTCCTCGACCCTTTGGGCCGTATCCAAGGCCGCAAGTTGCATCCGTGATGACCGCTCCAGCGCGTCCTTTGCAACAGATTGTTCGGCGTCATTTCGCGCTAAACGCTCGGACCGGACTCGCGACTGGAATGCCAGAACGCGACGACTTCAAGGTACTTGCCTCGTGGACGGTAGTAGACGAAGTAGCTGGTTCTCGCCAGGTATAGGCGACGCGTTTCGGGATCGCGGGCGTTTTCGACCAGAGTGCCAATGCCGGGCTGCTCAACCAGCGCTTCGAGTGCGGCCTTCAGATCAGAGCGAATGGCTCCTGGCGCTGCTGGGCGGTTCTCTCTCCACCAAGAAGCGGCGGCATCAATCTGCCGCTCGGCCCTTGGCTTGATACGAACGAGCAGCGCCAAGTTCAGTCGTATTTCCGCAGCTTCTCGAGAAGTTCGTCTCCGGAGATTCCTTCCTCGCGGTCGGCTTCTTCGAGAGCTTCCTCAAGTTCGGCCTGAAGGGCAGGTGGTAGCCGTACCTTATCCTCCGAGTCCTTCGCGAATATCGTAACGACGGTCCCCTCTGGAAGGGAAGCACCCTCCAAGATCACCTTGCCCCCGACAACTGTGCCTATGACGACTTGCATGGCGTAATGGTACTCCGATGCGGATGACTTGGGCGGGCCAGCCAATATGACGGCGAACGTTCACGCCCACCGGCGCGCGGCTGCGATGGTGATAAGAGGTGCGGCGCTTCACGCGCGTCCGAGTGGGGCGTGGGGTTAGGCATTGCTCATTCAGTCTTTCATTTGCAAAAACGGAGAAAACTTGGCGTCGATAACTTGCAATTGCGCCTCGAACCAAGTCTTGATTTCGCGTTGAGCCTTCACCAGTCTGGTTCTTTCGTCACCCACTGGCAGTCCTTCAAGTTCTGAATCGAGGGTTTGAAGCTCCATTGCTTTGGGTAAAGGACGTGGACTTCGGTTATCGGCAGATACTCGTGCGCGACGGCAAGGGCGCAAAGGACCGTGTAACGATGGCCAGCCGCTGCAAGGGCATCTGGTCCGGGTAAAGGCTCTGCACGAAAGGGATCTCGCCGACGGTTGCGGCGATGTCGAGCTGCCCGATGCGATCGCTCGCAAGTATCCGCGCGCCCCGTATGAATGGGGATGGAAGTTCGTGTTTCCATCACGGGCGGGGAGTGAGAAGCCCGCTCGAGGCGGGGAGCTGAAGACGCACTCTCAGCCCGGCGCGTCCTTGTACGGGATGTGCATGGACAACGGGATGACCAGCCGAATCGCCGCCGTGGGGCACTTTTCGACGCACCAGTTGCAGTGCCAGCACACTTCCGGGTGACTGACCACGGCCTTTTCCGTGTGGATCTTGCCAAACCCCGGGGTGCCGAAAAACACGTCTTCGGAACACAGCTCCACGCAGATGCCGCAGCCGTTGCACAGCCCGGGATCAACGCGCGGGGGCATGGCGTTCCTTCCTTGCCGCGGGCGCTTTTTTTTCCAACGGCGCCCAATCGAACACTACGGCCTCACCATGCCTGCGCACGGTGTGCGCCTTGCCGTTGCGCAAAGGGTCGGTGATCGGATAGTCGGCTCTCCGATGCAGCTCGCGCGACTCGAGCCGGTCCAGCGCCGAGCGCACGAGTATCTCGCCCATGTCATAAAGATTCACCGTTTCCAGGCAGCGGGTCAGCTCGAACCGGTTGGTGCCACGCAGTCCCTCGTGCACTTTGGCCTTGAGCCGGGCGAGGTGGGCAAGGCCCGCTTCGAGCATCGGCCCCGAACGGACCACGCCGGCGTAGTCGCGCATCGTCTGGTGAAGCGCGTACGTCGCGTCCTTCCAGTCGTAGACCGTGCCGCCATCGGTTCGCGTGAAACTGCTCACCCTGCGCCGCACCGCGTCCACGGTGGCCTGCTCGCCGCCGCGGCTTGCCGCAGGCGCGCGCTGCGCATGCAGCGCGGCGTTTTCGCCCCCGATCCAGCCGAACACGGAGGCCGCGGAAATGCCGTTTCCCCATTCGTCGCCGGCTGAATACAGTCCGGACACATTGGTGGCCGCGCGCTCGTCGCGGAAGATGCCGCCCACCGCGATCATGCTGTAGGTCATGAACTCGAGCCGATGGCGCTTCAGATCGATGCCCTCCTGCGCCATGAAATCCACCACCGCCTGGTTGCCTTCGTTGGAGAGCGAGTGGAGGAGAAACTCGAGGTCTTCGTCCGAAATACCGCGGCAATCCATGTACACCGGACCGCGCGCCGATTCGAAAATGCGCGCGAACAGCTCCTTGTCCACTTCGGGCGTCTTGTCGCCGTGCCAGCGGTCGGGCCGGGTGACGTAGGGCCCCAGCGGCTTGTCGAAAGGATCGCGGTACACGCCGATCCAGGAGCCCTGTCCCTGGCGGGCGAAGTTACGCAGGCCCACGTGCCGGTAGATCATCTCCATGTTCGCGAGCTCCGCGCCGGCGCGAAACACCATCGCCCGGCCGTCGCCGGTGAGCGTGATGGGCAGGGTGTCGTTCGCCATCATGGCCGGGGTGATGCCCGGATAGAGGCGGCGTATCTCGCCGGTAGCCACGAACACCGCCTTGGCGCGGAACACGAGCAGCCGGTCCTCCCGGGTGTGCACCCCGACCGCGCCCGACACGGCCCGCCCGTCGCCGAGCAGCTCGCAGATCATGACCCGGTTGAAAATACGCGCGCCGCGCTTGCGCGCCGCCTTGGTGAGCACGCTCTTCTGGTTCTTGCCCCAGTATTTGAGGCGGGCGCGCAGCTTTCCGGGAAACGCATGGCCGGCAAACGTCCAGTCGCCCTCTGCGCGCATGGGAATGCCCCACTCGTCCCACAGCTTGACGATGTCGAAGGACTTCTCCAGCCACACCTTGGCGTGCGTGGCGCCTACCAGGTTGGCGATACCCCCGCCCTTGCCTTCGCGCAGCTCGCGCAGGTAGGCGTCCAGATCGTCGCCGTGAGCTTCGGGGATGTAGCACAGAAAATGATCGTTGCCGGCGATTCCGCCGCCGACGACAAGAACGTCGCTGTCGACGATCTGCGTCCTCACTCGTTCAGCCGGCGCTGGCGGAGCGCACGTCCTGACAGACGCCGCGTTCGGGCAATTCGAGCGCCTCGAGGCGCTGCTCGATGGCAGAGAAAGCCTCCCCGGTGCCGGGAAGGGCGAGCGTGCGGTAGTACGAAATGGCCTCGAGCAGATTCGTCCTGAACTGGACCGGGTCCCGGCTGCTGCCCTGGGCGATCTCCCGTTCCAGATACTCCACGTACAGCTGGAGCTCGCTCACGAACATGTGCGGACGCGGGCGCTCATTGAGCAGATTCGCCCGCCCGTAAATGTGGTCGACCATTTCGCGCAGCGTCGATATGCGGGAAAAATAGGCGAGGTTCGGGCCCGGACAGATGGTCACCGCCGCCAGCCCGTGAGCGGGCTCCAGCCCGTTCTTGAGCAGGGCGCCCGCGCCCAGACCTTCGCACAGGCACTCCTTGCCCTGGATGCGCTCCAGCTCTTCGCGGAACACTGCGGGAGGCAACTGGCGTTTCAGCAGCTGCTTGCGTTTGAGATGCTGGTAGGTCCTCGATGCGGTGCAGAGCGTCTCGGTCGTAAATTCGCTGTTGAGCGCAAGGAACTTCTTGTAGCAGGGGCTGCCCGGCCTGCCCTCGGCGATGCGGCGGCGGCGCAGCTCGTCCGAGGTAGTGTTGCGGAAGTTGCTGAACGGCACGCCGAGCGGCGAGGATTCGCTGAGGAAGTAATCCTCGGGGCTCGCCGCGGCGAGCTGGCGCAGCGTATCGTCATCGACGTTGGTGACTTCGGGCACGAGCAGAAACGGGCTTCCCCAGCCGACGCTGTCTACGCCGTAGCGCGCCATCAGGAACTCGTGTTCGGCGGCGGTGCCGACACCCCCTTGCACCGTGACTTTCATCTGCGGGTGCCTGGCAAAGACCGGCAGGCCCTTCTGCGCAAGCGCCCGGTTGCATAACGCGAAGAGCTCCGTCGCGAGCTCCGCCCGGCGCGCAGCAAACTCCTCGAGCACCGGACCGAGCAGGAAGCCCTGCGTCGCGAAGACGTGGCCGCCGCAGTTCAATCCCGACTCGATGCGGAACTCCGAGACCCACAAACCCTTCTTCGCCAGGAAGCGGCCTTGCACCGACGCCGATCGGTAGTCGCTCACCTTGAGGGTGATTTTCTTGCGCAGATTGCCGGCGTCGTCAGGAAAGAAGTCGCCGAATTCCTCGCAGTACGTGTACAGGCGCGGATTGAGCCCCGCGGAAAAGACCATCGACGCGTGCAGCTCGCTCTGCGCGAAGCCGCGCAAAGCGGCCTTGGCTTGGCCATATTCGGCGGGGAGCGGCTCGCCGGAGTCGTCGTAATTGGTTCGATCGCACTTCGTCATGATGTTGACGTCGATCGTGCCGGGAACGATGGCCGCGCGCAGCGCCTGCTCCAGCACCGAGCGCTCCGCGCCGGGTTTCATGCCGCGGACGCGTTCGAAGAGGCCTCGCACGGGGGAAGAAGCCGGCAGCAGCTCGAAGTGCCGGTCGATGTCTCCGCCGGCGCCAACCGGTTCTTTTCGAAGCGCCTCGACCTGGCGCTGCACGGCCCGGTTCAGCACATTGAGGTAGGCAGTGGTGCGTTTCGCGCGATGATCGAGCTCCGAGGCGGGAATCGCCACGTACGGCTCGCCTTCACGCTGGCAGTGCAGCTCGCGCATCCTCTCCAGCAGGTGGTCGTCCATGATGGACACCACCGAATTGATGCCGAAGCGGGCCACCTTGAGCGGCGTGTCCACGCTGTAGCCCAGCCCCATGACAGGGACGTGGAACGTGTGCAGATTGTTGATCCCCAATGCTTTTCCTGTTTGCCCCGGTTGTCCCTGCCGTAACATCAAAAGCACAGGGGTGTGCGACGGTACCACGAACCGGCCCTGCGCGGCTTGAGCAAACCGGGGCCGGTTGCGCAAGAGCTCAATCCAACACAACGCGAAATGGCTGGCATGGTTTGGTTTCTTTCCTTGTATGAACTTTCACTGCTTGCGCGAGCTTACCGTCGCCGGCAACATTTTCCAGGGGCAAGATCACCGAATTGACGGCTTTATCCGCGAAGCCCGCTGCCACGGCCCCGCCGTCAATTGATCTGCTCGAAGGCAACGTCGAGCAGCACGCCGCACCCGGGACAGAAATACTCGCGATACGCCAGCCAGTCGGCGCGAACCGTTTCATGCCCGAGCGAGGCCGGCGCTCGCAGTTTGGCTGGAACGTAATCGTGATAATCCGCCTGGTCGGGGCAGATGGCCGTGCCGCACTCGCCGCACGCGAGCACCTGTTGTCCCTGCGCTTCGGCAAGCCACAAGACCCCGTGGACCGGCCGTTCAAGACGCGCCCTGCTCTGGATCGTCTTGAGGCGCGGCGATTCGGCCCCGGCCAATCGCGCCTTTCGCATCTGCGCTCGGAACGCCGTGGTCGCTTCCTCCTGCACGCTGCCATCGGCGTTCAGGACGACCCCGTAGGTGTCGCGGCCGCGCTCCCTGGACACCAGCCGCGCCTGAACGTCTTTCGCGACCCGCTTCGGATCGCGCTGGAGCGGGTCGCCGTAGCCGCCGCCCCCGCACCAGGCCGTGTAATACACATCCCCCGGCGCCAGCAATCGGGGCGGGATGAGCGCCTTCTGCGGTTGGGCGCCGTCCATGCGCGCGAGCTCGCTCACCGGGCGCAGCAGCTTCGCATATTCGGCGGGTGAGCGCTTGAAAGGATCGATGCCCGGAATGAAACCGGTCCGCGCCGAATCGGCGGGATATCCGCCGGCCAGCCCGCGCGTGGTCGAGACTTCGGTGCCGATGCCCCGGAAACCCACTCGCCATTGCGAAGAATCGTGGACGGCGACTGCAATCTCGCCGCCCACGCCGCCGCGCATGAAGCCGTGACCGCAGGAGTCGGCACGCTGACGCCGGAACAGGTACACCACCGGGTGATTGGCTTCGTGCATCTCGATGTCGGCCATGATGGAGCCGGGCGCGAGCATGTAAGCGGCGGTGTCGTCGCCATCGTCGAAAGGTGTGCCGCCGGTCCCTCCACCGTTGGTGTCCAGGGTGAGGCTTCCCTGCAGCTGGCCGTACTGGTCGATTCCGCCCATGTAGACCGCGTTGACGTTGCCGTTCCAGGGTGCGATGACGCTTTCGCTCATGCCTGCGGCCATCGCCATTTCGCTCACGATCTTGGTGACGACGCTCGACAGCAGGCACAGCGGACCGGGCGGCGCCGCGAACAGCGCCGCGGGGTAGCGGGGGTTGTAGATGCATCCTTTCGGCACCGAAATGCGGCAGGCCGAGACGATGCCGCGGTTGGGATGCAGCTCGGCAAAGAGCGTGAGGACCAGAACGGTGAAAATGGAGCCGATCGTGCCCGGCAGCGCGGCATTGACCGGTCCCGGGCACTGGGGGGACGTGCCGGTGAAATCGAAGTGGATCGAATCACCGCGTTTCTCGGCATGCAGCTCGGTTTTCAACAGCTCCGGACGCAGGCCGTTGTGATCGGCATAAGCGACGTTGTGCCATTTGCCGTCGGGGATGGCGCTGATCCGGGCGCGCGCCTTGGTCTCGGTCTCGTTGATCATCTTCGCCAGGACGCCCCGCACGAATTCGCCGCCGTCCCGGGCGATCATTTCCTCGATGCGAGCGGCCGCCACATTGTTGCCCGCGACCTTCGAGGCGATGTCGAGCGAAATCTGCGCCGGGTTGCGGGTGGCGCGCTCGATCAGCCGATAGACATGCTGCACGGGCTCACCGGCGCTGATCAGCTTGAGGCAGGGGATGCGGATGCCCTCCTGGAAAATATCGGTGGAGTCGGCGGTGCCGCCGGGGTCCTTCGCCCCGATCTCTATCGTGTGGGTGAGACTGGCAATCCAGGCGACGATCTCCCCGCCCGCGAACACGGGGCGCGCAATGAGGATGTCCGGCGTGTGAATGCCCATCAGATAGGGCTCGTTCAGGAGGAACTGGTCGCCCGGGTGAATGCCTTCGCGGTCCGCGCCGTAGCAATGACGGATGAACTTGATGGCGGCCTCGGTGCCGGTCAGGTGCGGCAGCACGCCCGTATTGACATAGGCCGCATGGCCTTCGCTGTCGTAAATCGCAAATACGTATTCGCCGCATTCGGTCACGAGCGGCGAGCTGGACGTTCTCACCAGCGCCCAGGCGCCTTCGCGCACCGACGCGACGATCCGGTGCACCGCGACTTCGTACTTCACCGGGTCGATCTGCGGATCGACATAGGGAAGCGGCCGCAGCACGTCGAGCACGATCGCTTCGATGAGATCGTCCATGGGCAGGTCGCGGCGCAGCCCCGGGATGCCGAGCCAGTTTTCCGCGTGCCCTTCGATTGGCAACGTCTCAGTCATGGGCGCTGTGCAGCGTGATCCACCACCAGATTGCCGAACCCGTCCATCCTTGCGGTCTGCGCGGGCAGGACAAGCATGGTGCGGTAATCGTTCTGCACGAACGCCGGACCCGCTATCTCGCGCTGCGGACGAAGATCGCCGTCGGCGTACACCGGCACTCGCTGGAAACCCTGCCGCAGGTCGAAGCAGGCACTGCGATAGGCCTTCGGGGCCGCCTTTGCTGCAGGCTCGTCCCGCCTCAGCGACGGTTTCGGGTGCTCCGCGACACCATCGACGCCCAGGCCGACGAGCTCGAGCGACGAGTGCGACGCGGACACGCTCGCGCCGCCATAGACCGCGCGGTACTTGCGCTCGAAGCTCGATCGGATGCCCGGCATGCCCTGGCCGGCGATCCATTGCGGATCCGGTATTTCGACGCTCAGCTCGTGGACCTGACCGCGATAGCGCAAGTCCAGGAAATATCTCTTTCTGATCGCCTCCGGCGGCGTGCCCTCGCGCTCGAACTGCTCGAGGAGCCGTTGTTCGAGCCCGGCGAACGAGGCGCCCAGCCGCGCCAGGTCGAAAGGCTCGCGCGCGAGCAGCGTCACCTGCTGCTTGTGCTTTGTATCGGCAAGCGCCACCCCGAGAGCGGAGAACACTTCTGCGTTGGCGACCAGATACGTCCTCTTGACGCCGGCGAGCTCGCCGTAGGCCGACGCGTGCATCGGGCCGCCGCCGCCGAAAGCGAACATGACGAAATCGCCGATGTCGAGGCCCCGCGCACCGAGGTAAACCTTGATCGCATCGCTCATGTGATGATTGGCGAGCGCCACCACGGCGAGCGCCGCCTCGATCACCGACATGCCGAGAGGCCGTGCCAGCTGCGCTTCCATGGCCGCTTCGGCGGCTGCGGCATCGACCTTCATTCGCCCGCCCAGAAACCGTTCGGGATCGAGGTAGCCCAGAATGAGCCAGGCATCGGCCAGGGTGACGCGAGTGCCGCCCTGGCCGTAAAAGACCGGGCCGGGCCTGGATCCGGCGCTGTCGGGACCAAACTTGATGCTGCGGCTCGCGGCGTCGAACCAGGCGATCGTGCCGCCGCCGGCCCCGATCGACTGGATGTCCACGCGCGGAGTCTGCACTTCGAAGCGGGACATGACCCCCGCGGCGCCGAAGAACTCCCGGGCCATGATTTCCTCGCCCTGCCAGATCACGCTTACGTCGAACGTGGTTCCGCCGACGTCGGTCGTGATGACGTTGTTTTCATCCAGAAGCCGCGCCAGGTATTTGCTGCCCATCACGCCGCCGACCGGCCCCGAACCGATGGTATTCACGGGGCTCGCGTAATGCGCTGCCGTCACCCCCCCGAAGCACTGCATGGAAGCGACCGATGGACGCAAGCCTTCCAGCGCCAATCGCTGCTGCAGCTCGCCGAGGTAGCCTTTCACCACGCCGCCGACGAAAGCATCGATGATTACCGTGTTGCAGCGCGCGTTCTCGCGCATCTTCGGTGCAAGCTCGATCGACAGGGATACCGGGAGGTGGGGAGCCAGCCGCCTTGCGGTCTCGGCGAGCAGCCGCTCATGGGCCGGATTTAGAAACGACCACAGCAGGCACACGGCAATGGCTTCGACTTCCTGCCCGAGCAGCGCACGAACCGCGCGTTCCGCCTCGTCCGGCAGCAGTGGAATCAGCGCCCGGCCGTTCATGTCCACGCGCTCGATGACACCCGCGATGCAGCTGCGCTCTACCAGCGGCACCGGTTGCCGCAGGCTCACCTGCCGGCGCATTTCCTGGTCGGACAATCCGGCCAGCCGTCCGACCGCACGCTGAATGAACGGGGTGTCCTCGAAACCCGCAGTGATCAGCAGACCGACGCGTGCCCCGCGCCGCGTCACCAGCGCGTTGGTGCCTACCGTGGTCCCGTGTCCGAAAAGCGTCGTCTTGCGCAGCAGGGCTGGAACGTCGTGTCCGGCGTTGCGCGCCAGGTCAGCGAGGCTAGCCATCACTCCGTCGACAATGCGCTCCGGGGTGGTCGGCGCTTTGCCGACGAACAGATGGCCCGCCTCGTCTATCGCTACGGTATCGGTGAATGTGCCCCCGACGTCGACGCCGACGTGGAACATGGAGTCTCCTGCGGTCCCGGTCAGGCAAGGTAGCAAGGGGCGCGGCTCGGGACCTTGACATGAATCAATGCCCGCCGCGGGGTGCCGGACAGATGTTTAAACTAGGCCCTACTACGTCGTCCGGTCAAGAAGGCCAAGGCAATGAAGCGGTTCCGCGACGGGCTGATCGCGGTGGTGAAACGCGAATGCCCCACCTGCAGTCTGATCGAGCCGGTCTTGAGACAACTGGCGGACGGCGTCAGCCCTTTCACCGTCTACAGTCAGGACGACCCTTCGTTCCCTGCGACGCTGCAGGAGGTGCTGGACGATCGGGAGCTCGAAAACTCCTTTCATCTGGGCATCCAGATCGTGCCGACGCTGATCCGGATGCAAGAGGGCCAGGAGACCGCCCGGGCGGTCGGCTGGAACCGCGGCGAATGGGAAGCGCTGAGCGAAGTGCGAGGGCTTGCACCGGCCCTGCCCGAGAATCGCCCCGGTTGCGGGTCGCGCACCGAGGAGCCCGGCATGCAATTTCGGCTGGCGGCGCGCTATTCGGACACCGGCCTGAAGTCTCGACACATCGAGGCCGACGCGGACGCGGACCTGGTCGAGCTGTGCTACGACCGCGGCTGGACGGACGGCCTGCCGGTGACTCCGCCGACCGTCGAACGGGTGCTCGCCATGCTCGCCGGCACGACGCGTTCACCGGGCGAGGTGCTGGGCATCATGCCGCCGGATCGTGTGCAGTGCACGGTCGAGAAGGTGGCCGTCAACGCAGTCATGGCGGGCTGCAAGCCCGAGTACATGCCGGTCCTGCTCGCCGCCATCGAGGCTGCCCTCGTCCCGGAGTTCGGGCTGCACGGCGTGATCTGCACCACCAATGCCGTGGCGCCCGTGGTCATGGTGAACGGTCCGATCGCCAGGAGAATAGGCATGAACGCCAAGGGCAACGTGTTCGGCCAGGGCAACCGTGCGAATGCCGCCATCGGGCGCGCGCTGCAGCTCGCGGTGCGCAACGTCGGCGGCGGACGGCCCGGCGAGATCGACCGCGCCTGCTTCGGTACGCCGGGCAAGTACAGCTTCTGTTTCGCCGAGGACGAGGATGACGGCGTATGGGACACCTATGCCGAGGAAAAGGGCTATCCGAGCGAGGCCTCCACGGTGACGCTTTTCACCGGTGACGGCGTCGCCCCCATCATCGATCAGAGCGCACGCACGGCCGAAGAACTGGTCAAGTCCTGCGCGGCGTGCCTGCGCACCCTCTACCACCCGGGTCAGGTCGCCGACGTGGCGGCTTTCCTCGTTGTCAGCCCGGAGCACGCCCGCCTTTTTTATGGCGCGGGCTGGTCCAAGCGCAGGCTCAAGGAGGAGCTGCACGAATTGCTGCGCGTGCCGGCGCGCGAGCTGATGCGCGGATACGGCATCGACCACGAGATCGAGAAGCTCAAGCGCGACAACCCGGAGGCGACCATGCCGAAATTCAAGACCGGCAGCCTCAACGTCATTCGCGCCGGGGGCACGGGGCTGTTTTCCGCCATCATTTCCGGGCTCGGCTCGATTACCATCAACCCGGTCACCAGGGAGATCAAGGCATGAGGGCAAAAGCGATCCTGCTCGACCCGACGTCCGAGCGCTCGCCGGTCATCCGAGCGCGCATTGCACGGGCGCAGTCGCTCGAGCGCAAGACCTTCGGACTGCTCGACATCGCCAAGCAGCGCGGCGACGTGTTCCTCGATCGCATCGAGGAGCTTCTCAAGGAGCGCGGCCACGAGGTGCGGCGCTACCGCAAGCAGCGTTTTTCCATCGTCGCGCCGCAAGAGCTGAAGCAGGAGATCCGCGCCCGCTGCGACATCGTCATCGAAGCGTTGGCCGACTGAGGCTCCTGCACGTCGTGCTGTATGCATGACATCAAGGGGCTGGAGGACCTGGGCGTAATAGGCGTGGGCATCTGCTCCAGCGATTTCGTCCAGGCCGCGGCCGCGCAGAACCGCTCGCTCGGATACGACCCGGCGATCGTGTTCGTGCCGCATCCCGTCCAGGACAGGACGGATGCCGAGATGCGCGAGATCGCCGAGCGCGCGCTGGGCGATATCCTGCGGGCGGTCAGCGAACAGAGCTAGTCAGGCGACCTTGCGCGCCTTGTGAAATCCCACCGTTCCCGCGAGGACCGACTTGCCCGCCACGTTTTCATAACCGAGCTGGCGAAGCACGTTCGAAAGCTCCTCGGTGGAGTAAAACAGGCGGATCGCGTCCACGAAGTAACCCCGGCATTTCCGTGCCGCCTCGGCGCTTCGAAATGCGCATGAAACGAGCGTCACGCAAGCCTTGAGGTACAGGTAATAGGCATGCTCGACGATCGGGTTGGCGGGTCGCAGCATGTCGCAGTGATAGAAATGCCCGCCGGGCTTGAGCACGCGATGGATCTCCGAAAACACCTGCACGGCGCGCAGATGCCGCGTCGCCCATTGCAGCGTCACGACATCGAAGTGGTTGTCCGGGAAGGGCAGGTGGTGCACGTCGCTGATCACCCCGTTGATGCGCAGGCCCTGGTTTTCGGCCAGTCGCCGGCCCACCTCCTGCATGGCGACGCTACGGTCCACGGCGAACACGTCCAGGTTCGGCTGCTTCTTCAACAAATCGATGCCGATGACGTTCGTCCCGGCGCAGACGTCCAGCACGCGCTGGTTCGGCTTGATGTCCATCGTGGAGATGAAGCGGCGGCGCAGGCCGTCGATCATGCCCAGCGTGGCGTAGACATTGGCGCGGTCGTAGTACTTGGCGACATCGGAAAAAACGGCATCGATATCGTTGTCCCAGATGGCCTCGAACGCCTGCGCACGGGCGCGTTCCTTTTCCCTGTACATCACTTTCATCAGCGAGCCTTTCCACAACTGGGTTGGTGCCACCGAAGCCGGATGAATCCGGATCCTCCATCGGCAGTTCGAAACGTTTAATACCAGAAGCCGCCCCGAACGGGCAACCGGAAAGGTCAGGCCCGGGCCCCCGGGAGTTGATCAATGTCAAAACTTCTCAGCGGCAACGCGCGCCGCGACCTTGAACCCTCCGGCTTGCCGTCAGACTTTAACCATGTTTCCTTTCCGAGTGATAATGCCGAAAACCAATGGTGAGAGCGATGCGGAATACGGCCTGGGCCGACGATGTCGGCAAACTGATCCTGAGGCTGACTGTGGGCATATTGCTGCTCATGCACGGCCTGAACAAGCTCACCGGCGACATCGGATACCTCGATCGCATGCTGCAGGGTATCGGTCTGCCGGGTTATCTATCCTATGGCGTATACGCGGGCGAGATCATCGCCCCCGTCTTGATCCTTGTGGGCTGGTATGCCCGCGTTGGAGCACTGATCGTCGTGGTCAACATGGCGTTCGCCATTGCACTGGCCCACCGCGCCGAGCTCTTCGCCCTCAACAGATCGGGCGGCTGGGCCCTGGAGCTGCAGGGTCTGTTCCTGCTTGCCGCGCTTGCGCTTGTCTTCACCGGGCCGGGTCGCATCGGCATCGACCGCCGCTGATTTCCAGCGGCGATCGATGCTTCGCCGGGCTGTTCAATCCGGCTTGATTCCCAGATAGCTCACCAGCTCGCGGACTTCTTTCAGCTGAGTCTTGATATAGGCGTCGAAGTCTTCCGGTGTGCCGGGATTGGGGATCAGGCCGATGCGATTCAGCACCTTCTCCTTGAACGCGGGATCAGCCATGGCGGTGCGGATTTCGACGTTCATGCGAAGCACGTAGGCGCGCGGCGTGGCGGCGGGGTAGTGGTATCCGAACCAGGTGCGCAGCGGCAGCTTGATGCCCTCCTCGGCGAATGTCGGAATTCTGGGCAGGAAGTCCGCCCGCTGCGCCGAGGTGACCGCCAGCGCCTTCAGCTTGCCGGATTTCAAAAGCGGTCCGGCGTTGGCAAGGCCGTAGACGGCCACGTGGCCCTCGCCGCTCACCAGGGCGGTGAGCACCTGCGGCTGCGTCTTGTAAGGCACCGGGTAGAAGGGCGCCTTGAATCGCTTCTTGAGGTATTCCTGGTACATGTAGCCGGTGCTGTTCACGCCGAAGTGCGCCCAGTTCACCGAGTCCGGCTTGGAACGGGCCAGCTGCAGCAGCTGTTGCACGGTGTTCGCCTTGACCGAGGGATGGGCGATCAGGGCGCTGTCGAAGAAGCCGGCGTGCACCACGGGCGCGAAGTCCTTGACCGGGTCATAAGGCAGCTTCGCCCGCAGCACCGGGTTCCAGATCATGACGTTGCTCGCCGTGACGCAAAGCGTATGGCCGTCGGGAGGCGCCTTGGCGCACGCCTCGGTTCCGATAATGCCGTCGGCGCCCACGCGGTTCTCCACCACCACCGGCTGGCCGAGGGATTTCGTCAGCGGTTCCATCAGGCCGCGCGCCAGCGTGTCGCTCGGCACCCCGGGGGCCGCGGCAAGCACTGCGCGGATAGGCTTGGAAGGCCAGGTTTGCGCATGCGCCGCCTGCAGGGCCGCAGCGGCCGCGAAAAGTGCCGCCATGTGCGCCGGTTTCCAGTTCAGTCTCATGGTTTCCTCCGTTCTATTACAACTTGGCGAGCATCGCCTCGGCGCCCGACACCTCGTACTTGCCCGGCGCCTCCAGGTTCAGCTGCTTCACCACGCCGTCTTCGACCAGCATGGAAAACCGCTGCGAACGCGTGCCCAGGCCGCGCGCGCTCAGGTCCAGCTCGAGCCCGAGCCTGCGGGTGTAGTCGGCGCTCCCGTCGGCGAGCATCCTCACCTTGCCGGCAGCCTTCTGGTCCCGTCCCCAGGCCGCCATGACGAACGCGTCGTTCACCGCCATGCACCAGATTTCATCGACCCCTTTGGATTTCAACGCCTCGAAGTTGTTTACATAGCTGGGCACGTGCTTCGCGGAACAGGTCGGCGTATAGGCGCCGGGGACCGCGAATATCGCGACGCGCTTGCCCTTGAGCGCTTCGGCCACGTTTACTTCCTGCGGATTGACAGGGCAGCCCGCCCCGTCGAACTGAGTGATTTCGGTCAATTTGCCTTCGGGCAGCCGATCGCCCACCTTGATCGCCATGGTGCTCCTCCTTGTTCGGTCCGGAGTCGGAGCGTGAAGGATGTCGCAGTTTGCCGTCCAAGTCAAAACGGGCGAAACTTCGATCTCCTATGCAGCCCGCCGCAGACGTTCCCAAGGATCACCGCCTTGCGCTCGCCGAGGTGCTGGACGCCCTCGTGGCCGATGGCCTGGTGGCGCGAAGCGAGGCCGACCGGCTCATTGCCAACCGGCGCATCCAGCGGGGGGACCATCATCCGCTGGTGGTCATCGCCGACCAGAAGTGGAAATCGCTTCTTCCTCCGCACAAGGCGCTGCACCTGGAATGGCTCGCCGAATGGCTCGCGCAGAAAACGGGCCTGGACTATTTCCACATCGATCCGCTGAAAATCAATTTTTCGGCGGTGACCGAGGTGCTCTCCAGCGCGTATGCGACCCGGTTCAAGATCCTGCCGGTCGAGGTGAGCACGCGTGAAGTGGTCATCGCCACCAGCGAACCGTACGTCAAGGAATGGGAAAAGGAGCTGAAGCACATCCTTCGGCTCGACATACGGCGCGTCGTGGCCAATCCGCTCGACATCGCGCGCTACCAGGTGGAGTTCTACAACCTGGCGCGCTCGGTCAAGAGCGCCGTGGAGAAGGGCGACCAGCGCAGCGGCATCGGCAACTTCGAGCAGCTGATCGAGATAGGCCAGGGCAACCGCCAGTTCGACGCAAACGATCAGCACATCGTGCACGTGGTGGACTGGCTGTGGCAGTACGCTTTCGATCAGCGGGCGAGCGACATCCATCTGGAGCCGCGGCGCGACCTCGGCGTGGTGCGCTTCCGCATCGACGGCGTGCTGCACCAGGTCTACCAGATTCCCATGCCGGTGATGGCGGCCATGACCAGCCGCATCAAGATCCTCGGGCGCATGGACGTGGTGGAAAAGCGCCGCCCGCAGGACGGGCGCATCAAGACGCGCACGACCGACGGGACCGAAATCGAGCTGCGCCTGTCCACCCTGCCGACGGCGTTCGGCGAGAAGCTGGTCATGCGCATTTTCGACCCGGACGTCCTGGTGAAGGATTTCTCCGAGCTGGGCTTCTCCGAGGAAGACAAGGCGCGCTGGCAGGCGATGATTTCCGAGCCGCACGGCATCATCCTGGTCACCGGGCCTACCGGCTCGGGCAAGACCACGACGCTCTACTCGACGCTGAAGACGCTGGCGACCCCGGAAGTCAACGTGTGCACCATCGAGGACCCGATCGAAATGATCGAACCCTCGTTCAACCAGATGCAGGTTACGCACGGCATCGACCTGGGATTTGCCGACGGCGTGCGCGCATTGATGCGGCAGGATCCGGACATCATCATGGTGGGCGAGATCCGCGACCTGGAAACCGCGGAAATGGCCGTGCAGGCCGCGCTCACCGGTCACCTGGTGCTGTCCACCCTGCACACCAACGACGCGGCGAGCGCCATTACCCGGCTGCTCGACCTGGGCGTACCGCCGTACCTGCTCAATTCGACCATACTCGGGGTGATGGCGCAGCGGCTGGTGAGGGTGCTGTGCCGCCATTGCAGGGAGAAGGTCCGCTACGAGACGCTGCGCTCGGAGGATATCAACTGGGAGCGGTTCGTCGCCCCGTGGAAATCAAAGCGGCCCGAATACGTGTACCGCGCGGTCGGCTGCCTGGAATGCCGCAACACGGGCTATCTGGGTCGCGTGGGCATCTACGAAATCCTGCTGCTCTCGCCCGCCATCAAGCGCCTGGTCGGCGAAGCGGCCGACCTCGGGAAGATCCGCGAGCTCGCCTGCAAGGAAGGGATGAAGCCGCTGCGGATCAGCGGAGCGATGAAGGTGGCGCTGGGATTGACCACGCTGGAAGAAGTGATGAAGGTCGCGCCTCCGCCGGGACAGTCTTAGTTCGCATCAAAACCCGGTTTAGCGCTCGCCAGAGCTTCGCTGTACCTCCCCATGTCTGCCCGATTCTGGCAGAGGCTCTGGCCTCTGCCAGAATCGGGCAGATCCATTGGACGCTACTACGTAGCGCGACCGCGATTTAAAACGATCCCCCTCAAGGCCGATAGCTCGTGCAGGCCCACACCACCACCTTGCAGGCTTCGCTGCCGCACTTCTTGCGGGCCTTCATCTCGGCAATGTTCTGCGACGCGCCGGTGTCCCAGGCGTGGACCTTGCCTTTGACGGCCACGGCGGCGCAGGTGTCGCGAAAGCTCTTGATCAAATCGCACGCCGATCCGCACTGGCGGAACGCCTCGGACTCGGCGGCGCGCCGCGTCCGGTAATCGATCGCATAGCCGTACTGACCCGTCTTGCTGTTGTACGCCACCGCGCCCCAGGGCCGGTCGGGGTACTTGCCCGATTTGGGCGCCGCGGCCTGCGCGCCGGCGGCGAACAGCGCGCAAAAGACGATGACGGCAGACAGACAAAGCGATGCGACGTCGTTCTTGGAGTTCTGCCACATGCGGTTTCCCTCCCGCGGGTTCGCTCATTTGGCGAGTGAACGCATCGCTTTCTCGAGCCCCTCGATGGTGGTGGGATACATCCGGTCGCCCATGAGCTGCCGGATGATGCCGATCGACTGCCGGTACGCCCAAACCTCTTGCGGCTCGGGGTTGAGCCACGCAGCCTTCGGATAAACCTCGAGCATGCGCCGCATCCACGCCGAGCCGGGCTCGTCGTTCATGTATTCGATGGAGCCCCCCGGCTGCAGGATCTCATACGGGCTCATCGTGGCATCGCCCACGAACACGAGCTTATAGTCGTGGCCGTACTTGTGCATGATATCCCAGGTGCGGATGCGCTCGGAGTGGCGCCGCCGGTTGTCCTTCCACACGAAGTCATAGAGAAAGTTGTGGAAGTAGAAGTGCTCCAGGTGCTTGAATTCGCTCTTGGCGGCCGAGAACAGCTCTTCGGCGAGCTGCACGTGGTCGTCCATCGATCCGCCTATGTCGAGGAACAGCAGCACCTTCGCGGCGTTGTGGCGCTCGGGGCGCATGTGAAGATCGAGAAACCCGGCATTTCGCGCCGTGCGGTCGATGGTCCGGTCGAGGTCCAGCTCTTCGGGCGCGCCTTCCCGTGCGAACCGGCGCAGGCGCCGTAACGCGACCTTGATGTTGCGGGTGCCGAGCTCGACCGTGCCGTCCAGGTTGCGGTATTCGCGCGCGTCCCAGACTTTCACCGCGCGGCGGTGGCGGGATTCCTTCTGCCCGATGCGCACGCCCTCCGGGTTGTAGCCGTAGGCGCCGAAGGGCGAGGTTCCCGCCGTCCCGATCATCTTGCTGCCGCCCTGGTGGCGCTCCTTCTGCTCTTCCAGACGCTTCTTCAGCATCTCCATGAGCTTCTCCCAGCCCCCCAGGGACTGGACCAGCGCCTTCTCCTCGGGCGTCAGGTGGAGCTCGGCTTGCTTCAGCAGCCATTCGAGCGGCACATCCGCTTCGGCGCCCACCAGGCTCTCCACGCCGCGGAAATATTCTCCGAACGCGCGGTCGAACTTGTCGAAGTTCGATTCATCCTTCACCAGCGTCGTGCGCGCGAGAAAGTAGAACTCTTCGATCGAGGACGAGACGACATGCTTCTGCAAGCCCTCGATCAAGGTCAGGTACTCCTTGATGGAGACCGGCAGCTTGTGGTCTTTCAGCTTGAGAAAGAACCCGGCTAACATGACAGACCGGCCGCGCATGACCCTCGCGCGGCCTGTTCAAAAGCCCCGAGCGACGCCAGCGTCGCTTTCCCCGCCTGGAGCACGGGAAACACCGACCTGTCGGGACAGTGGACCATGCTTACCGAGCTTGTCGGGACATGAAAACCAGCCGTTCGAACAGGTGCACGTCCTGCTCGTTCTTGAGCAGCGCGCCGTGCAGCGGCGGAATGATGGTCTTGCGGTCGCGCGCGCGCAGGGCGTCGGGCGGAATGTCCTCGGCGAGCAGCAGCTTCAGCCAGTCGAGCAGCTCCGAGGTGGAGGGTTTCTTTTTCAGGCCCGGCACCTCGCGCACCTCGAAAAACACTTCGAGCGCCTCGCGCAGCAGCATCTTCTTGATGCCCGGAAAGTGCACATCGACGATTTTTTCCATCGTCTCCTTGTCCGGGAAGCGGATGTAGTGGAAGAAGCAGCGCCTCAGAAAGGCATCGGGCAGCTCCTTCTCGTTGTTCGAAGTGATGAACACGATCGGCCGGTGGGTCGCGCTGATGAGCTCTTTGGTCTCGTAGACGTAGAACTCCATGCGGTCGAGCTCCCGCAGCAGGTCGTTGGGGAACTCGATGTCGGCCTTGTCGATTTCATCGATGAGCAGCACCACCGGGGATTCGGAGGTGAAGGCCTGCCACACCATGCCCTTCACGATGTAGTTGGAAATTTCGTGCACCCGCGAATCGCCGAGCTGCGAATCGCGCAGGCGGCTCACGGCGTCGTACTCGTACAGGCCCTGCTGCGCCTTGGTGGTGGACTTGACGTGCCATTCGAGCAAGGGCAGGCCCAGCGATTGCGCCACCTCGGCGGCGAGCTGCGTCTTGCCGGTCCCGGGCTCGCCTTTTATGAGCAGCGGGCGCTGCAGCTTGATCGCGGCGTTAACGGCGAGCTTCAGATCGTCGGTGGCGACGTAGGAATCCGAGCCTTTGAATCGCATGTCGTGTCCGTTTGAGGTCGGCCCCCGGCCCCAGCCGGGACGGCAGACCGAAAGAGGGAACCGGGATTATAACGAGCATGGGGACGTACCGGCTTGGAGCCGCTTGGCGTTTTTGACCGGTCAGGAAGCCTCGGCTAGAATTGCGCCGCCGTTTTCTCCCCATGCAATCCGGCACCTGGCGTGCCGCACGCAATCGGATCCGAACGATGAAAAGAATCGCCTTACTGCTGGCATGCTGGCTCGCGTTTGCGGCGCAGGCCCAATCGCAGGACGCTCCCAAAGGACAGGCGCCAGCCGCCGGGGCCAAAGTCTCCATGTGCATCGGTTGCCACGGCATTCCGCTGTACAAGAGCGCGTATCCGGAGGTCTATCACGTCCCCAAAATCGCGGGTCAGTCACCTCAGTACATCGCGAGCGCCCTGCGTGCCTATCGGAACGGAGAACGCAGCCACCCGTCGATGACCGGGGTCGCGAAGGGCCTCTCCGACAAGGACATGGCGGATCTCGCGGCGTATTACGGCGC
>Ga0156022_1192_pt2 | contig 20055 bp, 17 predicted proteins | sample RifCSPlowO2_02_FD_107676 | JGI IMG/M metagenome (GOLD analysis project Ga0156022, IMG submission 107676) | Betaproteobacteria bacterium RIFCSPLOWO2_02_FULL_65_24 | reverse complement strand
CCATCTCATCGCCTCGATACGCGCGAGCAGCCCGGAGGGGCGCACGGAAAGGCGGATTATGGGGGATACCGCGGGCCGGGGAGGGCGAGGCATCGGGCTGGGCAGTGCGATAATTGCGCTGAACGGTACCGCAGGCGCCCGGGTTTCCAATGGTCATTGCACTCACTGCCTCCGAATCGCCCCTGGAAGCGCTCCAGATCGCGCTGCCTGAGGCCGAGCGCGCACGCGTCGCGCAAGCGCTGGAATTCATCGGCCCCTTGTATGCCGGGCGCACGCTCGGCACCGGGGAGCCCGCGCTCGACCACGCGCTCGGCATGGCGCGCGGCATTGCGGATTTGCGCCTGGACGCCGATGCTCGCCTGGCAGCGCTTCTGTTCACGGTGCCCGCCTATCTGCCGGACTGGGAGTCGAAACTGGAACGGCTCTTCGGGGCTACCGCGGTACGGCTGGTCTCGGGCATCTGGCGGGTGAACCGGCTGCGCGTCGTGCTGCGTGAAACGGCGGCCGCCGACCAGTCCGCGGCACGCAGCGCGCAGATCGAAGTGCTGCGCAAGATGCTGCTTGCCATGGTGGAAGACGTTCGGGTGGTGATCCTGCGCCTGGCGAGCCGCACGCAAAGCCTGCGTTACCTCACCCGCGCCCCCGAAGAGGCGCGCCGGCCGATCGCGAGGGAGACGCTGGATCTGTACGCCCCGCTCGCCAATCGGCTGGGCGCGTGGCAGCTCAAATGGGAGCTGGAAGACCTGTCCTTCCGTTTTCTCGAACCCGAGCTGTACAAGCGCATTGCAGGCATGCTGGACGAAAAGCGCATCGAGCGCGAGTCTTTCATCGCGCAGGCGATCGGGGAGCTCGACCGTGCACTGAAGGAGGCGGGCGTCAACGCCCAGATCACCGGCCGGCCCAAGCACATCTACAGCATCTACAGCAAGATGAAGGCGAAGGGCCTGGATTTTTCCCGGGTATACGACGTGCGCGGCCTGCGCGTGCTGGTCGATGAAGTCGGCGATTGCTACACCGCGCTCGGCGTGGTGCACGATCTGTGGCAGCCGATCGCGGAGGAATTCGACGATTACATTTCGCGTCCCAAGGCGAACCTGTACCGCTCGCTGCATACGGCCGTGGCTGGACCGGATGGTCGGCCTCTGGAGGTCCAGATACGTACCCACGAGATGCACCGCTACGCCGAGCTCGGCGTGGCGGCTCACTGGCGCTACAAGGAAGCGGTGGCGAAGCAGGCGCCGGCGGCTGCAGGGTTCGATCAGAGGATTGACATGCTGCGCCAGATGCTCGCCTGGCGGGACGAGGTCGTGGATGCCTCCGGTTGGGTCGAGCAGTTCAAGGGCACGGCGCTGGACGACACGGTCTATGTGCTGACCCCGCAGGGTCGCGTCATCGACCTGCCGCAAGGCTCGACGCCGATCGATTTCGCCTACGCCGTACACTCGGCCCTCGGGCATCGTTGCCGCGGCGCGCGGGTGAACGGCTCCATCGTGCCCCTCGATTACAAGTTGAAGAACGGGGAGTGCGTGGAAATCATCGCCGCCAAGGCTGGATCCGCGAGCGCCGGCCCCAGCCGCGACTGGCTCAACCCGGCGCTCGGCTACATCGCGAGCTCGCGTGCCCGGCAGAAGGTGCGGCAGTGGTTCAACAGCCTGGAACTGGGGCAGACCATTGCCGCCGGGCGCAGCATCGTGGAAAAGGAGTTGCAGCGAGAAGGCCGCACCGGAGCCAACCTCGAGGCGCTGGCGAGAGGGCTTGGTTTCGCGCGCCCCGATGATCTGTTCGCCGCGGTGGGCCGGGAAGAGGTGGGCATGCGTCAGCTCAAGCTCGCCATCCGCGGTGAATCCGGGGCCGAGGCGCGCAAGGGCCTGCGCGAGCCGCCCGCGACACCCGTATCGCGCAAGCCGGCCGCAGCCGGCGGCATCCTGGTGCTGGGCGTGGACCGGCTGCTCACCCAGCTGGCCGGCTGCTGCAAGCCCGCCCCGCCCGAGCGCATTTCCGGATTCGTGACCCGTGGCCGCGGCGTGTCCATACACCGCCGGGAATGCGCGAGCCTCGCGCGGCTCGCGGAGCGGTATCCGGAGCGTTTGCTGGAGGCGCAATGGGGCGACAAGCCGTCCGCAGGCGAGGTGTTTCCGGTAGACATCGCGATCCGCGCGTCGGACCGGCCGGGGCTGCTGCGCGATGTATCGGACGCGCTCGGGCGCGAGCATGTGCGCGTCGCCGGTTCGCAGAGCTATATCCGGGATGGGGCTGCGACACTGTTCCTCACTGTCGAGGTGCGCTCGCTCGATGACCTCAAGCGCACGCTGCCCATCGTGCAGAACCTGTCCGGCGTGCTCTCGGCGCGGCGCCGTTGAGCGGCTTCGTGGAGATAGAGCTCAAGCTGCTCGGGACGCGCAAGGCGCTCGCGCAGCTCGGCCGCCTTTCTCCCGTGGCGCAGGCGGCTCTGGGGAAAGCGCGTTTGAAGCGTCTGCATGCGGTGTATTTCGACACGCCGGGGCTCGAGTTGCAGGCGAACGGCGTGGCCTTGCGCGTGCGGCGCGAGGGCCGGGGCTGGATTCAATGCATCAAGGGCCCGGGCGAGGCGATCGGCGGACTGCACCGCAGGACGGAGCTGGAGTGGCCGGTGGCCACCCCGACCCCGAAAATCGCGCTGCTCGACGACTCGCCGTTTTCCGGGCTTTTCAAAAAACCGCGCGTCAGGCGCGCCCTGGCACCGGTGTTCATCATGGAGTTTCAGCGGCGCGTCCTGACGCTCGAGCTCGGCGGCGAGGCTGCCGCCGAGCTCGCCATCGATACCGGCGAAATACGCGCGGGCCGGCGCAAGGCGGCGATCAGCGAGGCTGAAATCGAGCTTCTGCGCGGCAAGCCGGAGGCGCTGCTGGATTTCGCCGCGGCGCTGGTCGAGCGTTTGCCGCTGCGCGTCGGTCACGCCTCCAAAGCCGCGCGCGGTTACGCGCTGCTCGCCGGGGAACCGCCGGGGCCGCGCAAAGCGGGCGTCCTGGTGCTCGACCCGGCTGCACCTGCAGCGGCTGCAGGTCTGCAGCTCGTGCAGGCCTGCATGGCGCAGATCCATGACAACGAGCAGGGTTTCCTGCGCGGCGAGGATCCCGAATACCTGCATCAGGTGCGCGTGGGCCTGCGGCGCCTGCGCGTGGCGCTTGCCCTGCCGCGGGACAAGTCGTGGGACGAATCCTTCGAGCCGCTGCGAGGGGAGCTGCAATGGTTGTCGCGCTCGCTGGGTGTGGCGCGAAACTGGGACGTGATGGCCGAAGAGCTTTTGCCGGTGCTCGAACGCGACTGCGGCAGCTCTGCCCTGGACGCTTTACGCCTGCGGGTAAATACAGAGCGCCGGCGCGCCGTGCGGGCGGCGCGCCGGGCGCTGCGCAGCGCCCGCTCGCAGCGCCTGTGGCTGCACCTGGCAAGGCTCACCGTGGTACAGGGAGAGGCCATTGCGCCGGTGACTTCGACGGTCGATTTTGCGCGCACGGCGTTGTCGCGGCGCCATCACAAGCTAGGCCGGTACGCCGAGCTGCTGCAGCTGGAGCCGCAGGCCCTGCATCGGGCTCGCATCGACGCGAAGAAGCTTCGCTACGTGAGCGAATTCTTTGCTTCCCTGTGGTCGGGCAAGGAAGCAAAGCGCTTCATACAGCAGCTGAAGCAGCTGCAGGACCTGCTCGGCCAGATCAACGATGCGGCGGTGGCGCGCTCCATTCTCGGCGGAGGAAACCCGGGCGGCGAAGCGCCCGAGGCCAGCGCCTCGGGCGCTGCGCTCGCGCGGATCGACGCGCATGAAGCCGCGGCCCGCGGCCGTCTCGAGTCCGAATGGCTCCGGTTTGCAGGGCTCAAACCCTACTGGACCTGAGAAAGCACGGGCCTGGCTTCAGGCTCGGCCGTGGCGCGGTTTCCCAAGCTATAATTCCTGCGCTCATGCGCATACTGGTCAGCAACGACGACGGTTACTTTGCCCCGGGCATCGCGATCCTTGCACAATCCCTCGCCGAATTCGGCGAGCTCACCGTGGTCGCCCCTGAACGCGACCGCAGCGGCGCCTCCAATTCCCTCACGCTCGACCGGCCGCTCTCGGTGCGCCGGTCCGCGAACGGGTTCCTGTTCGTAAACGGCACGCCCACGGACTGCGTGCATATCGCCGTCACCGGCCTGCTGGAAAACATGCCCGACATGATCGTCTCCGGGATCAACGTGGGCGCGAACATGGGCGACGACACCATTTATTCCGGGACGGTGGCCGCCGCAACGGAAGGCTACCTGCTGGGCATACCTTCCATGGCCCTTTCGCTCGTGGGCAGCGAGGGCCGCCACCTGGACACCGCGGCGCGGGTGGCGCGCGACCTGGTGGTGCGCTTCAGCCTGTCGCCGCTCACGGGCCCGGTGCTGCTCAACGTGAATATTCCGGACGTCGAATACGAGGCGCTCGCCGGCATGGAAGTCACTCGCCTCGGCAGGCGCCACAAGGCCGAGCCCGTCATCAAGACGACCACGCCGCGAAACGAGACCGTGTACTGGATCGGCGCGGCGGGACCTGCATCGGACGCCGGCCCTGGCACGGATTTTTATGCCGTGGCCGCCAACCGGGTCTCCATCACGCCGCTGCAGATGGATCTCACCCACGCCAAACAGATGCCCATGGTGCGCGAATGGCTGGCGAGCTGAGCGCTTCCAGGGCGCTGGGCATCGGCATGACGTCGCAGCGCACGCGCGACCGAATGGTGTCGCGGCTGCGGGAGAAGGACATTGCCGACGAAACGGTCCTGGACGCGATGGCGCGTGTTCCCCGCCATCTGTTCGTGGAGGAGGCCATTGCCAGCCGCGCCTACGAGGACAGCGCGCTGCCGATCGGGTTCGAGCAGACGATTTCCCAACCGTTCGTTGTCGCAAGGATGCTGGAAGCGATGCGCAACGGCCGCTCGCTAGGGCGCGTGCTGGAGATCGGCACGGGCTGCGGCTACCAGGCCGCGGTGCTGGCGGCCATCGCGAGCGAGGTCTATTCGATCGAGCGCATCGCGGCGCTGCTGGAAAAGGCGCGCGCCAACCTGCGCCCCATGCGCATCCCCAATCTGCGCCTGGTGCACGGCGACGGCGCGCTGGGTCTTGCGCAGGTCGCGCCGTTCGATGGCATCGTCATGGCGGCCGCGGCGGCGAAGCTGCCGCAGGCCCTGCTGGAACAGCTGGCGCAGGGCGGCCGTCTGGTGGCGCCGGTGGGGCTCGGAGAGCAATCGCTCATTCTGGTGGAGCGCACGCGGGACGGTTTTTCGGAGCGGCGGCTCGACGCTGCGAAATTCGTGCCGCTGCGGGGAGGCAAGGCATGAAGCGCAGTCTGGTGTTGGTATTGGTGCTGGCGCTGGCTGGATGCGCGGCCCCGCGGCGTCCCGCGCCGGTGGTGGAACGCCTGCCGGCGGCCAAACCTGCTCCTGCGGCGGCGCGGCCCGTGGTCCCGCAGACACCGGTCGAACACCCTGAGACACATGTCGTCAAACGCGGTGACACGCTCTACGGCATAGCGCTCGACTATGGCCTGGACTACCGCGAGCTGGCCGAGTGGAACGGCATCGCGAACCCGAACGTCATCCGGGAGGGCCAGGTGCTTCGCACCCGGCCACCCGCGGAGCCCGCGTCCTCAGCGGTACAGGTGAGCCCCATCGCCGGCGTGGGAACGGTGCCGGCGCGCCCATTGTCCATGCCCGCAGAAGCAGCCAAGCCGGCGGCTGCGCCGAGAGCCGAGTCGGCCGCGCCGAGAGCAGAGCCGGCCGCGCTGAAGACCGAGCCGAGGGCGGTGAAGCTGCCGTATTCCGAGGAGAACCTCGCTCTGCTCACCAAGCCGGCGGCGGCGCCTGAGCCCGAGCCGCGCGTGCAGCAGGCGAGCGCCGCGCCTTCCGCTGCGGCCGTGAAACCGGAACCCGAGCCCAAGGCAGATCTTCAGACGCGTCCCGAGCCGGCTTCCAAGCCGGCCACAGCGGCGGGAGGCGATGAAGGCGTCGAGTGGAGCTGGCCGGCCACGGGACGGGTGCTCGCACGTTTTTCGGACCCGGCCAACAAAGGCGTCGATATTTCGGGCAAAAAGGGCGAGCCTGTCTACGCGACTGCCGGCGGCAGGGTGGTCTATAGCGGAGAAGGATTACGCGGATACGGCAAGCTCATCATCATCAAACACAACAATACCTATCTGTCCGCCTATGCGCACAACGACAGCATCCTGGTCAGGGAAGGCCAGACGGTCGTCAAGGGACAGAAGATCGCCGAAATCGGCAGTACCGGAACCGACCAGACCAAGCTTCATTTCGAGATTCGCCGCATGGGCAAGCCCGTGGATCCGCTGAAATTCCTTCCCGAGAGGCCGTCTTGATTCCGGACCTGCGCCGCTGCGAGGAGCCTGACTCACCGGGCGAGGCCGAGGACGAGGCGCTCGAGGTTGCCCAGGACGGCGCGGAAAACGCGCCGTCTGCGGAATCCGCGGGCGAGGCAGCGCTGGCGCTCGAGCCGCTGTCCGATTCCACCCAGGCTTACCTGCACCAGATTGGCCTCAACAGGTTGTTCACCCCGGAAGAGGAGCTGTACTATGCGCAGCTCGCGGCCGCGGGAGAATTTTCCGCCCGCCAGAAGATGATCGAGCACAACCTGCGGCTGGTGGTGAATATCGCCAAGCAGTACCTGAATCGCGGCATGCCGCTGCTCGATCTGATCGAAGAGGGCAACCTCGGGCTGATGCATGCGCTGGAGAAATTCGACCCGCAGCGCGGCTTCCGCTTCTCGACGTATGCCACCTGGTGGATACGCCAGAACATCGAGCGCGCCATCATGAACCAGTCGCGCACCATCCGTCTGCCGGTGCATGTCATCAAGGAGCTGAACACCGTGCTGCGCGCGCAGCGCCACCTGAGCGCGGGTTCGGAGCGCGAGCCGACGGTGGAGGACATCGCCCACCTGCTCGGCAAGACGGGCGACGAGGTGCGCCGCGTGCTGTCGCACACCGAGCATATCGCCTCGCTCGACGCGCCGCTGGATATCGATCCGATGCTGTCGATCGGCGAATCGATCGCGGACGAGAACGCGGCCGGTCCGGAGGCCTCCCTCGCGAGCCACGAGGTCGAATCGCTGGTGCGGGAATGGCTCGGTCAGATCTCGGAGAAGCAGCGCACCGTCATAGAGCGGCGCTTCGGGCTGAACGGCCAGGAAGTCCTCACGCTCGAGCAGCTCGCCGAGCGGCTGGCGCTGACACGTGAGCGCGTGCGCCAGATACAACTGGAGGCGCTGGCGCAGCTGCGCCGCGTCCTGCGCCGCCGCGGCCTGTCCAGGGACGTGCTGCTGTAAAGGAGCCCCGTTCCCTCAGCTCATGATGGCCAGTTGACAACTTACACGGGAACGAAGATGTCCTCTATCGCGATTGGCCTGGCGATAATTCCCTGCTCCACCATATAAGCTACAAGCGCTTGCAGCGTCGGCCGATTCGCCTCGATCCCATAAGGCCAGGGATCCTCTCCGAATACATCGTCCATTTGTGCAAGGTGTTCCGCAAGCCATGGAAGCATGTAACGAAGCGCGCCCAGATTCCGCATCCTCGAGAGCGCGCGTTTTTTGGATTCATCCAGCGCCTTGTACAGGTTTGCGGCGACCCGCGGATGGGCCTGATATACATCCTTCCGGATTGCTACAAGATGCATGATCGGAAAAATCCCGGTCCGCTGGTAGTACTCGCGCTCGACCTGTTGAAAATTGGGAAAGAGTCGCTGCACGTCCGGATTGCGGCCAAGGGCATCCGGCAAGTTGGAGCCGAGGATCGCATCGATTCGGCGCTCTTCGAGCAACACGCTCAAGGACTTGCCGCTGTCGTTGATCTCGATGCGCGCCGGCCTGACCGGCGGCAGTACGTTCGGTTCGCCGTGGGCCCCGGTAAGGTTGATCGCCCCCTGAACCCAGGTCACGCTTGAGAGATCGACCCCGTAATCGTGCTCGAGCTGGCCGCGAAGCCAGATAGCGGCAGTCTGAGTGTAAAGTGGTGTCCCGATGCGCCTGCCCTCGAGATCCTTCGGCCCTTTGACAGCGGAGCGGCGATTGATGCAAATGAATCCATGCCGAAACATGCGCGACGGGAACACCGGGATCGCAACGAACGGACAATTGCCGGCAGCTATTCTGCTGATCAGCTCTGAACTGGAGAATTCGGCCGCGTCGAACTCCTGCTTGCCGGCCATCCGATCGAAGATTTCACGGGACCATTCGACGACCCGAAAATCAAGCTCGAATCCCTCCAGTCTTACTTCGCCGGTATAGAGCGGTTGCATGCGGTCGTAGAGACCGGAGGCGAAGGTCAATGTGGTCTTGGACATACAACAGGCCGGTAATTGCTTCACTCCGCCGGAATCTTCGCGTCACGGACTATCTTGGCGTATAAGGCAACCCCCGCCTTCAAAACCTCACCCAGCTCCTGCGGCGTCGAGCCGAGCGGTTCGTAACTTCGCCGCAAGAGATATTCCTTTGAGAACTGCGTATCTCGCACGATACGTCCTATCTCACCGCTCAGCCGATCGGCGATTGCTTTGTCCGTTCCGGCCGGCGCAAGCAAGGCTATCCAGGCGTCCAACGCAAAACCAGGCAGCGGCAATGCCTCCGCAAGGGTGGGCAGGTCGGGCAAGACACGACTGCGGTAGCCGGTAACAATGCCGAGCGCTCGTAGCTTGCCGGAACGGATATGCTGGAGGAACGGGCCGATCGGTACGAAAGCCGACATCACCTCACCCGAGAGCAGCGCCGTGGAAAGAGGACCAGAGCCCTTGTACGGCACATGCAGCATATCTACGCCTGCCATCGATTTCATCAGCTCGCCGGAGAGATGGAAGGGCGAGCCGACACCAGAGCTCCCGAAAGTGATTTTCCCGGGGTTGGATCGGGCGAACGCAAGGTATTCCTTCGGGGAATTGGCCCGCACCCCCGGCCCCACCACCAGTACGAACGGCGTACGGATCATCTGACTCACCGGGGCAAAATCCGTGACGAGGTTGTAGGGCATATTCTTGAACAGAGCCGTATGCGCTACGCTGCTGCTCCCGATGGTTACGAAAGTATGCCCGTCCGGAGGCTGTTTGGAAGCATACTCGACGCCGATCCGGCCGTCCGCGCCAACTTTGTTTTCGACCAGGATAGGTTGGCCAAGCGCCGAGCGCAGCGGTTCGGCGAGGACGCGCGCCAGGTAATCCGCTACACCACCCGGCGGGAGCGGCACTATGACGCGGATAGGACGGCTCGGCCAGATCTGGGCGGATACGCTACCGACGCCCACGCTCAACACGGCCGAGACCGCCATTATCTGTGCAATGAATTTGCGCCGCGTGTTCATGAATTCCTCCTTGTGGTTCTTAGTCTTCCAGGCGGCACGCGCCGCATAAGCCTGTCGGTAAGTTGCTCGTCGGCCGGCAGCGCCCAGATCAAACGGGGTCGCTTACGACAGCAACGGTCGTAGATCGAGGATGCCGAGGTCGGCTGTCTGCCAGTAGTGATCCGGGATTCGCACTTATAGGTCTTCCCACTTTTTCCGGACAGAGCCGTTCCAACTCGCAAGATCCTTGTGATGTTCCAGTTGACCGGCGTTTACCGTCCTTGATGTGCATCAAAGAAAGGACGAGACCGCTCTGACCTAATTTCGTCTCGTCTGGAGAGGGAATGAAGGTTGCGCTCGGCAGTCGTCCCCTTTCAGCCGACGGAATCTCATCCGTACTAGGGCAGTTCGTCGAATCCAGGATCAATTTGTCGGAGGAATTCCGGTCTTCTTGAACAAGACCGTGAAAGCTCGCGCCAGTTGAACGGCTAGCGCGCTGCGAGCGCCGGCCGGAAGTAAGAGTACAAAGGAGATCGCATGGAACGCGAACGCGTCAGGGATGCCGAGGCCATAGAGAACACCGACTACGAAAAGATAATCCAGCACTACCAGGAGTGGAACAAGCGCCAAAAAAACGGCAAGCTGCTGATCCGCGGCGACGATCGGGAGTATCAGACATCGCGCCAGGGCTTCCTGAAGTATTTCATGAACCCTACGTTCACCGACACGGCGCTCAGCAGCTGGGCCGTGTTCGAAAACCTCATCAAGCGCCAAACGGGCCGCCACAGGCATCAGGGCGGAATTATCATTTTCGTGCTCGAGGGCGAAGGGCTGACGGAAGTCAATGGCGAAGTCCTGGATTGGAGCGCGGGCGACCTGCTGCTGCTGCCGATAACGCCCGGTGGCTGCCTCCATCAGCACTGGAACAAGGATACAGCCAAGGGCTGCCGCTGGGTCGCGTTCCGAGACCTTGTGATGGGCCGCTATCTCGGCAACACCATAGAACAGGTCAGCGACATGCCCGACATGCGCGGCTCCGGCGCCACGGGTCCCGAGGGACACAGGCGCAGGGAATGGCAAGCCGAGGTAACTGGGGAACAGGTGCCGCTCGTTACGCATCCCGCTCAACTGGCGAATGTTAATCTTTTCGACCAGCTCGTTGGCCTGCGCGATTTGCAGCGCCAACGCCAGGCGCACGGAACTTGGCAGATCCGCGGTAATGAACTTCCGTGGGAACTCAATGCGCACGGGAGGATGCAGTGGTATCTGCATCCCTGCCTGGCTTATACGACGGTGCAGACACACCTGTTCTATCGGCAGGAGATACCGACGGGAAGTCGCAGTGGAGTGCAGCGCCACGGCGGCGATGTGGTTTTCTATATTCTAGAGGGCGAAGGCTACACGGAAGTCGATGGCGTGCGTCATTCCTGGAAGGGCGGCGACGTAATGACGCTGCCCGTATTCGAAACAGGGGTCATCTTCCGGCATGTCAATACGGGCGTCGGGCGCGTGCGTTTGATCTGCATAGAGCGCAACCTGGTTCATACGGTAGGAGTGGACAGGCAGTCAGGTTTCGAGCAGTTGCAGCCTTGTCCCGAATACCGAGACGCGCAAGCCGGCCCGGCATGAAATGGGTCGAGTTTCCTGTCTGTCGGGATCGTCCCCGAGGCGGGTCATTCCCTCATCGGTCCAATCGACGTTGACGTGATAGAAATCATTGTCCGGATAGGGAGCCTCCTTCCCTCTAATCCGCCTTGATACCGATCGATTTGACCAGCTGCGCCGTAAAGGCCGCGTCGGCCTTCATGGAAGCGACCAGCTCTTCCGGCGTGCTGCCTATCACGCGAAAGCCGCCGCTTTCGTACTTGGTACGGATCTCGGGATCGTTGAGCGACTTGACGATCACCGCGTGCAGCCGGTCCACCACGGGCCGCGGCAGGCCGGCCGGGCCGTACAGGCTGAACCAGAGCGGCGCGGCGCGGAATCCCGGCAGCGTCTCGCTCACCGATGGCACATCGGGCAGACGCTGAAACCGGTTGGAATCCAGCACTGCAAGGACTTTCACTTTGCCGGCCGCTACAAAGGATCTCACGGCGCCGATCCCGGGAAAGGCGACATCAATCCTTCCCGCGGCCAACTCGGGGACGATCTGGGCGACGCCTTTGTAAGGCACGTGAAGCAGATCCACGCCCGCAGCCGCCTTGAACGCTTCGCCGTCAAAATGCGGAATTGATCCCACGCCGGAGCTGCCGTAGGAGAGCTTCCCGGGATTTCGCCTCGCGTAATCGAGCAGTTGCTTCACTGAGCCCACCGGAAGAGACGCATGAACGGCGATCACCTCGACCGGCGCCAGGATCTTGCTGATGGGCGTGAAGTCCTTGATCGGATCGTAGGGCAGGTTCTTGTTGAGGAAGGGGCTGGTAACGAGCACGGCTGAGGTGGCGAACAGCAGGCTGTAGCCGTCAGGCGCGGAGCGCGCAATGTTTTCCGCCCCGATGGCACCGCTCGCGCCCGCGCGATTCTCGATCACAACGGACTGACCCAGGAGATCCATCATCCGGGGCAGCATCACACGCATGTACACATCGATGCCACCCGCGGGATTCGGAACCACCACGCGGATGGGCTTGGCAGGATAGGACTGCGCGTACGCCGCAAAGGGCGCAGCAAAGGTGCAGACACTGAAGGCAACGACTGCAATCAGCCGAACAGTGCTATGGCGTCGCGGCGGCATACGACCTCCCTGGAGTCATTTTTCCTCCACAGTATTGCGTTCAATCACAGGTCCATCAAGCCAGGGATCGCACAAACGGTGCGATATCCAGAATGTGGACCTTACGCGATGCCGCCGGCTGGCGGTCCTTACAATGCCGGGTGAGGGCGTTTGAGCGTCCTTGGTGTTCCCCGATACTGCTTCCGAGCAGAGAGGATCTCATGCCCCGCGTTCCCCCGCTGAAGCCTGAAGAGCTGACCGAAGCGCAAAGGAAGCTGGCCGCCGAAATAGGCGCGACACGCGGCGGAGGCCTCGCCGTCGGTGGACCGTGGGGATTGCTGCTTCGCAATCCAGAGCTGTGCGAGCGGGCAGCCAGAGTCGGAACGATGCTGCGCGACGGCACCTCGGTGAGCAAGCGGCTGTCGGAGCTCGCCATTGCGCTGGCCGCGCGGCACTGGACGGCGCAGTTCGAGTGGCGGGCCCACGCGCCGCAGGCAATCAGGGCCGGTCTGTCCGAAGAGGCGATCGAAGCCATTCGCCACCGCCGGCAGCCGCGCTTCGAGCGGCGCGACGAGCAGGCCGCTTACGATTACGTGACCGAGCTGTTCGAGAAGAAACGGGTGAGCGACGAGACGTACCAGGCGCTCGTCTCGGAGATCGGCGTCAATGCCGTGATCGAGCTCACCGCCATTGCCGGCTTCTATTCGCTGGTCGCCATGCTGATCGTGGGCCTGGAGGTCCCGTTGCCCGAAGGCATCTCGCCGCCCCTGCCGCAGTGAGGCTTCTGCAAGGCTGGTATTTCAGAGGTCGCCTGGCTAGCTGTAGCTACTCCTCGCGCGGCCGCGTATCCGGAGGCTGTCGGCGCAATACGGCGGGACCGTTCTGCTTCACCTTTTCGACGAAGCGGATGTTCTTTTCCACCCCTTCGATATAAAGGTTCGGCCCGCCGAAGTGATGCGCGGCGTAGGCGAAGCCGCCGGCCAGGTCTTCGCGCAGCCGCTTCGTCGCCCCCTGGTAGAAGTCGGGCGTCTTGCGCAGCAGGTCCTCGCCGGAGGCGAAGACGACCTCGCGCGTGCCGTCGGCATTGCGCTTCTCCGTGATGCCGGCTGCCACGAACTCCGGATAGAGCCGGTCGCGGCATTTCTCCAGGTAACAGCGGTCGGACATCTGCGCGATGATGTCGGCCGACCCGAGCATGTTGCCGAGCAGCCGGTACGCGAGCCCCGGGACCTGGATCGCCTGGACGCGGCGTTCGTAGCCGGTGAAATGGATGAGCTCCGCGGCAATGTGCGCGACGTGACCAAGACCGGCGGTGGACAGGTATTCACTGAGGAACTTCGCCCCGCGCGACACGTGGATCAGGGTGAATTCCGCCCCGTGGCGGTCACGCTCTTCCGTTTCGTGGCAGATGTAGCCGCAGTCGTGCAACAGGGCGGTGATGACGCCCAGCTCGAACAGATCCTGTCCGAGCGAAGCCGCGCCCCGGCGGCTGCGCTCGTAGCCGTCGATGAGCCTCGCCATGGCGAGCGTCACGTCCAGGACATGCTGGATATCGTGATAGGGCGTGTCGCAGCCGCGGTAGCCGGGAAAATCGCCGCGATAAAGCCGGTCGACGTCGCTGAAGGCCCGGTCGAGCAGGCGCGTGGAAGCGTTCGGATACAGCTCCACGAAAATCCGATCGATTTCCCGGTTCACCGAGCCACAGTCGGTGGTCTTGACCTGGTCGCTGACGTCGAAGTCGTTACGCTGCGCGCTCATGCCGCCTCTGGCCGTGGTGCCACCCGCTAATTAGAATGCTTGCCGCTTTCAATTGCAATCGTACTTTTCACGAACCGCCCTCGATTGTGCCGGAACGGGGCGTGCGGTTCGTCTGATATTCTTATGCCCCCAGGACTGGCGGGGTCTTTCGAGCCCGGTGCACAGGACCTGGAGACCGACGGAGGCAGGCGAGCATGGCTGAAAACACCAGGACCCGTGTCACCATCCTTACAGGCGCCTACCGGATCAAGGGTTACATCGACCTGCTCCCGGGGGCGCGCCTCACCGACTACATCAACGAGGCAAAGCCGTTCATAGCGGTGACCGATGCCGAAGTCTGGGAAAGCGGCGATCGCAGAATTCTTTCCACGGCGTTCGTCAACGTCAGCCGCGATCACATCGTGCTCATCACTCCGGAGCACTGATCGTCGCCGTGGACGCGCGTCCGGCGGCCCGTTCTTCGGACGCCTGTGCAATGGCGCGCGCCAGCTCGATGACCGTGATGGCATAGAACGATGACCGGTTGTACCGGGTGATGGCATAGAAATTATCCAGTCCGACCCAGTATTCCGGCCGTTGTCCCGGGGTTTCCAGCTCCACCAGCGCGCAGGGCAGTTCGCCGGGAAGCGCTTCTTGAGGCAGCACGCCGAAAGCGGCCAGGTCGCTCACCCGGTGTGCGGGCTTGATGCCCGCGGAGAGCAGTTCCCTGTGGGCCTCGCCCGTAACCTGCGCGGGCGCGGCGATGGGCTGGTCACGCTGCCAGCCATGTTCCTTGAGGAAGTTCGCCACGCTCGCGACCGCGTCCGCCGGGCTTGCCGTCAGATCGGGCCGGCCGTCACCGTCGAAGTCGACGGCATAGCGCCGATAGCTGCCGGGCATGAACTGGGGGATGCCGATGGCGCCTGCATAAGACCCCCGGGTGCCGAAGACGTCGATCCCGGTTTCGCGCGCATGGAGCAGGAACTGCTCGAGCTCCCCGCGAAAGAAATCGGCGCGCGGCGGATAGTCGAAGGCAAGCGTCGAGAGCGCATCGATCACCCGGTAAGCTCCCATGTTGCGCCCGTACACCGTTTCCACGCCGATGACCGAGACGATGATCTCCTCGGGAACGCCGTACAGCTGGGAGGCCCGCTCGAGTGCCGTTGCATTGGCGAGCCGGAAGGCGACGCCCGCCTCTATGCGGCTCGCATTGACGAACATCGACCGGTACGCCTGCCAGGAGCGCTGCGGCGCCCCCGGTTGAGGCGTCATGGCGCGGATGATCTGCGGCAGGCGGCGCGCCTTGGAAAAAACGGTGTGCAGCTCGCGCGCGTCGAACCCGTGCCGCCGCACCATGTCGCCGATGAACTCGCGCACCTCCAACCGGGCTGCGTAATTTTCCGCGGCGCCCGCCGTGCCGGGGAGGGCGAGCAGCCATGCGCACAGCAGGCGGGCGAGCACAGACGACGCTGCAGCAGGATTCACGGAATGAAAGCCCTGACCATGTTTCGCAACCGGGCGACCCCGGCCGGTTGCGCCACTTTGCCATAACGCAACTCCAGGTAGAGCTGCGTGATGGCACTGATCGTTTCTGCGCGCGCAGGCAACTGGCCGCTCGCGCGGGTTCCGTAATCCAGGGGGCCTTCCGCGGGGCGCTTCGCGACGCCGGCGCGCGCGAGCTTGGCACAGAAGGCGAGCCAGGCGCGCTGGACCGGATCACTGCGCTGGATCCGCCCGAACAGCCACAGCGCGGTCAGCCCTATGACACCGCCGATGGTCCACAGCAGGAGAGCCGCCAGCGTACGCCAGTCGACCGAGCGCATGCCGAAAAAGGACAGCATTTCTCGCTGCCGGTCGAAATTGTAGCCCAGCACCCATTGATTCCACTGATTGGCGAGCGCACTCCAGTTGTTGCGCAGGGCTCTCAGCCACTCGGCGTCGGCGCGCAACAGCAGTGGCAGCGCGCTGCTGCGCGGGACGGCTGCGGCGATACCCGCATCGACGCGTATCGGCACCGCCGTGGCCGTCGGGTCCACGCGTGTCCAGCCTTCGTCGCCCAGCCACACCTCGGCCCAGGCGTGCGCATCGGCCTGCCTCACCTCGAGATAACCGTCGACCGGGTTCACTTCGCCTCCCTGGTAGCCGGTCACTACGCGGGCGGGGACGCCGCTCGCGCGCATCAGAAAGACAAACGCCGAAGCGAAGTGTTCGCAGAACCCCTGCCGCGTCTCGAACAGGAATTCATCCACGCTGTGCACACCGAGCAGCGGCGGTGTCAGCGTGTACTCGTAGCCGCCGGTCCTGAAGAAACTGATCGCTTGCCGCACGAGCTCGATGTTCCTGTCGGGGCCCTCGCCCGCCTTGCTGCGCCATTGGCGGGCGAGCTCGCGTGAACGCGGGTTTCCCGCCTGCGGCAGCGCCACGGCGGCTGCCAGGTCCCGGCGATCGGAGCCTGCGCTGGCCCGATAGGAGAGGTAGGAGCGCATGTCGTAGCGCATGCGCGAGCGCACCGGTGGCAGGGACCAAAGCTGATAGTCGTGCGTGGCGCGCGCATTGGGAGGAATGCGCCCGGGGATGTCCAGGGCAAACAGCCAGTTCCTGTTATGCGGCTCCAGCGTGACCTGGTAGTCCACGGCCGGCCCGCGCGCGTCGACGGTGTAGTTGTTGTTGAGTCTCACGTTGCCCATCCGCCAGGTTCGGCCGTCGAAGTCCCACAGCACGGGACCGCGCCAGTAGAGCAGCCGCCGTGCGGGCGGCTGCCCATCGAAGCGGGCTCGAAAAGCGATGGCGTCGGACTGCGAGAGGTTGCTCAGCATACCCGGCGTCATGGTGTCGGTAAGCCCGGTGATGCCCGCGAAGGCGTCCTGGGGCAGCCCCCACAGGGGACCCGGCACGCGCGGGAAGAGGAAAAACAGCAGCAGCATGATCGGGCTCGCCTGGACCAGCAGCACGCCCGCGGTGCGGAAATTGCCCGTTACGGCGCCTTGAGGGTTGTTGAAGCCGACCAGGCTCGCCGTGAGGGTGAGCACCGTCGCCAGCATGAGACCCGCGGTGGGTATGGTCTGGGAATAAAAGAAATTGGTGAGCGCCAGGAAGTAGGCGAGAAAGACAACGACGAAGATATCCCGCAGGCGTTTCATCTCCAGCAGTTTCAGCGACATGAGCAGCACCAGCAGAGTTACGCCGGCGTCGCGTCCGAAAATGGTCCGATAAGTGAGCGCGACGGCGATCACGCCGCCCAGGGAGAACAGGATCGGCCACAGCCGGTGCGGTAAGTTCCGGTCGTACAGGGCGAGCAGAATGCGCCAGGCGAACATGCATGCCACCCACGAGTTCACCCACCAGGGAAGGCGGCCGGCATGAGGCGCGAGGGCAAGCAGCAGCCCGGCGAACAGGCACAGGACCTGCGCCCGGCTGAGCTTATCGGGAGGGTGCGCCATGATCCGGCGCAGCTCCATACAGGGCGAGCGCCTGCAGGCAGGCGTTGAGGTGAGCCGGGCCGGTGGCGACCGGAACATCGTTCCCCGGGATGCGCAGCCCGTAGCTCATGCCCGATTGATGTGCGAGCACGACCCAGCGCGCCAGGCGTGAGAGCCGCGCCTCCTCGCCCATATCGGGTGGCAGGTCGGACCAGTCGAACAGCAATTCCCGGCTGGCGCGGGCGGAAAACGTCTTTGTGAGCAGGGCGTTGCCCCGTGCGACGGCCTTCCACGCTACGTGCCGCGGCGAGTCGGTCGGCTGATAGTTGCGCAACCCGGAGAAGTCGTCGCTGCCGATTCCCAGGCTGATGGAGTCTCCCGTATCGGGCCGGGGGCGCGGTTCGGGGAGCAGCGAGCTGTCCGGTTTCGGATAGACGAGCGCCCGCATGGCCGGTTGCACGTAGCTCCACGCACGGAACAGGCCCAGGGGAAAGCGGGTATCGACGGTCACCCGAGGCAGCTCCAGCCAGCCGCGGCGCGCTGCGCGCAGCGGCACGTCGACAGCGACGCTGCCGTTGCCTGGCACCGCGGTCGTAACGGCTTGGCCGTCGCACTGAAAATCCACCGAACGGCGTGCCTCCGCCCGGGCATTTTCGACATGCAGGATGAAATGAGCGAAGTCGCCTGCAAAGACCGGCTGCACTTTGCCCGCCATGATGGTGAGATGGACGAGGTTGCGGAATGTGTGCAGGATGGAAACGATCGCCATCCCCGCCAGCAGGAAGGTGAGCACGTAGCCCAGAGCGAGGTTGTAATTGATCGAGCCCACCAGCATCAGCACCAGCGCAGCGCCGAAAGTCAGGCCGTGGCGCGTCGGCAGGATGTACACCCGGCGCTGGCTGAGGAAGATGCGGCCCTGCTCGGGCGGGTGGCGGCGCGCGGCCCACTGCCAGAAGTTGTAAGCCTGCGAGTATTTGAGGATCGATTCCAGGTTCACTGTTCACAGCCTCAAGCGCAACAGCTCAAGGAACGGGCACGACGCTGATCAGGTCATTCGCCGTATCCAGGCTGGTGTGGCGCATTCCGTCGTGCACCGGGCGCAGCCGGTGGCCCGCGACCCCGGGAAGAACGGCCTGGACGTCTTCCGGAATCACTTTGTCGCGGCCTTCCACAAGCGCCCAGGCGCGCGAAGCGTACAGCAAAGCCAGCGCTGCGCGCGGTGAAAGCCCCGTGGCGTATTCGGGCGAGCGGCGGGTATGCTCCACCAGCGCCTGGATGTAATCGAGCAGCGGTGGGGCGGCATGCACGCCTTTCACGGTGCTCTGCAGCTCCATCAGCTCGCCCGGAGCGAGGCAGGGATCCAGCACGGCGATCAAATCCCGCCGCTCCACGCCCTGCAGGAGCGTGCGCTCGGCATCCCGGTCGGGATATCCCAGCTCGATCCTCATCAGGAAGCGATCCAGCTGGGACTCGGGCAGCGGAAAGGTACCCACCTGGTTCGACGGGTTCTGGGTGGCGATGACGAAAAACGGCTCGGGGAGCTTGCGCGTTTCGCCTTCGGCGGTAACCTGGTGCTCTTCCATGGCCTCGAGCAGCGCCGATTGGGTTTTGGGCGTCGCCCGGTTCACTTCGTCGGCCAGGATGAGCTGCGAGAAGATCGGGCCGGGATGGAACTTGAAGGTCGCGCCTTCCCGGTCGTACACGGAAACGCCGATGATGTCGGCGGGCAGCATGTCGCTGGTGAACTGGATGCGGTGAAAATTCAGGCCGAGCAGCTTTGCGAGCACGTGCGCGAGCGTGGTCTTGCCCACGCCGGGCAGGTCCTCGATGAGCAGATGCCCCCCGGCGAGCAGGCACGCGACTGCCATGCGGATCTGGCGTTCTTTGCCGAGTATGACCTGGCCGGCCTGCTGGACGACGCGCTGCAGAGATGGGAAAGCCATGAAGGTCGGACAGTTTCGAAGCGGAGGGACCCCTCCACTCGCACTCCCTTGAAATGACGCGTGCTGCAAACCTTCTGGAGGAGGCTTGCCGACGGCGGACTCGTAAGTTTAGTGGATTCTCGCTATATTGGACGCGTCGCGCTTGCGACATGACGCTCGCTTGGCAAAAGTGCCGTTATTTTCCGGTCCCGGGCCGTGACCACAGCCTTCATTACCCATAGCGATTGCCTGAAACACGAGATGGGCAGGCATCATCCGGAATGCCCCGAGCGGCTCACCGCCATCGAGGACCATCTCGTCGCCTCGGGCCTGGCAACGGTGCTCGAGCGGCACGAAGCGCCGCTCGCGGACATCGAAGACATCGCTCGCGTGCATGCGCTCGACTACATCGAAGAAGTGCGCGCCGCGACGCCGGAGCATGGCACGGTGCACTTGGATCCCGATACGGCCATGTGTCCTCATTCCTGGGCTGCCGCGCTGCGCTCGGCGGGAGCCGCGGTGCTTGCGACCGATCTCGTGGCCGGCGGCCGCGTCCAAAGCGCGTTTTGCAGCATACGGCCGCCCGGGCATCACGCCATGCGTTCGCGGGCCATGGGATTCTGCTTCTTCAACAATGTGGCGATCGCCGCGGCCCGTGCGCTGGAGCGCCATGGCCTCGCACGCGTGGCCGTGGTCGACTTCGACGTCCACCATGGGAACGGCACCGAGGATATCTTCAGCGGCGACGAGCGGGTGCTGATGGTGAGCACTTTCCAGCATCCCTACTACCCGTACAGCGGCACCGAGGAACCGACCTCCAACATGGTCAACGTGCCGTTGCGCGCCGGCTCCGACGGCACGGTCCTGCGCCAGGCCGTGGAGGAAGTGTGGATCCCTGCTCTGGAGGCCCACGCCCCCGAAATGTTCTTC
>Ga0156022_1216_pt1 | contig 20208 bp, 17 predicted proteins | sample RifCSPlowO2_02_FD_107676 | JGI IMG/M metagenome (GOLD analysis project Ga0156022, IMG submission 107676) | Betaproteobacteria bacterium RIFCSPLOWO2_02_FULL_65_24 | reverse complement strand
AGCGCCGGCATGGCCTGTGTCTCGATCACGACGCCGTCCACGTTTTGCAGGGAAATGGTCCCCACCCGGACAGTGTCGAACTTGACCCGCCAGGCGGGCGCGACCCCGTTGGCCGTGTTCATGAAGGCCGGCGCACCCTTCCGATATTCGATATTGAGGCGGCGCGCTTCGGCGCCGGAAAGCGACACGACGGTTGCCCCCGTGTCCACGATGAATCTGACGGCTCCCCCGTTGATCTGGCCGTCCACGACGAAGTGGCCACGTGAATCGGCCGAAAGCTTCACCGCCGGTGAGGACGAAGCGTTGCCCGTGGAGTGGTGCTGGCCGAGGTTGAGGGTGCGGCGCTTCCCATCGATATCGAACGTGGCGCCGTTTCGGTCCACCGAGACGAGCACCACCCCTTCGGCCGTTTTCTGGCGGATCGAGAGCGTTCGCGCCGTCCCGCCGTTGATCTGCACGACCGCCTTGTTGGGGAAGAGGCCCACCACCGTGACATCCGATGCGTGGGCAGGCAGGACCAGCGCGAGCAGCAAGGCGGGTGCAATAGAATGCAGTCTGGTCATGGAGGCTTCCTTCCCGTATTTCGCAGCCTATCTTCGCACATGTTGCTCCGGTTCCTGAAATCCGCCTCGGCGCTGTACCAGTCGCCGCGCCGGCGTCGCGCCCGTGCGCGGCTGCGCGAAGGGGTCGCTGCGTACGTATGCGCAGACCGGCCGCGCGCAATGGAACGCTGCGAGCGGTCGCTCGAGTCGGACGCGAGCTACGCGGACGCCTGGTACTGGCGCGCTGTCCTCTGGCTCATGGACGGCGACAACACCCGGGCGCTGGAGTGCCTGGAGCGCGCCTTGCAGCTGGTGCCCGGCAGCGAGCCCTATCTGTGTGCCAAAGGGGACGCGCTCCTGCTCGACAAGCGCGAACAGGAGGCGCTCGATGTCTTCGCTCGCGCTCTGTCCGAAGGCGATGCTTCACCCGATCAGCGGGAAAGCACGCCTGCGTTACGCGCCCATCCCGTCTGGTTGAAGCATTTGTCGAGCGTCACCATGCCGCGACCGCGTGCCGAGTACGCGTGTGCGCAGGGCCTTCCTTCGCTTCGCCTGGAACATGTCGCGGCAAGCCACTACAGCAATTACGCAGCGCTGCTTGCGAATTCGTCACGCATCGGCAAGGCGATAGAGTTTTTCGAACGTGCGGCAGCCGGGGATCCGGAATTCCCGTTTCCGCATGCCGCGCTTGCCTTGATCCACACCCTGAACCGGAACTGCTCGCAAGCCGTGGCGCACGCGCTGGCCGCCAAGCGCGCGGGCGTCGAAGTGCTGCCTGACTGCAATGATCTTTGCCTGCTGGATGCCGCACTGGCGCTCGGCCAGCGGCCCGGTGAGCTGGATGATTTCCTGGACTGGACGCCCTTATGGAGCTCGGATCCGGAGTCCGCGCTCGCCAGCTTGCCGAAGGTCGACGAATCGTCGTTCGTGCCGCCCGTGCGCAGTCCGCTTACATGCTTCATCGCCTGCGATGTCCGGTATTTCGTCGAGCACGCGCAGGCTCTCATCTGGTCCATACACGACCACTGTGCGCATGCGGGGGTGCACGTGCATTTTTTCGCTGCGCCGGGCGAAGCCGGCGCGGGGTTCGAAGCGCTTCGCCGGCAGGCCGCGCCGCTCGCGATGCATGCGAGCTACGAAAGCGTCGATTTCGAGCGCTACGGAGGGCGTGCCCGGTATTGCGCGCACGCACGCTACGGCCGGCTTTATCAATGGGTCATGGCGAACGAAGGGCGGGTCGCGCTGCTGGACGCGGACAGCCTGGTGCGTGGTGACCTGGTGGCTGCCACGCAAGGGCTCGGCGACATCGCTCTGGTGTACGCGGTTGACGAGCCGATCTGGCATCGCGTGCTCTCCGGTTTCAGCACGTACCGACCGTCGGCACAGAGCCGGCGCTTCCTCGGACGCATGGCCGGTCTCGCCGCGCTCAATCTCACGGGAGGAAGGGCACGGTATTCGCTGGATCAGACTGCCCTGTATGTCTGCGCAACCCTCGCGCGGGCCGACGGTACGCCGATCGACACCTTGCCCCTGGAGTACTGTGATACGACGTTCCAGGATCATTCCCTCGTCTGGTCCGTCACCCAGAGCAAGCAGCTGGCCGGGCGTTTCCAGGAGCTGAAAAGCCGGATCCTGCAGCGCGACGGTGAAGAAGGGCTTGTATTATCGGGGCAGCGATGAAACCCGTAGCGATTTTTCGTCACAGTCCCAGCGAAGGCCCAGGCTATCTTGCCACTTACCTGGACGAGCGCAGTGTCCCCTGGACGCTGCTGAAAATTGACGAAGGAAGTGCCGTGCCCGAAGACCCCGGCAGTTTTTCGGGTCTGGTCTTCATGGGCGGGCCGATGAGCGTGAATGACGATCTGCCCTGGATTGCACCCGAGCTGGAGCTTATCCGGCACGCCGTCCGCGATGGCATTCCAGTGCTCGGCCACTGCCTGGGCGCACAGCTCATGTCCAAGGCGCTGGGGGGAACGGTATCGCGAAACCCCGTTAAGGAAATAGGATGGGGAGCGATCAGCGTGCCGCCCGACCCGGTGGCGCGCGACTGGTTCGGCGAATGCTCCACGTTTGTTTCCTTTCACTGGCACGGGGAGACGTTCACTATTCCACCCGGGGCGCAGCGCATCGCCTCGAGCGAGCACTGCGTCAATCAGGCCTTTGCGCTGGGCAAGCACCTGGGCATGCAATGCCACGTGGAGATGACCGCGGAGCTGGTGCGCGGCTGGTGCAAGGACTGGCACAAGGAAGTCTCTTCGCTCGCGGTGCACGCGGCATCGGTGCAAACGCCCGAAGAAATGCAGCGCGACCTCGATGCGCACATTCGAGCGCTCAACCGGGTGGCGGCCAGCCTTTATGACCGGTGGATTGAGGGCCTGGTGTGAATCTGGAGGATTCCGCCACCAAGAACGAGGCCGGGGCTTCGCCGCCGATATGACGCCGCCACATCGTTTCATAGGCGCGCTCCAGGTTGCGAGTGAAGCGGGCCGTATCGAACAGCGGCAGGCTGGCGTGCCGCGTTTCGAGGTGGCGCCGCATTGAACGCAGCTCATCGGGGCGCCGGGCGAGCCGGATCGCGTTTGCCTCATACTCCGCGAGATCGCTGCAGACCAGTTGACTTAGCTCGGCGGCGGTGACCAGGCTGGCCGCGACGCGGGACGGGAACGCTTCCTGGGGGCAGGTGAGCACGGGCAGCCCCGCCCACAAGGCGTCACTCGCCCCGGTATGGGCGTTGACGTACAGCGTATCGAGGAAAAGATCCGCCCTTTTCAGGCGCGCGAGATGGCGGGGCTTCGGCAGAGTGCCGGCGAAGTGCAGCCGCGACGGCTCGATGCCGCGCTCGCTCGCCTCGCGCTGAAGGTTGGTGCGGGCGGCGGGATTGCTTTCGTACAGCCACAGCACGCTGCCAGGCACGGCCGCGAGCACGCGCATCCAGACCGAAAACATGAGCGGCTCGATCTTGTAGACGTGATTGAAGCAGGCGAAAACGAAGCCCTCTTCCGGCAGGCCGAGATCCGTGCGGCTGGGCGTGGCCGGGTCTATGGCCTGGTCGCTGTCGTTGACCTGGTAGCTGTGCGGCAGCCATGCCAGCTTCTCCCCGTAGTCGCCCTCGGCTTCAGGCGGCACAACGACCCGATCCGCGATCATGTAGTCATTGAGCCCGCATCCGGTGGAGGCCGGGTAGCCCAGCCACGCCACGCGCAGCGGCGCCGGCTTCAATGCCAGGATCTCCGGGCGGGCGCTGTGGGTGTAACCCTTCAGGTCCACGAGAATGTCGATGGCGTCGCCGTGTATGAGCCCGGCTGCCTGGCCTGCGGTGCATAGCCGGACATCGCGAAAGCTGTCCGCGCTGCTCACGATCTCCTGCCGGAACGGGCTGCCGTCGTCGGCGCCCAGCGAATAGGCGAATATCTGGAAGCGGCTGCGGTCATGGAGGGAGAACAGGCCGCGCATCAAATGCATGGTGGGGTGGCTGTGATAGTCGGCCGACAGGTATCCGATGCGCAGACGATCCTTTGCGCGGCGATCGAGAACGAATCGGCCCGGGGCCGATGCGGCCTGCCTCAGCACCCGGTCGGCTTGAGCCTGGGTTACCGCTTTTCGCACCGCTTGCGGCACGGGAATCTCATAGGCGAGGAACGGATTGATGCTCGCATAGGCCGGATCGTCGGGACGCTCGGCCCAGCGCTGCATCAGCTCGGCGAGACCCGATGGCGCGAGCGACCAGTCGCACATCCAGCGCAGGGCGCGATAGCAGCCGATAAGGGGACCCGGATGCTCGGGTTTCAACGCATGCGCTTTTCGATAGTGCTCCAGGGCGCGCTGCGGGCGCACCATGTCGCTGTTCAGTCCTGCCGCGAGCAGCAGCGCGTCAAAACATTCGGGATCGCGTTCCAGTACACGCTCGGCCCATTCCAGTGCCTCGGCCGGCCTGGAAAGTTGTGCCAGGATGGCCGCCAGTTTGAGCGCGAACATTGCATTGTCCGGAGCGAGCGAGGCGGCCTGGCGTGCATGCCGCTCGGCCTTTTCCAGCCGCCCGCTGGCGCGGCAGGCTTCCGCCAGATTGGCATGGAATACCGGCTGAGGCTCGACCTCCACCGCCCGGCCGATGAGCTCGACCGCTTCGTCGGCGCGGCCCAGCTCATGGCACACGAGCCCGAGGAAATGCAGCGCCTGGGCGTCATCGGGCCGGCGGGCGAGGTGGCGGCGCAGCCGCCGCTCGGCCTCCTTGTGGCGGCCGGAAGCGGCCAGTCGCGGAATGGCATCCGGCAGGTCGCCATCGCCAGCCCCGAGGCGACGCGCAATATCACGCAGTAGGCTGGCCAGCACGCGCGGGATACGAAGCGGCGAGCCGCTCAGTCCCGGAAATTTCCGAACTGCACAGGAATGTCCTTGATCGCTTCGCGCACCAGCTGAATGGCGCCCTGCAGATCGTCTTTCTTCGCCCCGGACACCCTTACCGCAGGCCCCTGGATGCTCGCCTGGACCTTCATCCTGCTGTCTTTGACCAGCCGTACGATCTTTCTTGCCTGATCCTGGTCGATCCCTTCCTTCACCTCGATGAGCTGCTTCACCTTCGTGCCGATCTTCTCGATGTTCCCGGGATTCAGCGAGCGGACATCGACGCCGCGTTTGGCGCACTTGGCGTGAAAAAGATCCGTCACCTGCCGAAGCTTGAAATCGTCGTCGGCGTACAGCGTGAGGGTGAGCTCGGATTGCACGATGCGCGCGTCCGAGCCCTTGAAGTCGAAGCGGTTCTGGATTTCCTTGTTCGCCTGGTCGAGCGCGTTTTTCAGCTCGACCTTGTTGACCTCGGAGGTGATATCGAAGGAAGGCATTGAGGCGCCCCGTGGCTGCTTGTGGGGTGATTATACCGAGCGCGTCCAGGCCGCCCTTCGGGCCTCGCCCCCGCCCGGTTGAGGCCGAGCGCCCGGCTTGCTAAGCTAGCCGTCCGAATGCCGGCTTACGGGAGGGTGGCATGGGCAAGACCCCGGTGGATGTCGCGGTCCCGACACTTCCTGCCCGCGATATGGACGCAACGATCGAATTTTACGGGCAACTGCGGTTCGAGCCCGTCTATCGCATCCCGGATCCCGAGGGCTACGTCATCCTGCGGCGGCCCGAAGGCCTGGAGATTCATTTCTACCGCTGGCCGGAACTCGATCCCGAGAGCAACTACACGGGCTGCTATCTGCGTGTGTCCAACGTAGACGCGCTGTACGCTGAATTCGCGGCAGCCCGTCTGCCTGCGCGCGGCATACCGAGCCTGGGCGGCATCGAAAAGAAATTTTTCGGCATGCGCGAATTCCGCCTGATCGACCCGAACGGGAACCTGCTCAGGGTCGGCGAGCCGATGCGTACCGGCGCGACGAACCGCAAGATAGGCACAGGCGGATGATTTGACGTTTCAAGGTCCCCGTTTTTGACGGTTCGCCCGCGAACCGTCAAAAACGGGGATCAGCAATGGATCGCTCGCCGGCACTCCTTCAGCTACAAAGTCCTGCCTGACCACTTCAGCGCCCTCACCCATACCGCGCCTTCGGCGCCCCCAGCAGAGCGAGCATCCCGGCCAGGGCACACCCTGCGGCGCCCACGTAGGCCGTGCCGAAGCTCGTGACGGCAGCGAGCGCGGAAAAGGCGACGGGACCCAGGACGAGCCCCAGTGCGCCGATCACGAACATGGCGCTGGTCACTTGCGTAATCGCGTCGGGCGGAGCCAGGCGGGCCGTTTCCGCGATGTGGATGCCCGCCCAGCCTCCCGCTGTCATGCCGAAACCCAGGCACACCAGGGCCAGCGCGGCGACGGGCAGCCGGTGGCCGAAGAGCCCGAGAACGGCCGCACAGCCGAGCATTCCCGCGCCGATCAGGACCAGCAGCGACACCGCGCTCATGAAGCGTCCCGAAAGTATCCCCCACAGGATCCGGCCGACCAGACCGCCGAACTGCGCGATGGCCATCAATGCGCCGGCCTGCGGCAGCGACAAGCCGCCCTCTTCCACAAGAAACGAAACGAGAAAGGCGATCAGCGCCATGTGCACGGCTACATACGTCATGCAGACGATGGAAAGCCTCAAGAGCGCGCCGTCGCGCCCGAACAGCTTCAATGCGTCCAGGAAAGTGAAAGCGTAAGCCGCGCGCCTATGCTGCGACCGGGGCTCGTATTTGCGCCGCGGCCCCTCGAGGAACAGCGTGACGACGGCAATGACCGGCACCAGCGCGAGCAGCGAGCCTCTCCAGCCGATCCAGGGAAGCAGCAACGGGAAGAGCAAGCCGGCCAGCATGCCGCCGATCTGTCCGCCGGTCTGCTTAAGTGACAGGATGAATGGCCGGTCGGGAGGGCGCGTGATGCGAACCAGGAGCGCGCTCCCTGCCGGCGTCTCCGCGCCCTGCCCCAGTCCGATCAGGACCGCGGTGAGCGCCAGGAACAGGGCCGGCCCGACCCCGCCCAGCACCAGTCCCGTCGCGCACATCAGCAAAGTGAGCTGGAGCACCCGCAGCGCGCCGAAGCGCGCGACCAGCCGGCCGACCAGGATCGAGGTCAGCACCGACGCTCCCCACAAGAGCGCCGTATAGGTCCCCACCAGCTTGGTGCTCAACCCCAGGTCCGCGGCAATCGCCGGCGCCATGACAGGAACGGCGGAAATCCCCATGGCGAGGAGCACCATCACCCCATTGAGCCAGGATGCCACCGCCAGCGCATCCCGCATGCCGGCCCTCACGAACAAACCCGCGGGCGCAGGCCCCCTTGGAGGTGCGCTCGAATCATCCGATTTCAATCACGCGGTCGGGCCGGAATCCCGTGTATTCGTCGGGATAGCCGCGGGGGTTGCATACGATGCGGGTGGCGCGCACCGCATAGTCGAAGGCGGTATGCGTATGGCCGTGCACCCACAGCGACGCATGGCCCATGAGCCCGCCCAGGGGAACGATGAATCCCGGGTTGGCAGGGTGGTCGCGATAGGCCGGCGCTATGGACCCCGCGTGCGGCGCGAAATGCGTTATGACCACGGTCGGGCCGTCGAACGGATGGGGAAGTCTCTGTTCCAGCCAGGCGCGATGGCTCTGGCACAGCGCAATGGAATCCTCCGGGGAAAACGCTCGCTCGCCAAAGCGGATGGCCGCGTGATCCGGGTTGTAACGCCTCGAACGCTCTATCACGTCGGCACGCTGGCGCGGCGTGGCGAGCGAGTAATCGGTCCACAGCGTGCAGCCCAGGAATCGCACGCCCCCGATCACCCGTTCGCTGCAGTCCAGCAGTTCGATCCCGGCGGCTGCGGCCGCCTCGTGCATCGCCTTGCGGACGGCATGAAATTCGCCGTCGTAGTACTCATGGTTGCCGGCCACATACACGATGGGCCCCTGGAACGTTTTGCGGGCCCACTCGATGCCGGCGGTGCCGTTGTCGATGTCGCCCGCAAGCACGACCAGGTCGGCGGCCGCGGGTCTCGGCTCGAAGGGCGAAACCTCGAGATGCAGATCCGAATAAACCAGGATGCGCATGGAACCGCCTGGCGTGGCACGCTGCTCGCGCGCGGCTGCTGCCGGCGGGGGCTTCCTTTCAGCGGCGCCGCCGGCGCAAATTCGCCGCGATCCGCATTCTCAGCGCATTCAGCTTGATGAAGCCTGCCGCATCGGCCTGGTTGTAGGCTCCCTGATCTTCCTCGAAGGTCGAAATTCGCGGATCGAAGAGCGAGTCCGTTCTTGATTCGCGCCCCGTGACGAGCACCGTGCCCTTGTACACCTTGAGCCTCACTTTCCCGTTCGCCGTCTTCTGCGACTCGTCGATGAGCGTCTGGAGGAGCGTGCGCTCCGGGCTGAACCAGTAGCCGTTGTAGATCATGCGCGCGTAGCGAGGCATCAGGTCGTCCTTGAGCGCCAGCACTTCGCGGTCCAGGGTGATCGACTCGATGGCGCGGTGGGCTTTCAGCATGATCGTGCCGCCCGGAGTCTCGTAACAGCCGCGCGATTTCATCCCCACGTACCGGTTCTCCACCAGGTCCAGACGTCCGATGCCGTGCCTGCCCCCGATGCGGTTCAATTCGGCCAGCACGCGCGCCGGCGTGAGCCGCTTGCCGTTCACCGCCACGATGTCGCCCTGTTCGTAGGTGAGCTCGACGTGTTCGGGCCGCCCCGGCGCCTTTTCGGGGGACACCGTGATGCGCCACATCGATTCTTCGGGCTCGAAGGCCGGGTCCTCCAGGACGCCGCCCTCATAGGAGATGTGCAGCAGGTTGGCATCCATGGAATAGGGCGCACCGCCCTTCGTTTTCTTGTAGTCGACCGGAATGCCGTGCTGGTCGGCGTAGCGAAGCAGCTTCTCCCGTGAAACGAGGTCCCACTCGCGCCACGGCGCGATGATCCTGATATTGGGCATCAGCGCATAGGCGCCGAGCTCGAAGCGCACCTGGTCGTTGCCCTTGCCGGTGGCGCCATGGGAAATCGCCCCCGCGCCCGTCCTGCGCGCGATCTCCACCAGGTGCTTCGCGATGAGCGGCCGGGCGATGGACGTGCCAAGAAGATATTCGCCTTCGTAGACGGCGTTCGCGCGAAACATCGGGAAGACGAAGTCGCGCACGAACTCCTCGCGCAGATCCTCGACGAATATCTGCTTCACGCCCAGCAGTTTCGCCTTGCGGCGCGCGGGTTCCAGCTCTTCGCCCTGGCCGATGTCGGCCGTGAAGGTGATGACCTCGCAGGCGTAATGATCCTGGAGCCACTTGAGGATGACCGATGTATCGAGCCCGCCGGAATAGGCGAGCACGACTTTCTCGGGTTCGTCTTGCCGGGGTGTGTGAGTTGTGGCACGAACGAGGGTGCGTCCCATATGTCCTTTTCTGATTTTCAAAGCCGGCCGAGCAGCAGAAATTCAATGAGCGCCTTCTGAACGTGCAGCCGGTTTTCTGCTTCGTCCCAGACCACGCTCTGCCGGCCGTCGATCACGCTGGCCGCCACTTCCTGGCCCCGGTGCGCGGGCAGGCAATGCATGAAAAGCGCATCGTGCTTCGCCGCTTTCATCATCTCGTCGTCGACCTGCCAGTCCTCGAAGGCCTTTCTGCGTTCCTGGTCTTCCGCTTCGAAGCCCATGCTGGTCCAGACGTCGGTGGTCACCAGGTCGGCGCCGCGAGCCGCCTTCATGGGATCGGCGAACTGTTCGTAGTGGTCGGTGCCGTAGAGGCCGGCGCGCTCCGGCTCGATCTCATAGCCCGGCGGCGTCGAGACGTGCACATTGAAGTCGAACAGCTCCGCGGCCTGCAGCCAGGTATTGCACACGTTGTTGGAGTCCCCGATCCAGGCCACCGTTCGGCCCGTGATCGACCCGCGATGCTCGATGTAGGTGTAGATATCCCCCAGAATCTGGCAGGGATGGTACTCATTGGTGAGGCCGTTGATCACCGGCACGCGGGAATGCCCGGCGAACCGCTCTACGATTTCCTGCTCGAAGGTGCGGATCATGACGATGTCGCACATGCGCGAGATGACCTGGGCGGCATCCTCGACCGGTTCTCCGCGCCCCAGCTGCGAATCCCGGGTGCTCAGGAATATCGCTGCTCCGCCGAGTTGATGCATGCCTGCTTCGAACGAGAGCCGCGTTCGCGTGGACTGCTTTTCGAAGATCATCACCAGCGTGCGGTCGATGAGCGGCCAGTACTGCCGGTAAGACTTGAACTCGTTCTTTATCCAGCGGGTGCGCACGAACAGATGTTCGAACTCCTCGCGCGTGAAGTCCTTGAACTGGAGAAAATGCCGCGCCTTCATGGACCGGGCAGGCCTCTTTTACGCCTTGGCCGCGGATTGCGGCCGTGCCTCGCCCAGGAACCGCTGCACGAGCGGCACGAGGATGGATACGATCTGCCGGGCTTCGGCTTCCCGGATGACCAGCGGCGGCAGCAGCCGCACGACGTTGTCCACCGTGACGTTGATCAACAAACCCTCCTCCAGCGCGCGTTGCACCAGGTCCCCGCAGGACCGGTCGAGCTCGACCCCGATCATGAGCCCGCGCCCCCGTATTTCGCGGATGCCGGCGACGCCCTTGAGCCCCTGGGCCAGGCCTTCACGGATGAGGGCTCCCGTCGCCAAGGCGTTGTGCATCAGATTCTCCTCCTCGACGATCGCCAGAGTGGCCAGAGCGGCGGCGCAGGCGAGCGGATTGCCGCCGAACGTGGAGCCATGGTTGCCCGGCTTGAACACCCGGGCGGCCTCGCCGCGAGCCAGACAGGCGCCGATGGGCACACCGGAGCCCAGGCCTTTGGCGAGCGTCATGACGTCCGGCACAAAGCCCGCGTGCTGGTAGACGAACCATTTTCCGGTGCGCCCGATCCCGCATTGCACTTCATCGAGCATCAGCAGCCATTGCTGACGCTCGCAGATCTCGCGCAAGCCCCTGAGGTACTCGATCGTCGATACATTGATGCCGCCTTCGCCCTGGATGGGCTCGACCAGCACCGCGACCACGCTCGAGTTGTGAGCGGCCACCTGCCTCACGGTGTCGATGTCGTTGAACGGTACGCGCACGAATCCGGAAACGAGCGGCTCGAAGCCGGCCTGGACCTTGCGACTGCCGGTCGCCGAAAGCGTGGCGAGCGTGCGGCCATGGAACGCCTGCTCCATGACTATGATGGCCGGCGCCTCGACCCCTCTGGAATGTCCGTAGAGCCGCGCGATCTTGATGGCCGCCTCGTTCGCCTCGCACCCCGAGTTGCACAGGAACACGTTGTCCATGCCGCTCGCGGCGCACAGTTTGTCGGCCAGTTCCTCCTGAGCCGTGATTCGATACAGGTTGGACGTGTGTATGAGCCGCGCCGCCTGCTCGCACAGTACCCGCGTGAGTCTCGGGTGCGCATGTCCCAGGGTGTTCACCGCGATGCCGGCCAGCGCATCCAGATAGCGCCGGCCGGCTTCGTCCCATAGCCATACCCCCTCGCCGTGGGTAAAGGCGACCGGGATGCGGCTGTAGGTATTCATCAGATGAGACATGGCGGGAACCTCGACGTTGGGCGCGGACAGGAACGGCCCGTGCGCGGGCGAAAGTCGAACGGTGGCACAGAGCCGCCCCAAAGTTCAAGGGTGGCGCTACGCCTTCGGCCACCCCAGAAAATGAGACGGTGGCTTGCGCCACCGGCCGCTTTCAAAAAATTCTTGAATGCGGCCAATATCTTAGCATAGGAGCCGGCGCCGCGCGAACGCCGGCCGGCGGGACTGACGCGAGATCAGCGAACTGTGCGAGCGATGCGCAGGATGGGCGGGGCCAGGGTGTTCTGCTGCAGGATTTCGCAATGCTGGTACATCTGCCGCAGCTTTCTTTCCGCATCCGCGGCGTCGCGTCCATGGATGGACAGGCGTTCGATCAGCAGTCCCTGGCGCGTGCGGATGCGAAAACCGTACTTGTTGGTGATCATAAGGATTGGCCCCCGCCCAAGTAATCAAAGACTTGCCGTTCGTATAGCATAGCAGCTACAGCCATGTAAAGGTATGACGGCGGGATATCCGTTACTTGTTGGCGTTCCTGCGCGAGCGCGTCGGACAGCAGCTCGTCCAGCTCGAGCACACGAAACACCCTGGTGGAATTGATCTGTTCGCGCAGCTCGCGCGAGGGGGAGGGGCGTTGGCCGGGAGTCCCCGGCGGCTGTTACGGCAGCGCCTTGAGGCGAGCTGCCAGATGGCTCTTGTGGCGGGCTGCCTTGTTCTTGTGAATGATGTCCTTGTCCGCGATGCGGTCGACCACGCTCATCGTCTCGCGGAACACGTTCTGCGCTTCGCCCTTGTCACCGCGCTCGATGGCCTTGCGCGCGTTCTTGATGGCGGTGCGCAGCTCCGAACGCATGGACGAGTTGTGCTGGTTGCGCTTTACGGACTGCCGTGCAGCTTTGCGCGCGCTCTTGGTGTTGGCCATTTTCGGTCCCTGGCCGATGAAGCGAGGGCATTGAAAAGAAAGGGCGTGATTGTACGGTGCGCGCCGGGCGAAGGCAAGGAGGATTGACCCGGGCCGGGCAGCCCGGGACGCCGCTTCAGGCGCGTCGCCTTCCCTATAATCCGCGCATGAACCCGCTGAGAGCGCTGGCCACGGTCAGCAGCATGACGCTGGTCTCGCGCATCCTCGGTTTTGTGCGCGACGTCATCATAGCGAGGATGTTCGGGGCCGGGCTCGCCTCCGACGCTTTTTTCGTCGCCTTCAGGATTCCCAATCTGCTTCGCCGGCTGTTCGCCGAAGGCGCCTTTTCACAGGCCTTCGTGCCGATTCTTTCCGAGTACAAGACTCGGCAGGGCGAGGAGAGGACCCGCCTGCTGGTCGACCGTGTCGCCACGCTGCTCACCCTCGCCCTCGCGGTGGTGAGCGCCCTGGGGGCCGCATTTGCGCCGCTGGTGATCTATGTCAGTGCCCCGGGCTTTGCCGACGAGCCGGCAAAGTTCGAGCTGACCGTATCCATGCTGCGGGTGGTTTTCCCCTACATCCTGTTCATCTCGCTGGTTTCCCTGGCGGGCGGCATCCTCAATACCTGGAGCCGCTTTGCCGTGCCCGCGCTCACGCCGACACTGCTCAACCTTTCCTTCATTGCCGGTGCGCTGCTCGCTGCGCCGTACTTCGATCCGCCCGCCATGGTTCTGGCCTGGGCGGTATTCGCAGGCGGCGTTTTGCAGCTCGCCCTCCAGGTTCCGGCACTCGCCCGGATAGGAATGCTGCCGCGACCCCGCAATTTCTTCCACGACGAGGGAGTCAAGCGGATTCTCCTGCTGATGGCGCCGGCGGTGATCGGGGTGTCCGTGGCCCAGATCAGCCTGCTCATCAATACGATTTTCGCTTCCTATCTCGACACGGGCAGCGTCTCGTGGCTGTACTACGCGGACCGCTTGATGGAATTCCCCACCGGCCTGCTCGGCGTGGCGCTGGGTACCGTGCTGCTGCCGAGCCTCGCCCGATCGCATTCACAAGGCGATGGCGAGGAATATTCGCGCCTGCTGGATTGGGGCCTGCGTTTGACCCTGCTGCTGGCATTGCCGGCGGCCGCGGCGCTCGCCGTGCTGGCCGTCCCGCTGGTGGCGACCCTGTTCCACTACGGCGCATTCGCCGAGCACGACGTATGGATGACGCGGCAGGCAGTGATCGCCTACAGCATCGGGCTGCTGGGCCTCATCATGGTTAAGGTGCTGGCGCCGGGATTTTATGCGCGGCAGAATATTGCGACACCCGTGCGGATTGCCGTCTTGACGCTCATTACCACGCAGCTGCTGAACGCTGCGCTCATCGGGCCGCTCGCTCACGCCGGGCTTGCGCTGGCAATCTCGCTGGGCGCGTGCCTGAATGCCGCGTTGCTGTATCGCGGTCTGCGGCAACGACGCATCTACCGGCCGCAGCCGGGCTGGGGCAAATTCCTGCTGAAGGTGGTGCTCGCCGTCTGCGCCATGGCGGCCGCCGTCTGGACCGCGGCCGGTCCCGACGCGTGGTGGCTCGGCTCGGGCGCCGCGCGCCGCGCTGCGGGTTTGACCGGCGTCGTGGCGCTCGGCGCGGCCGTCTATTTTGGATGCCTGTGGCTCGCCGGGATCCGCGTGCGCGATTTTTCCGCAAGGCCCCGATGACTCCGCGCCTGGAACGATTTGCCGAGCTGGTGTCGAGCGAACAGTTCAATCTCGGCGAAGCAAGCCTGCTGGTGGCCGAAGACGTCTATCCCGACCTGGATGTCGCGGCTTATCTCGCCCGGCTGGACGACATCGCGACGGCCATCCGAAAGCGCATCGCGAGCGACGCCTTTGCCGAGCAGAAGGTTCTCGCGCTCAACTATTACCTGTTCAACGAGCTGCACTTCGTCGGCAACGCCGCCGATTACTACGATCCGCGCAACAGCTACCTGAATGAGGTGCTGGAACGGCGTACGGGCATTCCGTTGACGCTCTCGATCGTGTACCTGGAAGTGGGCAGGCGGCTCGGGCTCAATCTGAAAGGCGTTTCCTTTCCGGGGCATTTCCTGGTGAAGCTCGTGGTGAAGAAGGGCCAGCTGGTGCTCGACCCGTTCATCGGCGGCGAAGCGCAATCCGAATCGGACCTGCGCCAGCGCCTGGCGCAGGTGATGCCGGCAGGCGAAGCCGAAACGGTGCCCATCCACCGCTACCTGCAGCCGGCGAGCTCGCGTCAGGTCATTGCGCGCATGCTGAGGAACCTCAAGACCATCTACCTGCAGGCGCAGCAACTGGAGCAGGCGCTCGCCGTGATGCACCGGATGCTGCTGGTGGTCCCGGAATCGGCCGAGGAACTGCGCGACCGGGGGTTGCTCTACCAGCGGCTGGAATGCTTCCGCCCGGCGCTCTCGGATCTTCAAAACTACCTGCGCCGCCGCCCGCAGGCCCCCGATGCGAGCGAGATCCACGCCAAGGTGGTCGAGCTCAGGCAGGCCTGCTCGCGCTTGAACTAGCCGGTCTATAATTCAACACTTTGCACGCGCTCTCCGCCTTTCCCCATGCTGGTGACCCGCGGCGCCCACTGCGCCGTTCATGCTCCTGTTGCCCTGACCATCGGCAATTTCGACGGTGTTCATAAGGGCCATCAGGTCATTCTCGCCCGGACCCGGCAGGAAGCGGCCCTGCGAGGCGTGACAAGCTGCGTTCTCACTTTCGAGCCGCACCCGCGGGAATATTTCGAGAAGGTGCGCGCCCGCACGGCGGCGGGCCCGGCCTCGTCGCCCGCTCCTACCCGTCTCACCTCGCTGCGGGAGAAGCTCGAGCTTCTGCAGGCCGAGGGTCTGGACCGCGTGCATGTGCAGCGCTTCCACGCGGGCTTTGCCGCGCTTGCCCCGGAGGCGTTCGTGGCCCAAATGCTTGAACGCACGCTCCAGGCGCGCTGGGTGCTGGTCGGGGATGATTTCTGCTTTGGCGCCCGGCGTTCAGGAAACACCGAGCTGCTGCGGCAACTGGGGCCGCAGCACGGATACGAGCTTGAAATCATGCCCGCGATCGAGCAGCAGCGCAGGCGCGTGTCCTCGGGCGCAGTGCGCGAGGCGCTCGCCAGCGGCGACGTAGAAGGCGCCCGGGCGCTGCTCGGCCGCCCCTACAGCATCAGCGGGCGGGTGGTCCATGGAGACAAGCTGGGACGCGAGCTTGGCTGCTCCACCGCCAACATCCAGATGAAGCACAACCGGCCGCCGCTCACCGGTATTTTCGCCGTCCATGTCCACGGAATCGGATCGGAGCTGTGTCCGGGAGTGGCGAGCCTGGGCGTGCGCCCGACGGTGAAACGTGACGGGAGCGCGGTGCTCGAGGTGCACGTGTTCGATTTCGAGGGCGATCTCTACCGCAAGCATCTGCGCGTGGACTTCCTGCACAAGATTCGCGACGAGGCCAAGTTCTCCGACCTGGAGGCGCTGCGCTCGCAGATCCAGCGGGACTGCGATGCGGCGAAAAGTTTTTTGATGGGTTACCGCCATGTCTGAAATCAAGATCGATTACAAGCAGACACTGAATCTGCCCGATACGCCTTTCCCCATGCGCGCCGATCTCGCCAAGCGTGAGCCGCACTGGGTCAAGGAGTGGGACGAGAAGAAGATCTACCCGAGGATCCGGGAAGCGTCGAAAGGGCGCCCCAAGTTCGTCCTGCATGACGGTCCGCCCTATGCCAACGGCGACATTCACCTCGGCCACGCGATCAACAAGATCCTGAAGGACATCATTACGAAATCGCGCAACATGGCCGGGTTCGATGCGGTTTACGTGCCCGGCTGGGATTGCCACGGCATGCCGATCGAGCGCGAAATCGAGAAACAGCACGGCAAGAACCTTCCCGTCGAGCAGACGCAAAACCTCTGTCGGGCCTACGCGTCGCGGCAGATTGAGCGCCAGAAGAAGGATTTTCAGCGGTTAGGCGTGCTGGGCGATTGGGACAACCCCTATACCACCATGGCCTACAGGGTCGAGGCCGATGAAATCCGGATCCTGGGAAAGCTGCTGCAAAAGGGCTACGTGTACCGCGGCTTGAAGCCGGTCAACTGGTGCTTCGACTGCCGCTCGGCGCTGGCGGAAGCGGAAGTGGAATACATGGACCGCGCCGACTACGCCATCGACGTCGGCTTTCCGTTCGCCGAGCACGAGCGGCTGGCGAAGGCGTTCGGGCTGCCGCGGCTTCCCGGCAATGAAGCAGGCTGGGCGGTGATCTGGACCACCACGCCCTGGACCATCCCCGCCAACCAGGCGCTCAATGTTCATCCCGACTTCGTCTACGATCTTGTGCACACCGAACGCGGTCTGCTCCTGCTTGCCGCCGAGCTGACGGACGCGTGCCTCGAGCGCTACGGGCTGAAGGGCACGACGCTCGCTTCCTGCAAGGGCTCGGCGCTGGAACGGATCGCCTTTCATCATCCGTTCTATGACCGGCTTTCACCCGTGTACCTGGGCGAGTACGTAACCCTGGAGCAGGGCACCGGTATCGTGCACAGTGCGCCGGCCTACGGCGTGGAAGACTTCCTTTCATGCCGGCGCTACGGGATGAAGGACGACGAGATTCTCACTCCTGTGCAGGCCGACGGCCGGTTCGCCGAGTCGCTGCCGTTTTTCGGCGGCATGACCATCTGGGAAGCGAACGCCGAGATCGTGAACAAAATCCACGAAACGGGCTCCCTGCTGGCATCATCGCGGGAGCAGCACAGCTACATGCACTGCTGGCGCCACAAGACGCCGGTCATCTACCGCGCGACCACGCAATGGTTTGCGGGGATGGACGACGTACCCGGCTTCAACGGCGTCAAACCTAAGGAAACGCTGCGCGAAACGGCGCTGCGCGGCATTGAAGCGACGCGTTTTTATCCGGCCTGGGGCAAGGCGCGGCTGCAGGGCATGATCGCGAACCGGCCCGACTGGACGCTGTCGCGGCAGCGCCAGTGGGGCGTACCCATGCCTTTCTTCGTGCACAAGGAAAGCGGTGCGCTGCACCCCCGCACGCTGGAGCTGCTCGAAGCCGTTGCCTTGCGCGTGGAGCAGGGCGGCATCGAAGCATGGCAGCGGGTCGAAAAGGAACAACTGTTGGGCGATGAAGCCTCACAGTACGAGAAGGTCAAAGATACCCTGGACGTGTGGTTCGACTCCGGCTCAACGCACCAGACGATCATGGGCGGCCCGGACGGCGAAAAAACCGGCCTTGGCTCGCACGGCAGGCAACTGAAGTTCCCTGCAGATTTGTATCTGGAAGGTTCGGATCAGCACCGTGGCTGGTTCCACTCGTCGCTGCTGGTTTCGTCCATGCTGAATGGTGTACCGCCATACAAGGCCCTGCTCACCCACGGCTTCTTTGTCGACGGTGAAGGCCGCAAGATGAGCAAGTCGCAGGGCAACGCCGTCGAGCCGCAGAAAATTGCCGGGACGCTCGGGGCGGAGATCCTGCGTCTTTGGGTCGCCTCCACCGACTACTCGGGCGAGCTGTCGATCTCCCAGGAGATCCTCAAGCGTGTCGTGGAAGCGTACCGCCGCATCCGCAACACGCTGCGGTTCCTCCTGGCCAATACCGCGGACTTCGATCCTTCGAAGCATGCCATGCCGGTCGCGGAATGGTCCGATATCGACCGTTATGCCGTGGCGCTCACCGCCCAGCTGCAGCGGGCGGTCGTGGAAGACTACGAACGCTACGAGTTCCATCCGACCGCGGCAAGGCTGCAGACCTTCTGCTCGGAGGATCTGGGCGCCTTCTATCTGGACGTGCTCAAGGACCGGCTCTACACCTGCAGGGCCGACTCGAAAGCGCGCCGTTCCGCGCAAAACGCGCTGTATCACGTGACGCAGTCGCTCCTGAGGCTCATGGCCCCCATCCTGTCCTTCACCGCGGAGGAGGCGTGGAAACTGGCGGGCAAGGGCGAGAGCGTGTTCCTCGCCACCTGGCATGAGCTTCCGCACATCGCCGATGCCGAAGCCCTGCTCGAGCGCTGGCTGCTGATCCGCGCTGCGCGCGGCGACGTGCAGAAGGAACTGGAGGCCTTGAGGGCGGCCGGAAAAATCGGCTCCTCGCTGCAGGCAAGGGTGGAAGTCCACGCCTCGTCGGAAACTTACCGGGCGCTCAGCGCCCTCGGTGAGGACCTCAAGTTCGTGCTCATCACCTCCGAGGCCCGGGTGATCGAGGCCGTCCCCGGCGAAGAACGGGTGGTCGCTGCACCGGTCGAGGCCGGGAAATGCGAGCGGTGCTGGCACTGGCGCTCCGATGTGGGCAAGGAAGCGTCGCATCCGGGGCTGTGCGGCCGCTGCATCGAAAACCTGTTCGGTGCCGGCGAGCCGAGAAAGGGCGCCTGAAAGCCGTGGCGGAAGCGCGTCGCCTGCTGGTCGCCTGGTTTGCCCTTGCCGGGGCGGTCGCGCTCGTCGACCTGGCCAGCAAGCGCGTGATCCTGGCCGTGCTGCGCCCCGGGCAGGTGCTCGAGGTGACTGGTTTTTTCAACCTCGTTCTTGCCTTCAACCGCGGCGCCGCTTTCAGTTTCCTGTCCGACGCCGCCGGCTGGCAGCGGTACGCTTTCATAGCGATCGCCGTGGCGGCCATCGTCCTGATCGCGTGGATGCTGGTGCGCCACGCGCACCAGGTGGCCTTCTGCCTGGGACTGTCGCTCATGCTCGGCGGTGCCATAGGGAACCTGTGGGACCGGCTCGCGCTCGGGCACGTGGTCGATTTCCTGGATTTCCATGCCGCGGGGTATCACTGGCCCGCCTTCAACGCAGCCGATTCGGCCATTACCGTCGGGGCCGTGATCCTCATACTCGAGGGCCTGCGCAATCAGTCGGAACGGACCGTCGGCCGGCCCGGATAGAATAGCCTCGTGGAAGTGCTTCTTGCCAATCCGCGGGGTTTCTGCGCCGGTGTGGAGCGCGCGATCGGCATCGTCGAGCGGGCGCTGGAGCGCTATGGCGCGCCGATCTACGTTCGCCACGAGGTCGTGCACAACAAGTTCGTGGTCGACGACCTGCGCCGCAAGGGCGCGGTTTTCGTCGAGACGCTGGACGACGTGCCGCAGGGCAGCACGGTGATCTTCAGCGCGCACGGCGTGCCGAAGAGCGTCCGGGCCGAAGCCGAGGCGCGCGGACTGCAGGTGTTCGACGCCACCTGCCCGCTGGTGACCAAGGTTCATGTGGAAGTGGCCAAGATGCGCAGCGCCGGCCACGAGATCGTCATGATCGGGCATCGCGGCCATCCCGAAGTCGAAGGCACCATGGGCCAGTCCGATTCCGGCATGCACCTGGTGGAGACCGTGGCCGACGTCGCTAAAGTCTCGGTGCGCGACCCGCAGAAGCTCGCCTACGTCACCCAGACGACGCTTTCGGTGGACGATGCGCAGGCGATCGTCGAGGCCCTGCGCGAGCGCTTTCCGGTGATCGTCGGTCCCAAGAAGGACGACATCTGCTATGCGACCCAGAACCGGCAGGACGCCGTCAAGCTGATGGCGGCCCAATGCGACCTGCTGATCGTGGTGGGTTCGCCCAACTCGTCCAATTCGAACCGCCTGCGCGAAGTTGCGCAGAGCCGTGGCGTCGAAGCCTACATGGTGGACAAGGCGGAACAACTCAAGCCCGAGTGGCTGTCGGGCAAGCGGCGTATTGGCGTGACCGCCGGTGCCTCCGCTCCGGAAATTCTCGTCCAGGAAGTGGTGGCGCGGCTGAACCGGTTGGGCGCGAGGGAGGTCGTTCACCTGAGCGGCATCCAGGAGAACGTGGTCTTTCC